>Ga0268261_10001287_pt1 | contig 17060 bp, 10 predicted proteins | sample TergutNc150P1_FD_190353 | JGI IMG/M metagenome (GOLD analysis project Ga0268261, IMG submission 190353) | Nasutitermes corniger P1 segment gut microbial community from laboratory colony in Florida, USA - Nc150 P1 (SPAdes) (version 2) | ecosystem: Host-associated > Arthropoda: Insects >...
CCCCCCCAGCCCCATAGAAATTGGTCCCAATCCTAAGCCACATGAATTTATTCCTTACCCTTCTTTCCATTACTATGAAGATCTGTTTTGACACGCTGACATTGTTTTGGGCTTAGTCAATATTCCAACTTTTTAATGCTGCACGACGTGTGGAAGCAGGGGCGTTTTCCGAAACGTCATGCGTCATTAAGAAGTTAGATGATGGATGAAGTAAAAAACGTTATATATTTGAGTTATATATCATCCTCAGAGCTTTACAGAATTGGATCTTTTGACATCCTCCCAGCTATGCCTGTAACTCCCAAGTGGTCTCTTCCCTTCTAATTTTCCAGCTAAATTGTGTGCAATTCCCGCCTCTCTGATGCGTGCTGCATGTCTCACATATCTCATTTTCCTTGATATGATCACCCTAGTTCTATTTGAAGAAGAGTAAACATTATTAGGCTCGTCGTCATATAATTTTCTACAGCGCCCCTTTGTCTCTTTGTGTCCACATTGGTATGGTCTGTTGTGTTGCACTAGTATCTGAATATTGGTGCAGTCCTGCCGAAATTCCTCTGTCCACATATCTCAGAATTTCTTACATCTGTTTGCGAGGGTGCAGCTTATTTGTATCTGCATAATATGCGCACAAAATAATCTAAATAAAAGTACATATAAATAGTTCGGTTATCGTTCTGTTTTTGCCATTGTGGTTTTTGCGGTTGAGACGAAAATCCTTCGCTGTTTCAGACGTGAGTTGATGATCCATACGGATTGCCCGCATCATTAGGCGTAACTTGACTAACACCACTGGGGGGGAGTCGAACATGGGTAATGGGAACTTTAATTTACGAAGAAGTGAATTTAGGAGGATGGGGAATATTCGTTTGAATCAGTCCTTAATATACAAGGCCATGGCAAAGAACACAGAGAATTTATAGTGCCTCTCTTCCTTTGTAAGTGGGTGGTTCACATGCCTCCATTCTGCGTCCCATTAAGCGCATGTTTTTTTATTTGTTTTTGTTTTTACACCACCAAAATAATCGGTTAGAAAGTACTTATAATTTTTATTTGCCCCTCTTGAACTCATTGCCCAAAGTCTTTTCTGGCGTAGAAAAAATATTTCAGTGGCATTTGCATCACCTTGCGGCCCCTAAGTTACGCATGTGGCACGCATGGTGTATTGAGGAACGGAGATATCAACAGACCTAGGCTTCATATATCGGAGTGGATGCTTATATTTTGCAGTAATAACTTTTTCCGCGTTTTTGTAACTAAAATTTTAGTACTGTTATTGTTAACCACGCTGTACAGAGAATCGCTGTGTGGGAAAAATAGCGACTTGGTACGTTGGCTACGGGAAATAAGTAACACAGATACCGGATACGAGACTTTTGTTTTCATGGAGACAGAGCACGTAGGGCATATTTAATCAAAGAAAGGATGGAACGGTAAACAGCTTATCTTCAGTTCCAGTAGGTGTGTTTGTGTGTGGAATGTGGACATTTTAAACGAAAGTTTGGTTTGTGGCTACAGTATCAGTCCACGTTATGCGTCGAATAGGCCGGTGGCAGTAAGGTACCGGATTTTAATCGACTACAGGATCAGCTTTCGTGATGGAAGTTTTGGTGGTTTTGCTTAGCTTTTTCACTTGAATGCCGTAGTAACACTTGAATAGGTTATGACCGTTTCTTCTAAACTTCAATTCACCGTGCAAAACTGTTAATGTAATTCGGCTTGAAATTGCCAGGTATGGAAACAATAGGGGCGTACTAACAAAAAATGTAAACGGCACAACCTAGATACGACGGCCAAAATGAACCGTCAAATGATGCTTAGTTCATTGTTTCTTAAACTATGGATCGCGACCCAAATTTGGCTCGCGAAACTATTCTGATTGGGTCGCGAAACAATTTAATGAATCAATTTATTACTGAGTCTCATTGCTTTGATAAATATATTAAGAGCAGCATTTTTTGTGAATGTAATCATTTGTAGTGACATTGTAGCAATATCGGATTGACCGTCGTGTTACAAAAAATGACAGAGACCATTGGCTACCAGGTTCGGCAGGATGTCAACGAAAACTTATCGGATCAGCCAAACAAAATTATTACTTTCGTCGGATATATCGTAAGGTTGGCCACCAGTTTCGTAACAATGTCAATTTTTACGGTGAGTAGTTATTAGCATATCCCCAACACCGAAGCTTGAGGACCACCCCTTTTCGGCTGTCCGCGACTGCTTATTCAATATATTTGCGGCTACCCTCCATATCGGAGGCCGTTCCTCCATCCGCAACCTGAGGACGCACCATGCCGTGGGGACAGGGACCCATGTTAGTGAGGAGACAAGTGATGATTCAAAAAACAAGGTTTATGAGGAATTAGAGCAGGCGTTCGACCATTTTCCAAAGTACCATATGAAAATTCTGTTACGAGATTTTAATGCAAAACCCAGGAGAGAGGATATTTTAAAACCGACATTTGGGAATGTACGTCTACTGCAGGATAATAATGATAATGGTGATAGAATAGTAAACTTTGCCACATCAAAAAATCTGGCCGTTAAGAGCACGATGTCCTCGCTCCGAACACTCATACATACACCTGGACCTCTCCTGATGGGAAGACTCACAACCAGATTGGTCACATATTGATAGGCAGGAGATTTCATTGGAGTATACTCAATGTACGATCTTTCAGGGGAGCTGACTGTGATAATGATCACTATATGGTGGTTGCAGAAGGTAGGGGAAGATTGGCAGTAAGTAAACAGATACTCAGAAGTTTGATGTGGAAGAATTAATCTCAGGAATATAAATGAACTGGAGGTAAGGAAATGGTATCAGATTAAGATCTCAAACCGGTTTCAGCTTTGGAGAACTTAAGTGATAGTAAGGACATAAATAGGGCTTAGGAGAACATTAAAGAGAATATCAGAATCTGAGCTAAAGAGAGTCTAGGTTTACATGAATTGAAGCAACATAAGCCATGGTTTGATGAAGAACGTTTAGATTTGTAGATCAAAAGAAGCAGGATAAAATGCAGTGGTTACAGGATCCAAACCAAAGTAATGTAGATAATCTAAACAGTGTATGGCTTGGAAGCTAGTAGACGTTTCAGGAACAAAAGGGAGTATCTGAAAGTGAAATTGATTAACCTGAAACTAACTCTTTTTGGCGCGACAGCCCCCAGTGGGCCAGGACCTCCTCATTCACGAGGTTTCTAGATGACACACAACGACGCACCACAGTCGGTAGGACTCCTCTGGACGAGTGATCAGCTCGTCGCAGAGACCTCTACCTGACAACACACAACACTCACAACAAACATCCATACCCCCGGTGGGATTCGAAACCACAAACTTAGCAGGCAAGTGGCCGCAGACCTAAGCCTTAGACCACGCGGCCACTGCGACCGGCTGTAACTAACAGTAGGATAAAAAAAAATCAGAAACTTGTAGAGGGGTATCAGTGACTTTAAGAAGGGTTACTAACCTAGAAATAATTTGGAAAGGACGAGAAGGGTGGTTTGGTTACACACTCCCACAGTATTTTGTCTAGGTGGAGGAACCATTTCTGTTAGCTGTTGGCTGGATGTGGGGTGAATGATGTTAGGCAGACATAAATACATACAGCAGAACCACTGGTGCCTGAGCCGAGTGCCTTGGAGGTTGAATGGCTATAGAAAGGTAAAAAGACACAAATCACCCAGTACTGATCAAATTCCAGCAGAATTGATTAAAGCAGGGGGTAGAAAATCTTGCTCTGAGTACAGTTACCTTATTAAGTTTATTTTGAATAAGAAAGAATTACCTAAGGAGTGGAAGGAGTCAATCTGTATACCTGTTTATAAGAAGGGCGATAAAACAAATTGTAGTAATATTAGAGGCATACCACTTTTGTCAACTACATACAAAATTTTATCAAACATCCTGCTGTGAATGTTAATTCCATAAGTAGCGGAAATTACCGGGGATCATAATAGTGGACTATGACTATGCTGATCATATATTCTTCATTTGTCAAATACTTGAGAACAAATGGGAATACAATGAAGCAGTGCATCAGCTATTTATCGACTTAAAGAAAGCCTATGATTTAGTTAGGAGGGAAGTCTTGTATAATATTCTCATTGAGTTTGGTGTCCCCATGAAACTGGCTAGGCTAATAAAAATATCTCTGAATGAAACCTATAGCACAGTCCGGGTTGGCAAACATTTGTCTGACATGTTTCCTATTAAGAATGGTTTGAAACAAGGAGGTGTTTTGTCGCCGTTGCTTTTCAACCTTGCCTTATAAAGTATGCCATGAGGAGGGTTCAGGTAAACCAGAATGGCTTGAAATTAAATGATACACATCAGTTTTGGTTTATGCTGATGAAGTCAAGAATATTGGTTGCACGCGCACATACTGTACAGAAAAACACAGAAACTATAGTAGTTGCTAGTAAGGAGATTGGACTAAAAGTAAATGCTGATAAAACTAAGACTGCGGTCATGTCTCGAAATCAGAATGCAGTACGAATTTACAATATTAAGATTGACGATAGTTCCTTTGAAAGGGTGGAGTCCAATATTTGGGAACAACCTTAAGGCAAAAAAAAGTATAGTATAGTATAGTGTAGTACGGTATAGTATAGTATAGTATAGTACGGTATGGTATAGTATAGTATAGTATAGTATAGTATAGTATAGTATAGTATAGTGTAGTATAGTGTAGTACGGTATAGTATAGTATAGTATAGTATAGTATAGTATAGTATAGTATAGTATAGTATAGTATAGTATAGTATAGTATAGTATAGTATAGTATAGTATAGTATAGTATAGTATAGTATAGTATAGAACAGTATAGTATAGTACGGTGTAGTATAGTATAGTATAGTATAGTATGGTATAGTATAGTATAGTGTAGTACGGTATAGTATAGTATAGTATAGTATAGTATAGTATAGTACGGTATAGTATAGTATAGTATAGTATAGTATAGTATAGTATAGTACGGTATAGTATAGTATAGTATAGTATAGTATAGTATAGTATAGTATAGTATAGTATAGTATAGTATAGTACGGTATAGTATAGTATAGTATAGTATAGTATAGTATAGCATAGTATAGTATAGTATAGCATAGTATAGTATAGTACGGTATAGTATAGTATAGTATAGTATAGTATAGCATAGTATAGTATAGCATAGTATAGTACGGTATAGTATAGTATAACATAGTATGGTATAGTATAGTATAGTATAGTATAGTATAGTATAGTATAGTACGATATAGTATAGTATAGTATAGTACGGTATAGTATAGTATAGTATAGTACAGTATAGTATAGTATAGTATAGTACGGTATAGTATAGTGTAGTATAGTATAGTATAGTATAGTATAGTATAGTATAGTATAGTATAATATAGTATAGTATAGTATAGTATAGTACGGTATAGTATAGTATAGTATAGTATAGTATAGTATAGTATAGTTTAGTATAGTATAGTAATAGCAATAGCAATAGTAATAGTAATAGTATAGTACAATATAGTATAGTACAGCACAGTATAGTATATTACAGTACAGTACAGTATAGTATATTACAGTACAGTGCAGTATAGTACAGTGTGCAGAACCTCGTGAAACGCGGAAAAATTCAAATTTACACGATGGTGATAAATAAACCTTAGGTATAAGAGCCGTAAGATTTGTCACAGGTTCATGCATACGTCTGCAAATGCGTTTGTTTATTGTCATTGAATTGAATCATTAATATAACATTCGTTACACCAATTCATTTTTTTAACTTTACTTTTGACGCCTCGGGTCGTGAGAAGCCCAATCTGGGCGGTGAGTTTGAGAAACAGTGGTTTAGTCAACCTATATTGGTAGTACAAAAAAGGTTTCTGTCCGTCTCTGTTGTTCGTGTGCGCCACTTTGTTGCTCTGTTTGACTCTCATGTAACAAGCGAAAGCTTCTGTGCCGTTTTCGGAGTTCTGTTGAATTGGCTGTCTCTCACTCAGTAGAATGTATTTGACCTGTACAACGTGGGTAGACTCACAGCGATGGTTGGAGGAAAATACAGACCATAGATTCTTTCAAAAACACGAATCTGTATCACTAGGTGACGGAGCTTTTTTTTACATTTATGACAAAACGAAAGTCAAATTTATGTGTCACTCTAAACACTTAGAACATTACAGAAAATTGTTGTATTTTCTCACACGCACAAAATACGACTGCACTTCAGCCCAATATATTTTTAACAGGAATACATAGTTAGTAGTCACAACGGAGGTCGCCTTTCCCTAGCGCATACCACTGGCAAGGTCAACCGCAGACTCCTCAGTCAGTGTTTGTACCTACTGTCTGCGAATGATAACGTGACACTGGCGGGGCGAGATAGTAGGACCAAGAGGATGGGAAAGGTAGCTGGTTGTATCAGGTCGTTACCTGTTTGAACGTATAGGGAGTCAATTAAATACATCAGTCCCAAATACATTGCCTGCGACAACAATAGCAAAAGTTCCTGTAATGCATGGACAATGAATGTTTTTGCAGAGATTAGTTTCGGTATTCACTGACTCATGCTGTCTCATCAGGCTTTCTTTCTTCAATATTGTATTTTCCTGCGACGCTCAGAACCCTCCTTTTATTCGTGTCTGTAACCATGTTATCACGTTACCAGTCTGATGTTAAGTAGAAACGTAGAGGGAAACTTTACGCCCAAAGTGAATTACCGTTACTGTTGCTATATTCTAGGCCTGGAATGTATATAGCTGCCTGAGAGAGTAGACAGCTTGTCTTCTCAAGGACGAGGAGACGGTAGAATTCTCAAAATAGTCTATTTCTTGGAAAATTTTTTTCGAAGTCGTATCCGAGGTAGATTCTCTTACGGTATGTCGTACTAAGCGAGGCTGAAAAACACGTACCTCATGGGGAATTAGTTGGTACCACAGATAGTATAACGCTATAGCCGAGATGTCGCACAAACCGAAGTTGTTATAACTGAGTTCAGCTGTACTTCATTTCTCACACGATCGATCCAACTGGTCTCTATCCTTCTCCAGTACCATATTTCAAAACTTTCCAGGTATTTCTGGTCTACTTTCCGAAGTGTCCAGGTTTCAGCATCCTACAAAGTTATGATCAACTAGTTTCTTCCTTAAATTTAAACCCAGTTTGTTGGTGAAAAGTCTTCTTCTTGTAGAATGCTGCCTTTTCCATGACAAAACGTGGTTTAATTTCACGTGTGCGTCTAGCATCATTTGTTGTCATGCTAGCCGAATAGTTGAAATATTCCACATGCTCCAGTTGTTTTGATCTATCACAGTGTATACTGGGGATGGTCGTATTGGGATTCTCATCACCTTAATTTTCTCCGTATTCACTTCCATTCCACAGCATCTTTCAATTTCATCTAGTATATTAATTATGCATGCCCTGTAGCACCGTTTTTTCCTTAGCCAGTAGCACAGGGTAATCTGCATATTTCACAGTGCATATTGCTAGTCCTCCTATTTTGAACTCTCTAAGATCTTCAAGAGCTTTCGTGTTAATATATTCCCTTTATACGTTGAAATAAACGGTGACGAACAGCATCCTTGACTTAACTCCTCTTACAGTCCTTACGCTTCTTGTTTCTCCTTGTTCCAGTCTTACTTTAACGCTCGAATCCATTCGCAGTTTGCTGATCAATCTTCTTTACTTGCCAATTGATACCATTTCCCTTTAGGGTTTGCATTAATATGGTCCAGTTTACACGGTCCAGTACCATCTTCCAATCTGTGAATCAAGCACACGATTCATCTATGTCCAAAATTTGTTCTGATATTGTTCTTAGTATCCAAATTGCTTCCGTAGTTCCTTTTCCTCGTCTAAATCCACACTGATCTCCAGGTATGTCCTAAATTTTTATTTCAGTTTTTCTTTTAAATATCCTACTAACTTTGCTGTATGTACGGGAGTGCTGTTTATGTAGTATAAATAAATACATGTTCGTTCGATATGTCTGAAAACGTAACAAGGGAAAGCTTCTGCGGCTTGTATATATGTGTGAACACTGTTCCGTTTCTTTATGGTCAAGACCTACTCCTAATAAAAAAATGCTGTATATTGACTGCATTTTCACAACTTCGGTAACTTCCACAATTCCAAATTAAGAATGTACTTTAATGATGTAGAATAAGACGCCTTATGGGCACACCTTGTCTGTCCCTCCGTACCGTTTGATAAACTTCCGTATAGGAGAATTTTACTGACTTAGCCAAGCATTACCGGCATGTTATATCTGGTAACACGCCACTCCCAATATGTACTTACTGATTATATGAACACGAAGGCCAGCGTAACTTACACCAACGTTTATCAACCTATGGGTCGCGAAGCTATTTTGAGTGACTCACGAAACAGTGGTTTGCATGGTGATATTACAACTTGTATGTTTATCTTGTGTAGTGCCCTACTGGAAGATAGTTAGATCTTACTAAGGCATCTCCGTATAAGCACAAGATATAGTTAGCGAGGATTTACACAATTATTAAAATTCAGTCCAATACATAAGGGCTGCCACCATTCAAAGTTTCTGACATTGCGCTAGGTTTAGTATTTAAAATGCAAGGACAAGTAGATCAATTAAATTATTTGTTCAACTCTTAGATAACTACTAAGATATCAATACATTGTACTCTGCTAGAAAATAATATTTTGCAGATTGAAGGGAAGTTGTTTACTAATTATACATAAATAACAAAAAGATAAAATAATTATCTTCCCTCTCGATTATAACCGAAATTATAAAGTAATTTAGAACTTAGTTCACGTTTACCTAATTTTACTCCGAAATTTGCTTTACTCGAATGAGTTTGAAAATTATAAAATTGAACTCAATCAACACGGCTCACCTTGAATTATTAGAAGACAGTACAACATCTCAGCCTTAAACAAATCTTTAAGCAATGTGTTCTGCTTCCACAAACTTAAACTTGTAGATACGTAACAGCCGGTGAACAGTAATTCTTCGAATGAGAACTGTATCATCGGTAAACGTCAGGTTATATAGAGGCAAGGTGATTTGTCGGACAGTCTCTGACGTTTAACGAACTGTCACGTCACTGTCGAGGCTAGGTACACTTAAAGTATATTGAACTGATAGGTATTTGCTGAGCCTGTGACTGTTAGTGACCGTACATTTCCTGTACATGAAAGGTGACACGAAACTAAACGTATTTGGTACGAATTACAAATTTGAAATTTGACATTCATTACACTTGTTTAATTCAACCATGAATACGTCAATTCGTTATACAGATTAGTGTTTTTCTTATATTACACATATCTTTTTGTCTCCTGGAGTCGCAAGACAAAGCCATTGACCCAATCTTGTTCGCGGCTCAAGAAGTTTGAGAAACATTGACTCAAACCTTACTTCGTCACTGTTTATTCACCAAGTCTCATTACTGATGAAAGGCCGTTAACTGACCAGTATGCTGCACATTGAATTTAAGGGAACGTAATAGGGCGTTGCTGGCAACCGCAGTGCGGTACTGTGTCGCAACAAAAGATAAATAGGCCTACCAGGCGATGCCGGTAAACAAACGTAAACTCTTTTCCGTTGAGTGATGTCGGAAACTGAAAATTCACGTTGTGAGATATACTTTTCAACCTGCAACGAGTGGAACAACCCATGCAGTGTGCTAATGGATAATGGATAATAATGGAAACCTCGGTAAATACTCTTGGACGTATAAATCCGCGTTGATTCGACTGTTCGGGCCGTGTAGACGGATTCGCATCAACCATCGTTCTGCGGACAACTATCAACACCTTCAGTGTGGCTTCCAAGTTTTGTTTGCTTTCGCTCAGTATGGGTTACCATAAAGATGAACGGATAGGGCCTGTGACTAATTTCGGGCCCATTTTGATAAAGGCCAAATTTCAAGGGTGCTGAGTCGTGAAATTGAAAATTAATGGTGTGAACACGTTCCTGGATGAGAGTACTTTTGTATTCAGTATGGCAATTTGGAATTATTTTTTATTTTTGTAATTTTTAAGTAATAAAGTAAAACACATGGTGTTCAAAACTAGGAATACCATATTCCAAATTTCGCTCACATAGCCTCTTCCCGAAAAACCCACCTGAACTCTGCCTCACTTAACACAAGCTTCCTACAACTTCGAAAGTTGACTAATTTTTCAATATTCTGTTTTTTATTGTTAACTCTGTCTTTGAGAGTTGATTTTGGAACTCCACCTAGTGTGGAAGCTCGCATTCAAGGCATTTCCTTCTTCCTACAGGCCATTATTGCCCTCATAATACTGTCGTTCCGTGTGTTAGGTTTCTTCGGACTTATCTTTGACGATAAATTCATCTTTATTGAATAGCGATACAAATAACTTGGTGAGCCGTATTTCGCATAGTGCGAAATTTGGGCAACACTTGGTGGGCGAAATTGGGCATATATATTATGTAGTATGCGAGATTCTACGGGTAAACAGCGAAAGAATTATAAAATGTATATAGCATAACAACGACCCAAAGCATATTTAGAACTTACCAGCAGTATCAACTTATTTTTGCTATATAACTTTCACATTCAAAATTCTCAAACAAAATTCTGCGAATATTTAAAGAAAAATAACTGTAAACCGATGCACAACCACTGTCCACGCTTCTCGTCCGTCGACTGACACACAAGATTTGTGCACCTGAAGGTAACAATTTCCATTACTTACGGTTAGATTTCAGCATCAAAAATAGTTTGACGTGTGAAAGTAGGCGCACTTACTTTCATAAGCACCTCCGAAATATTGGTTGATTTTGACCGATTTACATGGCGTCATGTCCCAGAAGATTGCCATCTACATCAGCATCGCTGTGGAAACTTTAGATCTGGGGTGAACCAAATGTGTGCAGAATTGCAGATACAAAGGCCATTTACTGTTTAGTAGTAAATTGTCTCAAGAGAACTTTTGAACGAGTTATAGGAGGCAATTTTCTCTTAAATTTTGTTTTGAAGTTCAGCGCCTGTCCTCTTTGTTCGTGGAAGCAAATTTTACTGCATTCTATATGATACAGTTCCATTCTTTGTTTTATAGGCTTGTGATGAATCCGAACCCCTCGCTGTAAGGGTGATTTGTGGACTGAAGATGTTTGACGGAGTGTCGGTAATATTTGGTCGAGAGAATGAGAAAGTAATAGGGAGACCAAAATTGCACAATGCGAGGCTTTATAGTTTCGAATGGTAAAGGACAAGTCTGTATGTAGGCAATGAAGGCGTATGGGGGAACGGAGGTATAGCTGCATTTATCATTAACTCCGGCACTAGATGAAGGTGAGTGGTCAGCTTTTCTCCCCGGTCGCTCTACTCCTGGGGAAAGAGCTTTCGGTACTGATTGAATAGGAGGCTGCGTAGGGCACAGAGCCGGTCTGGACGCTCTGGAGGAAGGAAAAATGTAAGACCCCAGCCCGGACTCTTCGAAATATATGTTTGAGTAGGTGAAGCAAATTAAAGAGGAAATGAACGAGACATATAGTGCACATAGGCAAGGCGAGAAACGCATATCAGATTTGAGTCTGAAAACCTAAAGGGAAGCCTGAATTTGAGAGCAGTATTAAAACAGACGTTAAGGAAACAGGGTCTGGGAGTATGGACAAGGTATCCTGGCTCAGGATAGGGCCCATTGATTGACATTTCAGCATTCATGAAAATTTGTCGAAGGAGTCAAAGTACACGTGAAAGCTAGTTTAGGATCTTAAAATGACAGAACCTGTACACAAATCAAGTGGGTTTCACCAAATTATTCGAAATGGGTTAAGTAATCTTGGTTGTGTTGCGTGTTGCTGAATAAACACGACTAAACTTAAGGGCACAGTTCTGAAACGCACCTAAGGAGCGTACAAAGTAGCCAGGTAATGAGTCATTAGACAAACCTTCCAAAATACACGTACGTGTAATGGGATTGTTGTTTTGTGCTTTTACGCCAAAATAATATGTTCCATACGGATAACAGGCATACAGCCCTTCCCCGGTACCGTGCAACAGTGTTATCAAATGGCGGATTCTTGATCTCAGTGGTATTTCCTGTGGCGTGCGTGCAATGTTACGGGTGAAACATATTCAACCCGATAGCTGCGAAAAATATACTGATTCTCTGCCGTTTTAGAATTTTACGTATGTTTTTGTAGGTACTGATTGTTAACTCGTTATGTTATTTGCTTTTTTGCTTATTTTGACGTGTTGTGTTTTGTGGTTGGACAACTCTCCTTCGCGGTTTTTCCAGGGTTAAAAGTAACATTCCTGGAAAATATTTCTTCACTGTAGTTAAACTTCTAATGTATTTTGACCTTCATAGAGGATAAATATTTTCCAGTTTGTTTTTCTAAAAGAAACAATAAAAAACTTTAAGTTGCTTGTTGTATGACTGGGGGAACCGGAGGTCTGTTCACGGTAAGGAGAAAGAAAATTTTCTTTTCCTCACAGTGTCGAGACCGGCCCTGGAGCCCACCTAGCCTCCCTTTCACTGTATAACCGGAGGTTTATACCCCGAAGGTAAAGGCGCCGGAGCGTGAAGTTGACCTGTCACCCCATCTAGTGCCGAGGTTAGGAATGATGCGTGATCATGCACCACCATTCACCCATAAATCTTCATGGCGTGGTGTTAAATTAAGCATGGGGACAATTTTACGTTGAACTTTTTACAGCGCTTTAGCGGGAAAACCTGAGGAGAAGAAAAAAATTGCGAGACCTTGGCGTGGGTGGAACTGTAACATTAGAGTGGGTCTTGTATATGCACTTATTTGTTCACGGTTTACATTTCCACAGTGTATATAGCGTCTGGTGGTAGGATTATTGCTGGTTAATGAAATGGAAGGCTGTACAAGGAGGTGGTAGTACTGTGGCAACGTATGTCCGGATAGACTGAGAAGAGGCACTTCAGGATGGTCGGTGTCCGGCCTGATGTTTGACCCCCAGACCCTAGAATGAGAAGCGGGACTGCTACCTATATGACACTGACGTTCGATGTAAAGTGGATCCTGAAGAAACACGGCGTGAGGGTGTGTACTGGATTCAGCCGGCTTTCGATAAGGTCCAGTGGTGGGCTGGTGTGAACAGAGTAATGAACTTGCCGGCTTTGGACAGGCTCCAGTTGCGGGCTGTTGCGAATAGAGTAATCAACTCTCGAGCTCTATAGAAAGAGGAATTATCAAGAGTAGCTGAGCGAATATTGGTTTTTTAAGAGCTGTGAGCCATATAGTTAGTTGCACGTATCTTACCAAAACGACAGTAGTTGAGGAATAATTGCTGTTGTTAGGACTTGCAGGGTTGACCGCTGCCTCGTTTCATTATTTATAATTATTATAAAAGTACATTTTGTTTATGTCCTGGAAATATGGCCATAAATATGCAGAATGTGGAATTAATCTTACATAAGTCTAAACCCAGAGAGTGTTTGAGATGTTGAGAGAGAGAGACAGCGACACTCCAATTATTACGGGGTGAGAGCATGAGAGCAGAAATATACTGCTCTGAAGGTTTCCAGGCACTGCCCAGCTCTCCTCGTAAAGGCAGCATGAAGGCAGGATAGTTGAGAAGTGGACTGTGTGGGGATGTCGCAGTGAAGTGGGAAGAAGACAATATGAAAGTGCTTGTTTTTTGGTCCAATGCTTCCATATATCTGACAGATTCCCAAGCTGTGCTGCTTCTCCTGATAAGAGTGGCATTGTATTAAAAATGAGTACGGAGCACTGATGGAAAGATTCTGACATCGAAAAGCCGGGATGCTTGGAGAAAAACCTGTCCTAGTGCCACAAATCTCACATTGGCTTGCCTTGGATCGAGCTATACTCTCCATGACGAGAGACCAGCACCTAGCCGCCTGGGGCAGCGTAAGTTAAAAAAAGTGTAAGAACTTTTCTGTCCAATACACCCCGGTTTCTGAAAAAACAATTCTATTTGAAGTTTCCCAGACGTCGCTTGTTTGTCCTTCTAGCAAGAGTAGCATGTAATGGAGCTGGAGCATTTGTGGAATGATGCCGACAGGGGAAATCCGAAGTACTCGCAGAGAAACCTGATCCAGTGCTGCTTTGTCCACCACATATCTCACATGGGCCGGTCGGGGTCTACTTTAGGCCTCCGCGGTGAGAGGCAGCGATTAACTGCCTGAGTCATGACGCGGCCGGTGAAGTTTGAAATTAATGTAAATAATATATAAAAATTTAGTTCCTTCCTCACACAGTGAACGTAGCCCCTCTCCCCTGCGAAGACCAATTGATTTATCCATGTTTAGGTTAACAATAGCTATTTGAATGTTTTCGGTGTGCGATATAACGCCGTGTAGAGATGCGAAGGTTTCGGAGGAACCTAATGCTTCCAACTTCACCCATGATACGTTAATTTCTGTCAGCCAAATTGCACGGTGTGGTATTCTAGAAGATAGTAATCGTCAATTCATTGTCGTGAGAACCGCAAATCTCATAATGGCTCTTTACTGTAAGAGTCGTGTGACTCATGAATAACGGGTGTGGGAAAATTGCCGATTGGTTTATTGTTAAAACAGGTGTTTCTGGTACATCGATTTAGAAGGAAAAATGCGAGGTTTTGGCAAAAGGTGATAAGCGTATCTGCCTGATACGAAACCGAACAGCATATTACAACACAAAAGGAAATAACGTTTTGGGCCAGGGTCTTCCCTTAACAGAAGCCACTAGAAGACAAGAACAGTGTTTGATTATGAGGTCTCCTCTTCACGCAAACTGTTCTGTATATCGCTCACATACCTACGAGTATCCCTTGTCTTTGGCCAACGCGCACAGACTCCAGAATACAACATGCAACACAGTGCAACTGCCTGTCAGCCTATTGCGACCATCGGCGTAACACAAATGACCTATTTATTCGTCTCTCGCATCCGGGCATAAAGCTTTATGGGTTTGTGGATGATGACAATATTATTAAGTTTTACAGGTTATTATTTCGTTACTGAAGGTAATTACTCATACGTGTATTTATTTCTTTATTTGTGAGTTATTTTACTGCGCTACCAATAATTCATAACATACAGCGTCAAATGACTAGCGAATAATGAATTGGAGAGGATGTGAAAGGATGGAATTGTGGTCTGATTTTCAGGTGATGCCCCGGCGTTGTTTGGGGGCTGAGGCAAACTACGAGAAACCTCATTTAGGGTAACACTGGTGTCTTGTGATACAAATGTTTTGTTTTAGGTAACGACGTTGTCGGCTTATCTCGGACTATAGAGCGTCGAATGGTAGGATGACAGTGAATTCGAAGGGATGTGGCAGGAAGCTGCCGTGGCCCCCTGAGGCTTGGATTCGATGCCAGGGGAGTCCGTGTGCGATTTGTGGTGGACAAAAGTGGCACTGGGACAGTTTTTTTTCTGGATACTTCGCGTTCCCCTGTCATATTTCTACAAAAGTGCCGTACTGACATGCCATTTATTTACCACCGACCATTTATATCCCAGAAATTCAGATCGTCGTTAAATGATTCGGTAGCGACAAAAATGATTTGTAATTCCGCGACTTCCATTACTAGCGTTAATTAGTATGTTCTGAATTACTAACGACGCAAATAATTCAGTAATAAATGAAAACAATTATGACAACTGCAGTATGTTACGCAAATCACAGAGGTCACGCTGTCGAAGGCTACGATCGTGATTCGAATTTAAATGGGTGCCTGGGTGTACGTTTGCATTTCTTTTTGGGTCAGGGCTGGAGTAAGGAGCGGGCTGCCCGGGGCTGTAACCTATAAGGGTCGTTAAGACGTAACTGCATTAATCGGAGAAATTTGGTGCTTGTAAACCCAGGTTTCCGCACGTGAAAGACTTTCTCCGAAAATTATCCGCAATTTGAACACGTTTTCAAAAGGGTTTGCCACCCTGTCCTAGGCCAGAAACGTTTAAAGAACATCATTTTGCATGGGCGCCTCTTTGGGGCGCCTACATATCTCGGGTCGGTCCTATCGAGGGTTGTATTGACCCGTGTATGTAGGCGGCCATGCGACGGGCTGATCCGCCTGCGAAGGCATCTTGCCAAATCCAATGAAAACTTCTCGAGCAGACAGCCGCGTCAAGGTGTGAAGGTTTTCCGATGTTTCAGGAACTGCCTTTCTTGCCATCTTTAGGGCGCTGCCAAAACTTATCAGTTTTGCTTCTACCTAGCCACCAGAAACACCCCGGAGATGGTGATGGGGTTAGTTACTGAAACGTCGGAAAAACTTCACGTCTTGACACGGCTGTCTGCCTGAGAACATTTAATTGAAATCTGTCGCCACGAAAGCTCAAAGACGTATCTTACCAAATACCTACAAGATGCATAGTTTCTTAATTAATTCTGAATTGTTGCAGGACAGGAGTATATAATAATTGCAGAAGAAAATAAGCGGGTATGTTTGATCATTATTTTATATTGAGCTGGGTATCCTGATAGTACCTGAAATTATGCCACAACCGCTACTTTACATATTCTTTCCAATTGGTTATACGTACAGTTGTCATCTTAATTCGAGTCGTTTTACTTTCCCCATATTTGTGCATTCATGGTCTTTCTCTGGCTTCCATTCATTACAATCAGTCACGCCGCGTATATATTAACCGAAGACTCCAACACATTTGCTTAATTTGATGTTAAAGCATGAATTAAAGTTCATTAATTTTCCGAGGCCTGCTGCCAGGGATGGATGTTACGAAAGGGCGATAGGGGGCCGCAGCCGGTGGCAGCCGAGCCCGTTAACGCGCAATAACAATACTCTCGGAAACAAACTACGTTGGTTCGAGTGCCAGTATCGGCATGTATATATTTTTTGGGTATGTTTTAAACTCACAAACACTGAATTGAACCGTGCAGTAGCACATCTATTATTTAATAATACGTTTCAAAAGCTATCTTTGCTCCATTGACAAGGCTAGAAATGCGAGTGACGCAGATATTTCTGTTATTTTTCTGTAATTCTTTTTTCTTTGTTTACTGACATTGTGATTTAGAGGTTTAGCCGAAGCTCAAAGAAACCCTTTCGTCAGTGCAAGGGATCTTCAAGCTGCTACTAGCTTTCCTGCCT
>Ga0268261_10001289_pt1 | contig 17044 bp, 18 predicted proteins | sample TergutNc150P1_FD_190353 | JGI IMG/M metagenome (GOLD analysis project Ga0268261, IMG submission 190353) | Nasutitermes corniger P1 segment gut microbial community from laboratory colony in Florida, USA - Nc150 P1 (SPAdes) (version 2) | ecosystem: Host-associated > Arthropoda: Insects >...
GGGGGGGGGGGGGGGGGGGGGGCACAAAGCATTACCCAGGAACTAGTCTTGCCCTCCTGAGGCATTATTACATTACACTAACTTTTAATGGTCTAACAGGACAACCCTGCCCCATTCAATGTGAACTCTTTTTATCCAAAAGGTAAAAAAGAAAAACTGCCCCACAGTGGGCATTTCAATAGTGCTCCAGCCAGAACATACAACTGGCATTTAAAAGACCACATACCGAAGGTCTATCACACACTCCACCATCCACAGTTCAGAAAACATACATGTTCACAACACTCACCATCTGAGGATCTGGAAAGGGCAATTTAACATAGAACCCCCAACTCCCAGTGGTTATGCTTAAGTGCTATCCATTCTTCCCTTCCTTCTCTCAAACACTTAAGCACTCACCTGAACCAAAATCAGTCACGCTGAAGATGGGGACAAGAAATGTAATGCAGAGTGGCATTTCATGGCCATGTACACTAAGTAAAATCCTGATACCAGTAAACAATACAGAAACAAAGCTGAGTGTCTGAGAAGCAATTTATGATTGAAAAATCAGTTTTTTCTCAGCCTATTAATAAAGCCGAAGTGTCTACCAATGCTGCATATACTTAGGTGACGCTGTCTCATTGTGTGTTCTTATCAATGTAGTGTTATTTTTTACTGTCTGGTCAACACAACTACACAGATCTTGCATGTCTGCTTTATATTTTATACTACTGTCTCAGTTGTCATCAGCCATAATCAGGTATGGCATTGGTAAACAAGAACAGTAAACAAAACAGTACGTGTAAAGTTATCATAAAATAATAATTCCAAAAACAGAATAATTAGAGATGTCACATTAATACAATGGTTATGCTACTAGACTTTTTAGGTATAATCCAGTGGTTTGTACTAAAATATAAAATTGTGATATAATAAAATAAGATATAATATAAAATATGATAAAATAAGTAATGGAAAAGCTTAAGCAGTCTGTATTCACCAGTGTAGTATCTAATGTAGTACATGTATTGATGTCAATTATCATGCCTTGGCATTGTATTCTCTTGAATAGGATGAATAGAATTTTATCACTAATTGTCTTGCTTTTTGAACAACTTGTGGTTTCAAGCAACAGGCAATGATCTTCTGGACGAGTTTCAATGCAAAAAAACCAGTTTTATGTATTCTAGTTTTGCCAGATTGCAAGACGAGTCGAACATTTCTTTTTTACGTATATACAGCGTTACAGACTGTGTATGACCCAAGGTGGTAATTACATGTTTGATGCTGAATGGCTGATCCACTACCAGTGAAAATATGTTCAGCAGTTATTTGTATGTTACATGTGAACAAACATATATGTTGACAGATGTAGCAAAGCTAAGATGCAATTTTTGTATCCTGAAGCTGCAAATTCACCAAAAATATAACAGCGTGCTGCTAAAATAATGGAAAGCAGGCACATGTAACTTGATTTAGCAGCTTTGCACAACAAACTGTTTTGAACAAAGCCTGCTCAAAGTTTACTAAAAATTTAAATTCGAACTACTCATGCATTTTCAATGCTACCCCTTCATAACTGCTGAAGGAAAGAAAAATCATTCACTCACTTCTAAGAACATACTTGGAGGAATTTTCAGACCTACATCCCATAGAGAAGTGAGCAAACTGACAAAAGTTGCACAGAATTGTGAGGCACCATAAAGAACAGGGTATCAATAATATACAGTAAATGGTTAGATGTTCATTTACTTACCACACCACTCTTCTGATCCAAATGTTTACGTAATACTTTCAGCAGATACTCCGCCCTCGTCTGCAGATGTTTTGCTTGAGGCTTTTTATCTTCATTGGCAAGAATTTTATCACTAATGCCAAGTGATGGATCCATTTTCATTGCTTCCCATGAACCTATTCCATACTGATATATGCCTTGTAATACTTTAGAATCATCCTCAATATCCCAAGGTACATCAAAATTGGCTGGCTTCACCCTAGTATGATATACACTTCAGTGGTACAACAGAATAAACAACACAGTTAAAATGACCCTAAATCAAGAGACAATGAACTGAAAAAACTTGTTGACAAACTGAAGCCTCCTCTAATAAAGCAACCAGTTTAAATTACAGCACTTGGAACTGTAGGTAAGTGTGAAAAACAAGGAGCTGAGGGTATGAAAATCTGTAGCAAGGTAAAGTGAAGAGAGATGGCAGACAAGTTACAACTGCATTTGTGTATAACACTGACCAAAGACTGAACATCTCTTAAACCCCTGCAGAAACTATACATCTTAAATTGGTTCATAATTTACCACGTACCTCAATAAAAATGTTGTGAATAAAGACCACCCAAGCACACACATATTGTTGTTAACACTCCCTTAAAGTACTACAGCACATCAGTGATCACACTTATACAAGTTGCAGTGGAAATGATAGCTTTCAGTAACATAACAAACAATGATTTATGTTTTTTAAAACATGTCTGTGTTTGAGTCTTCTACAGTAGCATTTACTTATCACATATATTCCATTTTAAATTTATTTCCATTATTACTGTATCTTTATATTTATAGCCAATACCAAGCGCAAATTGTATTAACAGAATCCAAATAATATGATGTTAATTAAAACAGTCAACGCAAGTGTCCCTACTATAAAAAAACATTATTCTTGTTTCCGTAAAGTGGCTACATGTTTTGACTCATCCCGAGTCATCCTCAAGCCAAAAAAAAAAAAAAGCCATTTTATAGGAATGATGACACTGCTTTCATAATAAAGATAGCTGTCTTGAGTGTTCTAATTATTATATTATTGAGTCATGTAACACAAAGGGATGTCTTCTATCAAGTTTAATATATATAAACATTATTCTTGTTTCCGTAAAGTGGCTACATGTTTTGACTCATCCCGAGTCATCCTCAAGCCAAAAAAAAAAAAAAAAAGCCATTTTATAGGAATGATGACACTGCTTTTATAATAAAGATAGCTGTCTTGAGTGTTCTAATTATTATATTATTGAGTCATGTAACACAAAGGGATGTCTTCTATCAAGTTTAATATAACGTGCTTTGGTCACATTCTCAGAACAGTTATTAAGGCAGCCAGATAGTACACACGCCTGTCTACAGCAGAACAATGTACATAAGGTTTCACCCCAACAAAAATCAATGACATCTTGTTCCAGTGTTCAAGTAGCATACAGCCCCAGTTCACCCATGATGAACAGAGAAAGTTTTACACACTTTTCTATAGCGACAGAATAAAACAAGACCTCCATATGCAAAGTCAAAGCCTCAAACCAAAATGTAAGGAAAAGAAAGTGGAAAATGGGACACTTCAAGAACTATGTTATATACATTTAGGCAATACATAGATCTGTTAGGACAGCATGCACAATCTATTTTATTTCCCACAAAATGCCATTTATTTCACAATTTCATTTTTTTGGTTCACATCATGATTTCTAAGTTTTGTGTAAGCAACTGCTAAAATTTACATATCCTAAAAAGAAAACTTGACTGCACTCATCCAATTATTGCAAATTACAGCCAACTGTTTGAAGCTTAATACATTACAATGAGATTTTTAACCAAAGCTAATTCTTTTAATCCAAAGGGCACTTGAAATTTGGCTATGGGTACAAATCTGCAGCAATAATAGAAGTAAATTGAATGTAGGGTATGTATGCTAAATAATTATTATTTTAGAAGATATTAACACAGACATGTTTAACACACAGACAATGTACGAGGGTGTTCTGAAAAGTTCTCGGCCTAACAATGAATAAACGAGTTTATAATTTCAAAGTTATTTTTATTTTTCAACATAATCGCCCTTAAGACTAATACATTTATTCCAGCGATGCTCCAGCGCCATTATCCCATCTCTGTAATGGTTCTTCATAAGATCTGCAAAATACCCCTCTACAGCTGCAATCGTCTCTTGATTCAAAGAAAAACGCTGACCAGCAAGGAAGAGTTTGAGTTTTGGGAAGAGATAGAAGTCAGAGGGAGCCAAATCTGGGGAACAGGGTGGATGTTCCAACAATTCATAGTGCCAGATCCCTTAATTTTCCCATTGCCAAAACACATTTGTGGGCGGGTGCATTGTCCTGATGGAAGATGTTCTTTTTCTTTTGCAAACCGGGTCTTTTCTCATGAATTTTTTTTTGTCTAGTCTGGTTAAAAGATTGGAATAATATTCCATAGTTAATGTTTTACCCTTCTCAAGATAATCAATAAACAAAATGCCTTCAGCATCCCAAAACACCAATGCCATGACCCTTCCTGCTGATGGAACCGACCTTGTCTTCTTTGGCGCTGAACAACTGGCTTCTGTCCACTGTTTTGAATGCTGTTTGGATTCTGGTGTGTAATGGTGAATCCAAGTTCCATCCATAGTAATAAATTAATGCACAAAATCAGTTTTACTTTTGTTAAAATGCTCCAAGTACTATTCAGAGATTTTCACATGAGTGCATTTTTTATCTGCTGTGAGCAAGCGCGGCACCCAACTTTTCAGACCATAGATGGCAACACTATCGGCAAGATTTTTTTCCTAAGTTTGTACATCTGTCAAAACATCCATGTGAAATTAAAAGTCATTCTATCAAGTAGTTTGTTTTATACAGCTGTCTGAAGCAGGAGTGTTGCCTGTATCCCTTAAAACGGATAAAATTGAGTATTATGCAGTTATAAAATTCTTTGTAAAAGAAGATTTAACGCCAAAGGAAATTCATTCGAAGTTCATAAAAGTTCATGGGGACTCTTCTCCTTCGTTTTCAACAATTAAGAAATAGTCTGCCAAGTTTAAACGTGGCCATACCGGCCTTGAAGATGATCCAGGTGAAGGACGTCCAAAAAGTGCAACAACAACATAAATCATTGAACAAGTGCACAATATGGTATTGGATGACCAGCGGATGAAAGTGCATGAAATTGCTGAGACTATAGGCATTTCAAAAGAATGTGTAGGATATATTTTGCATAAAGAATTTGATATGAAAAGGTTTGCGCAAGATGCTTGCCACGCTTGCTCACAGCAGCTCAAAAATGAACTTGCATGAAAATCTCTGAACAGTGCTTGGAGCATTTTAACAAAAATAAAACTGATTTTGTGTGTCAATTTATTACTATGGATGAGACTTGGATTCACCATTACACACCAGAATCCAAACAGCAGTCAAAACAGTGGACAGAAGCCGGTTGCTCAGCGCTAAAGAAGACAACGTTGGTTCCATCAGCAGGATAGGTCATGGTATTGGTATTTAGGGATGCTGAAGGCATTTTGTTTATTGGTTATCTTGAAAAGGGTAAAACAATAACCGGGGATATTATTCCAATCTTTTAACCAGACTAGACAAAAAAAATTCGTGAGAAAAGACCCGGTTTGCAAAAGAAAAAGATCATCTTCCATCAGGACAATGCACCCGCCCACAAAAGTGTTTTGGCAATGGGAAAATTACGGGATCTGCACTATAAATTGTTGGAACATCCACCCTATTCCCCAGATTTAGCTCCCTCTGACTTCTATCTCTTCCCAAAATTCAAACTCTTCCTCGCTGGTCAGCTTTTTTCTTCGAATCAAGAAACGATTGCAGCTGTAGAGGAATATTTTGCAGATCTTACAAAGGACCACTACAAGGACAGGATAATGGAGCTGGAGCATCGCTGGAATAAATGTATTAGTCTTAAGGGTGATTATGTTGAAAAATAAAAATAATTTTGAAATTATACATTTGTTTTTTCATTGTTAGGCCAAGAACTTTTCAGAGCACCCTCGTACATATACCCTAACACTGAGGCACATTCATGCAGCCAATGTTGCAATGGAAAATCAACAAGTATTACATATTCTGAATGTGTATGTGTAGCCTTAGGTATCTAGCAATGTGCATGCACCATATTGTTGCCTGTGGCCTGCCTCGCTCTACAATATTTTTCCACACTGTCTCATAAATGGGAAGCTTGTTGAAAAAAAGTTTCACGAATATAAAACAGGTTTTAAGTTTCTCCACAACTTTTGTCTGAAGCATTTGTCACTCTAAGAAGTGAGGGAGATACGATTAAAAATGCATATTGGTCTTCACGTCAAGCACCTGTTATTCTTGTCCGATTTCAATTAAACTAGAATTTTCTTGACAGATTTTCAAAAAACACTCAAATATCAAATTTCATGAAAATTCATCCAGTGGGAGCTGAGTTGTTGCATGCACACAAACAGACATGACAAAGCTAAGAGTCCCTTTCGTAATTTTGCAAAAGCACCTAAAAACACAAACAATTTTTCAACATACTGTTGTAAACTTTGTTAATTCTGTTACAACTTGTATATGTGCAATCCCTGTCAATGTTCCAAAGGGACCAAAACATGTCAGAATAACATGAGGTTGCCATTAACGTTTATGCATGTGCATTATTATGGTCATTATTTACAACACTGAAAACATACATGGTTACAGCCTTCCAGGCAATCAACAAGCAAGAGCCCTCAACCTTCTCTGGCAATAGAATATGTTCTCCATTCAAATTAACATGAGCTGTAACACTAACAAAATATTCCATGTTTTAAATGTGGCATTATTTTGGTTTGTGCATAATATATGATAGGCAGAACTCTAATAATGACACATGTGCAACTTGTATCACAAAATTGAAGGTAAAATAAAGCCGATATAAATTCAGTTCACTCCTCCCACAAGCAACCACAGTGAAATCCCAATTTAGTAAATAATTCTCCTAGTTCCAGCCCTATCTCAGTATAAAAACTGTAGTTTCCTGTAATTAGCAAATTTTTATTTAGTAAATATACTGCATTCAGTGTACGAAATTTCTGACTTGCCACAATTTGTATCTCAATTTAGTACAACTGTAGTTAAAACAACAACTAACATTCACATTTTCTCTCTACCATAAAATATTAAACATAACTACAATCTTTCGTGACAATATATACAAATACACATACATAAAACATAATGAAGCCATACTATTGCTAATAATATACTTGCTTGGATTCTTGATTGAGGTCCTCTCAGTGTTTACTGCTTGCCACTTTGATACTGTTATGTAACTATTTATTTTTGTTGCAAGAGCTTCTATAATTACTGAAGTATAAAGAAATTATTATACCATACTTATATACAGTGGGAACTTATAACACAACAGTTTCTTGATGTAGTGAAAATCTCAATTTAGTATTAGAAAACACATTTCTCCCATAGATTCAGTAAATTGGAATTTCACCATTACATCCTTTCAGGGTTACATGGATATCTGTCACAGATCCTACAATCCCAAGCAGACACAGGCCAAAAAAGTTTAAAGTGTGTCAGAGTCAGTGGACCTCCACTTTATGCGGTGAGGGGCTGCTGTACAGTTTATTTAATACTGTCCAAAGCTAGGATTGTAAAGTAACAAACAACAGGACGATTCGTAACAAATTGTAAGATGTGGCAGAATGCAGTCAGAGCATAATTTCAAGCACTATTCAAGGAATTGCCTAGCTCAGTTTTGGAAAAGCATGTATAATGTTAGTGATGAAAGCTGGTCTCCAGGCTGAGATCAGAACCAGGAATTTCCTAAGGAGCAGGATTGCTACGCACTCAACTATGATGCTCGATGTAATGTCATAAAAGACCTTTCTCCTGTAATGCTGAGACTAGATCAAGAGGTTGATCCTAAGGGTTGCGAGATTCTGCTGATAGTAAATCTTGGACCACAGCAAAAAGAAGTTGGCAAACACTGCTCTGAGTCATCCTAAGAGCAATTCGTACCTTGCATCAAGAACCCACTTCCGTCCCTCCATAGGATCACTTGGTAAGGCCTCATCAAGCACTTCCAGCTCCTTTTCAGCTGCCATCACACTCTTTGCATTCACTGAAACTCCACCTAGCTTGAAGGATGGTCCACGTCCACGTCGTTTCTGTGCAGGGCCTGAGAGATTACTGTCTTCATTATGTACAGACTCATTTTCCTTTTGTGCCTGCAGTTCTGTCATAGAAGCTGTGCATCGTTCTCGCAACAATTCACCCAATCGCCGTAGTTCTGCTAGTGGTTTCTCTTGCAGTTCTGCATCACAAGCTACAGCTTCCAGACGCTTTAATGGAGCAGGGAATTTCTTAAAACTTTTAACAAACCGCCGGATCTAAATAAAATATAACAACATTTAATAAATATCTAATAAAAGAAATGACACAGGAAGTAGTTGAAAATGAAGACTTACTGATTAGGCCAAGCATCATAAACAGAATTTATGTGTAAATGGTTACATACTGTTTTTCATGAACAGAGTGTCACCAATAGCAGGAACTGAAAAAAGTCCAGAAGTTTCATAGAACCAGCTCATGATTCGAGAATGTGTTCTCCTAAAAAGCGGCCACTTAATGAATATGCAAGACTGATTCTATATATACATACTGTTGTAACATAACTTACTTCCTGATCTGTGAATCCCTTAATATTCTCACGAGGAGTTACACGGGGTCGTCCCCTCTTTCTTGGTCTCTCTTCATCACTCCCTTCCTCACTGGACTCAGATTCCTCAGTTTTCTTCCGTCGTTTCATTCCTCGACCACCTCCTTCACCTGTACGTAAGGTATATTACAGCCAACCCTCAATTACTCTGAGTACAGACACACTCCTAATTATGCAATGTCACCCCCAGAAGATGAAGAAATATTAAATTAATACAATTTTTAAAAAAGATGCCAATTTTTTCCTTACAGGAATGAAAGCACTGAGAGACAGAGTTGGAGGAGGCAAACTGCTGTGTGATAGTGTATTTGCAGTCCCTCACTGTGTTGTGTTGTGGATGTTACTGACAGGATGCTTGTTTAATTGCCTACAAAGTGTGCTGTTTTAATTGTTAGTTTAACCCATTATTTCCCCACAATCATGATATGAAAGTTTCAGTAACAAAGCATCTGACCAGCTCCTGAAAGAAAGACAACTGATTTGGAACTCATAATTAAAGACCTAAAAAAATTTAAAAAAGGCCAAACTCCAACTTCATTTTCTCAAGAATCTGATTTAGCCATTTAAATGTGCCAATGCAAGGGAAAGAAGATCCTACAATCTGACCCACAGGACTACAACTAGATGAGGAATGCACAGACTTAGTCAAAATTGTCTGGCACATTTTGAACAAAACAAAGTGACTTCTTGTAAGGACTGAAGGCAGGAGTCAAAAACAAAAGAACAGTAAAAATGTGACATAATAAAGACTTATGTGAACTGAAAGCGAATGATCACAATTTTGTATGCATGTAAACAGATTCAGTCTCTAAAAAAAACTAGTGTTTGGACCTTCTAATGTTATAAATCAAATTTACATGATTTATTTCTAAATCACTGCATTTTGGATACTTAAATGTCCACACATTTGGCATTTAAACCTATCTGCTAAAGGCTAACCTTCATTGTCTTATGCAACCATATGCTGGTCTCTGTATGTTTACTTTGTAGCACACCGTAGGAAACTGAGAAAAGCAAATATTTTGCATCTTTTCTTCTGGGTAATTCCCCAGCGTCTGAATTTTATATGCCGATGTTTCAGAACACTCTGTCTGTTCCATCTTCATAGGCAGGCAGGTGTAGAATGACTACATTTGAGAATTGTTGGGGTATCCACATGGGAGAGGGTTTGGCTCGAAAATAGCCTGAGCCAATAGGAAGGAGGGTAACAGGGTAGGGGTGGGTCCCGTTACAGAACAGGTAGTGAAGGGTAATGACCGACATGGAGGCCGGGGGCAAGTATGTGAAAGAGATATGGCTCGTGTCAGGGTGGGCCATGGGATGGCAGGTCAAAACTATTGTTTTATAGGTGGCTGTCTCCTTTCCTTAAGCTTATATAGAAGGGGCTTCCAAGATTTGCTTAAGGTCAGGCCATCTTCTCTGTTGATATTGTGTGGGTGCATTTCAAGTTCAATAGCTTCTCTGATGAGCGGATCCATGTATCCAGTTTTAGCAGAGAGGAGTTTTGTGTCCTGTAGTTTAATGATGTGGTCATGGTCAGTGCTGTGTTCTGCTACTGCTGATTTATCGGGTTGTGCCAGTCTTATATGTCTATCATGCTCTCTGATACGGAGTTGGATGGATGGACCGCTTTGTCCAATATAAACCCTGCCACATTCACATGGGATGCTGTATATGCCCGGTGTTCTTAATCCCAATGCATCCTTGACAGGAGGAAGGTAGGTGAATATTTTTCTAGGTGGTAGGGCAACACTTTTGATGTTGTGTTTTGCCAGTATTCTGCTGAGTCGGCCAAACGTTGTTTGAGTGTACGGCAGGTATGCTGTCGAGGTGGGTTTATCATCGGTCTTGATGGTCTGTGTTGCCAGTTTCATGGCTCGTCATATCTGTTGATGGCTGTATCCACTGTCCTTGAAGACGGTGGTGAGAAATTCTAGTTCTTGGCAGGGGAGAATCCTGTTCACAGAGAGCTTTGGCTCTGTGTATCAGGGAAGCGAGGACTGATTGTTTGTTAGCAGGATGGTGATGTGAATTCTGGTGCAGGTGAACTCCGCAGTCATCACTCTGAAGATGATGTCCTAGCATTGTTCAAACACGTATTAACATCCACATATTTCTATTTTGATGGACAGTTCTACGAACAAATGGATGGGGTAGCAATGGGCTCACCACTTTCTCTGGTAATTGTGAATTTCTTTATGGAGAATTCTGAGAAGAAAGCAATAGAACAAGCAACACACAAACCTGTATGCTGGTTCATATACGTACATGATACTTTCATCATCTGGCCTCATGGCCAAGAAAAACTGAAAGAATTTCTGAGCCACCTCAATGGACTCCACAACAAGATACAGTTTACAATGGAAAAGGGAGGAGGAGGCCACCTTCCATTCCTGGACACTGACATCTACAGAAAAACGGACGGCTCCCTAGGGCACAAAGTATACCGGAAATCAACCCACACCAATCTCTACCTACACCAGAATTCGCATCACCATCCTGCTAACAAACAGTCCTCACTTCCCTGATACACAAAGCCAAAGCTCTCTGTGACCAGGATTCCCTCCCCCAAGAACTAGAATTTCTCACCACCATCTTCAAGGACAATGGATACAGCCATCAACAGATATGATGAGCCATGAAACTGGCAACACAGACCGCCAAGACCGATGATAAACCCACCTCGACAGCATACCTACCGTACACCCAAACGTTTGGCTGACTCAGCAGAATGCTGGCAAAACACAACATCAAAAGTGTTGCCCTACCACCTAGAAAAATATTCACCTACCTTCCTCTTGTCAAGGATGCACTGGGATTAAAAACACCGGGCATATACAGCATCCCATGTGAAAGTGGCAGGGTTTAAATCAGACAAAGCGGTCGATCCATCCAACTCTGTATCAAAGAGCACAACAGACATATAAGACTGGCACAACCTGACAAATCAGCAGTAGCAGAACACAGAATTAACCATGACCACATCATTAAACTACAGGACACAAAACTCCTCTCTGCTAAAATTGGATACATGGATCCGCTCATCAGGGAAGCTACTGAACTTGAAATGCACCCACACAATATCAACAGAGAAGATGGCCTGACCTTAAGCAAATCTTGGAAGCCCCTTCTACACAAGCTTAAGGAAAGGAGACAACCACTTATAACAATAGTTTTGACCCGCCATCCCATGGCCCACCCTGACATGAACCATATTTCTTTCACATAACCGCCCGCAGCCTCCATGTGAGTCATTATCCTTCACTACCTGCTCTGTAACCGAACCCACCCCTACCCCATCACCCTCCTTCCTATTGGCTCAGGCTATTTTCAAGCCAAAACTTCTCCTGTATGGATACCCCAACAATTCTCAAATGTAGTCATTCTACACCTACCTGCCTCTGAAGATGGAACAGACAGAGTGTTCCGAAACGTCAACATATAAAATTCAGACGCCGGGCAATTACCCAGAAGTAAACATACAACATACAGAACATGGCAAAAGTCTGAAATCAAGAAGTAAATATTTTTTGTTATATACCTGTTTCTTGAGATGTTGTGTGATCCTGATCACCCCCCACCCCCACCCTATGATGCATCGCATCCACAATTTAGATAAAGTTCTACAAAAGGGAAAGTTGGATGTCTCTGTGAGTCACTTTGGTCCCACATACTTTCCAGAGGTGGAAGCTGTTCAGAACTGTCATGTCCAAGAAGTGAAGAATTTGTCTCTTGGCAGTTTTATCACCAGTGAATTGATAAGTCAGGTGTTGCACTCGTCTATTTTCTCCAAGCCAAACTGCCTGGAGATTATGTGTGGAAGTGGTGTCACTGTAGCAGTCTTGGGCACCCCTCTCTGCTTGCTTCATCTTTTGACCCTGCTTATAAATCCTTCAATGGGATGCTAACTGGTTGTTTCTCCTTATACTGCAGTTATTTGATACATCAATGTCAGAGTGGTCACAGTATCATCTTAAGTGTTTGTGGAAACTTGTAACATGACTAACACAAATAGGCACCTGCTAAAGTAACATCAGAAAAAGAAATAATTCACTAAGAAACTAGCCTTCAAAGGAATCTGTAAAGAGATGAATTGTTGTTTCCTTGATGCAGAATGCAATCAGAAGAAAGGTGTAAAATCTGAACAGTACCCAAATTATATGAGGACCTTGCCAAAATTTTCTGGCACATTTTGAACAAAAACCAATTGACTCTGTATAAAGAATGAAGGCAGAAATAAAACAAAAAAAAAAGGAGAGGGGGACAGAAGAAAACATGTAAAGACGCAGTGCAATAAAGACTGCTACAGACTGAATGATCACACATTTGTATCCATGTAAATAGATCCATTATTGAAAAAAATCAGTTTTTGTTTGGAACTCTAATGTTAAAAACCTAATTTCGATGATTTATTTCTAAATCACTGCTTTTCTGCAATTTATATGTCCATTAAAGACCCACTCAATTGATTTTCATTAAAGTTTATAATGGAGAATTTTACAAGAAAAAAAACTGTCATGCTATTTCATTTATAGTTTATGCCAGACAATTTTAATAATCACATTACATGAAGAAATATATGTATTTCTGCATACACCTTGAGTGTATCTTGCTATATGTTTATGAGAGAGAAAAATATTCTGAGTAAAATTTAGAGGGAAGAAGCAAATACTTTATATTCAATATATTTTTTTCTTAAGTCTTAGAGACATTAAATTAAACAATGAGGACATTATGCACAAATTTCTGAACTTATGAATTGAGCAATCTACAATCTTCCAAACATACCACCTTTCAATGTGGCAAACAAAAGAACACTTTATCTGCATTTAGACTGTGTTGAAATCAGATGATTTGTTTGATTGTAGTCCTCTATTATAATAAGACTTTTAAGCATACATTACAGAAGGGTTACATATATTTCATTCCCTTTAAATCTGTGTAATAACAACAGACAATGCGTCCTTAATACTCAGGATTTATTAATTCAAACTATACTTTTGACTTCTCATCAATACGCATAGGAATCAACAATTAATGAACAGTACGAATGCATTTTAATGTCTGTTCATACATGGGAACACTTAATGTCAGTCTTAATTATTCAGTCCAATGAACAGCTTTACTTCTATGAATCATCTCCAAAATGAATGCCCCTGTTAAAGTGTACACTGTATATTTTTATAACTTATGTAATTATAGTAATGCATGCAGCTCACCATCACTGTCAGACTGGTTTATTTGTTGTAATGTTTTACGGCTCCGAGGTGGCAAGTACAAGTCATCCATTTCCTTTTGACGCTCTTCTTCTTCAACCTTCTTGCGAAAGTTCTCCGGAATTATTTCATCCTGCATATACAAAACACATTACAATTCTCAAAAATAAAAAAAAATGCAACGCATTATTCAAATTAGTCCCCAAACACTGCAACTTACCCAGTCTTTACTCTCATCATCTGGTTCCTGTTCTGTGCTAGGAACTTCTTTGTCTTCTTCAAAAGCTGCAAAACTTGCCACTTTAAATGCTGAAAGAAGCTCTTCACCAACTGTGGCAGGAGCTTCATCACGAGTCTCTGCTCGTCGCAAAATCTCATCAATATCACACTGCAATAATGAAAACCAATATCTGTTGCTGCACAGTGAAATTCCCGTTTAGCTTGCTACATTCCAAAAAAGTCTCATTGTGGCACTGTTAAAACATAGTGCACAAATTTAAGAGTGCCATCAAAAAATCACTCAAAATTCTGAACCTCAACACACAGATATGGAAATTATATAAGGATTTTGATTATATATTTTTACAATGTATGAGAGATTATGCCACAAAATATAATAAATTATTCAGGTGGAACTGTCACTTGATTATCCAGACCCTGGTAATACTGATCTGTGGTTAGTCTGGACAATTTTGGGCCAACTATCGAACAGTTTTCCCCACCGAAATTCTTACACAACCACCACCACCACCACCCCACACTGTTTGGTACAGTTCTCCTGCTTTAAGGAGTTTTTAGTACCAAGTGATGATTTTTTGTGTGTACCTTATATCACAGAATTTCCCCTTGGTGGTCTGCATACCCAGGTAACCTGGACCAGCCCTCCCCCCATATAGTCTGGATGCAAGAGGGACTAATGTACTGATTTACACATCATGGAAAACTACCTACAATCAAACATGCTGACGTGTTCTGTTTAAATACAAGAATATAATCTTTACATTAAGAGCATATGTGCACACAAAATCAAAACAATTTTTTTTTCTCACTGGAAAATTGCACTGTGTATCATCTTGGAACACAAGATTTCAAATCTCCTATTACTACACATTTTTACTTGGGGGTAGTGTGTTCAGTATTTAAAAAATTCAAAGCTCAGCCAAATGGATAGTGGGCAAGTAGTGCTGTAACAATGCAATACATGGTCAATAAAGTACAATGATTTGATTAGTGCAGTTTCTTGGAATCGCAACCAGGAATGCAACCAATGTGGTAGAACTGGTAACTGTGGACAGTTGATAAGAATACTTGGAGTTTGTGATTACAGTTAACCACCCTCTACAATAAAAAAATCCTATATTATGAATCCAAGAAACATTTCAGATTGCAATGAAAAACAATTTTGCAGTATGGGTCAGGACATATGCCTACTACATTATAATACATTTATGGACATCTAGACCACCTTTGAATACTTCTAAATGCACATGCACACTCACTATATGTTAATAATCTATAAGAGAATAAAAGATTTTCTGTACCAAATTTTCACTAACCGTTGGTTCTTCATCTCCATCCTCTTCATCTTTGAACAGCTCCTCAGCTCCAAACTTCAGGATAGCATTCAAGTCTTCTTTATTAAATGGTGTTGTGCTGTTAGAAGCTTTTTTATCTAATACAGTTCTGCCTGTTGTATCCATACGCTGGATCACTAAATGATCTAACACCATCTTTTGCTTTGCACGCTCCACAATTTCTTCTTCCACTGAACTGCGTGTTACTAGCCGATAAATATTAACCTACAAATCAAAGAAATAATAATTTGCTTTCACATTAAGTAGACAACTAACTGTCTTCCAACATAATTACCTACTTGCTGTAACTTTTTGTTCAACATTTTTCACAGAAGAATATTTTGCAGCATTAAAGATATAACACCAAGCAAGCTCTATATGTCTGGACTTCATAATAATCAACATGTAATAACAAACAAGTACTGCTGTCTTCCTCCCTTCTACTTAATTACTACACCCAAGTTTCAATGCAGCAGGCCACTATTAACTCTGAGAAATTAAAGTGTAGGTTACACATAAAATATAAACACACCTGATTCTTTTGTCCAATTCTATGTGCCCGAGCCTGAGCTTGCAAGTCATTCTGTGGGTTCCAGTCAGAATCAAAGATGATTACAGTGTCTGCAGTAGCCAAGTTGATACCCAAACCTCCAGCTCTTGTTGATAATAAGAAACAGAAATCTTGAGAACCTTCAGCATTAAAGTGGTCCAATGCCTGCTTTCGAAGTTCACCTTTAATACTACCATCTAACCGTTGAAAGGGAAAGTGACGCAGCTGTAAATATTCACCTAATATGTCCAACATTCTAACCATCTGAGAGAAGATAAGCACTCGATGGCCTGTCTCACGCAACCGCAATAGCAGTTTATCAAGCAATACCAATTTTCCAGACCCTCTTATCAATTGTTGAATGTGTTCTTCAGGAGTTGGTCTTTGCTCAAAATCCACAGGTTTTGTCAAAAAAGCATGATTGCAGCACTTCTTCAGTTCAATCACAATATTAAGGAAAGTTGTTGATGAACCCTTAATACCTTTCCTCAAGGCATTGTAATTTTTTGTAAGGATCCACTTGTAGTACTGCTTCTGAAGTGATGTCATTTCTACACGCAGTATCTGTTCAACCTGATGATAACATTAATATAGCAGTTATTACACATGTGGCAATTCCTATGAAAAACTAATCAAATATTTGTATAATTGGAGGCTTACACTACTGTTGTTACATAAATATCATACAACTCCCTTACAATGTTGATCTCAAGCCTCCACTACTTCACTACATAAGATTACTTGCTAAAAGATAATGAGAAAACAAACACAGAAGCAATAAATACATAAAAAAAATTAAAATACAGATGTTCAGGTGTATCAATCAGAAGACTGAAGGGGTATGACCTGAAATAAGATTTAATTTAAAGTAGTGTAGCATGGTGCAGTGTTGTGTAGTGTAGCATAGTGCACTGCAGTGCAATGAACTGTACAGTATCACAATCATAGATGTGTGAATATAAAAACTCACAGTTATACATTCAGGAGAGCAATATAATACACAGCAAGTAAATGTGGAGTGACAGGTTTTAAAATTACCACAAACAGGAAGTACAAATACAAGGTTTGTTCAAAAAAAGACCGAACTTTTGCTATAAAAACTTTATTGCTCATTTTACAACATTTTAAGCACTGTCCCCCTCAAAGCAGTCCCCTCTACTGGCAATACACCGTTCCCAACGTTTCTTCCATTTTTTGAATGCCTCCTGGAACGCACTTGATGTGATGGCGCGCAGTTCAATTG
>Ga0268261_10001290_pt1 | contig 17043 bp, 11 predicted proteins | sample TergutNc150P1_FD_190353 | JGI IMG/M metagenome (GOLD analysis project Ga0268261, IMG submission 190353) | Nasutitermes corniger P1 segment gut microbial community from laboratory colony in Florida, USA - Nc150 P1 (SPAdes) (version 2) | ecosystem: Host-associated > Arthropoda: Insects >...
GGGGGGGGGGGGGGGGGCGGATGGCAATTCCGATACGCTAAGGTTCGCTGCAGATGAAGCCAGTCTTCTCCCAATCTTCTATATGGCTTTTAGGAGCGCTCGCTTGGCAGAATCAATGTACTCCTCGCAAGCTACCACGTCAGCAGTGTATTCGCTTTCTTCTAAGAGATCCTGGATAGTCATCCAGTCGAACCTACTAATCCAGCGTTTCCAGGAACCGGCCTCTGTAGTGCTCGTAATCGTCGAGGGGGTTGTCACCTGTGAACTCGTTGATAGTAGTAATAAACCGGGTCACCTTGGCCCTCTCTGTAGTGCGCTTTAGCTTCAACTTGTTCATTTCCGCGTCCGACCTACTGATCTACTGCAGCGTACTCAAGTACACAATAACGTGGTTGTCTTTAGGGGGTGCAGTATATTGATCGCCTGTAGGGGGCGCAAGAACTTGATCGTCTTTAGGGGCGCAAGTCAGACATGTTGTCAGATGCCCGGTATCAGATCGTCTGTAGGGAGGCGGTCGTTGTACACGCGAATGTATTACCGAACACACCGCTTCAGAAGTGCACAATGGCGTCTATGTTTCTTCAAGCTCCGGACCGAGATTCGTGCTCGTATACTGCGTGTTTACGTCCCGGCGTGTAAATACCACACATTCACTCCCGCACTTCTGCACTAGTTAAACAAATCACTTCACAATTCAGGATCCCGTGGCACTTCTTTCCGGGTTTCGGCACCAAAAAATATAGAGGAATAACACTCACCAAGTTAGTTTGCACCCAACATTTTACTTACTACTGCCAAAGCAATCAATGATACAAAGAATATACACTTAGAACAAAGAAAGAAAAAATAATTATGGGTAACTAATAGAGAAGTTAAAGGGAAATATATTTCAATCCTCCACATGGCTTCCCCTAAAGTGGACACAGTGGTTTTATCCGCGAGAATGGCAGAAAGCTTGTGGCCTTGACCACATAACCCCATCAGCCACAAGGCCATCAGTACTTCGACTATCCATCGTCGCCTGTATCCCCTGTTACAACAAGATTTTTGACATCGATTATTATTATTATTATTATTATTATTATTATTATTATTATTATTATTACACCACATTCAGTTAACGCTGTGGCAATGCATATTTCTGAAGTGAGCTGTAAACTGCCAAGTTTTATAAAAGTTACAAAATACTGTTCGTTAAATTGCCTTAGACAAAACGCCCTTTGCTTAAAAGTAGCGAATATGTAAACCTATATGGCGCCTGTGTGAAAGATGTGCATGATGTACATAATTTGTACATTTGTTTTGAAAGGCTGGTTTTCCAGAAATGGAAAAATAGGACCCAGAATTTGCTGTCTATCCAACGCTGAGGTGTGGCCTTCCGCGAAGAAGAACAAAAGTTTCTACGTCTTTAGCCATCTTAGCTGAAAGGAAATGCAGTATAGGCTAAGGAGCTGCCAGTCACCTGATTTTATTCTTAAAGTGTATATATTTTTAATTGTTGGCGTTTTCTATGTTTTAGTTATGTTTTTCATTATACACAATAATGACAACAGTGTTCAGTCTAGTAAAAGTCTATTTTCTTGATACACTTTATAACGCACTATGTTTAATCTAACTGTACACTATCGCCAGGTAATAAGTAAATAAAAGGGGAAAATACAGCACGTATAATAAAATAACATTGCTGGGTAAAATGAAGACAGAATTCACTTAAATGTATAAGAAGGGTAATATTTAAATAGTACGGCGCCTTTTATCTGACAATTTCGCGGTTGATATGTGTTGAAATGAAACTTTAAATACTTTTAGACGTAATGTAGTCATTAAGAAATGCCCATCAACTTATGACTGTACTTGCCATGAAGTGTAGTTCTGGCGTAAAAGTCTTTGTTTTTTATTAAGCTGAATCTCGGTACTAAAAGAGTTTCTTTAATCTTTAATGTAACTTTTGGTGTTGTGTGGATGGTATACTGGATATTTCAAATTTTACTGGAACGAGGTTTGTCCTGCTAAATAAACGAGAGTTAATGTTTTAAGGGTTTTAGCTTTACGTACAAAAATTTCACTAGCACTTTCACCGTTTTATGGTCTGCTGATTCGAATCGGATTTCCATATGGAAACGTTGGCTTTCTTGTGTGTTCCTAACATGTTTTGTGTAATCTGTAAAAATTTGGTAAAATGGACGAGTACCCGGTAGCACAGTTGGTTGAAACACTGCGCTACAAGCCTTAAGGTTTGATTGCTGCTTTGGTCATTGAATTGACTTATTCATTCCAGCCGCAATTTCGTCCTGCAAATGACTCAGCCTGTAAGAGGAATAGGTGACAAGAATATCTTTTGGGACATGAAGACATTCGGTGTGTTTGGCTGACAACCTTACTACTTTAATGTGCCGATTATCTAGAAAACCTGGGTGGCCCAATTCTCATCTACCCCCAGGGGCTCCTCCAAGTCTGTACAGGAATGGCTTTACCTGTTTTTTAGAATTGAAGATGTTATGGATCTTATATATGTGTGGGAATAAAATAGGCCATATGAAGATTATAGAAGGGGTTTCTTCTATAAAGGGGCTTTCAATAACAATCAGTTATGTAAAGGTAAATTAGAATTTCATTCTTCATACTGAATCATATTTACGGAAGAATAAACCAGATTGAATTGAGTGAATGAAACAAATTCCGTTTATAATATTTATCAAATTTGAACACGATATTTAATTTGGAAATAACACCAGCTTAACTCGTGGGTTTAGGTTTTTTGTTGCTTGTGACTGTTTAATCAATGAAGTTGAACATATTTATGAATAAGCAGAAAAATAAGCAATCGTCGTTTTTGGTGAAACCAGGAATCTACACACTAGACGATTAAACCCGAGTGGCAAAGTGAAGATAAAAACATGTTCAGCAAACACAGAAGAATGTCTGAAGAAAACGTTAATATGTTGCTAACAAATTAGAAAACTTCATAAGAAAACAGAATACTGAAATAAGAAATGTCTTCCTGTGTGTTTGAGTTTAGAGATCAATCATACTTGTGTGGTTGCTGGTAATTTCTTTTTGAAATATTAATGAAATTTATTCTCTGAATTTTTGCATCTTTCCGATAACTTCATTAACTTATGATTGGCCGTACCCACATAACAAATCTCACGATTAAAAGACACTTTCTGCCCACAATTCATATACTCCATTATCTTATCTTCTGTTACTTCTTTTTTCAGAATTTGACATATTGGCTTTGGTGGCTCTAGAACACAGCTCCCAAAAAATATTCATTTCTTTTTCTTTATATATTATTTGCAGTTTTCTAAATTCTGTGAATTTGGATTGTTTGGCGACCATGAGTTTAATTTTCATTTGCTCTATTGAGCCACACTTTTTCTAATATGTTGATAAGGAATGATGAACGGTGTAAATGATCTGTTTGCAGAATACAATAGACTTCAGTACATCAATAAAAACAGTTTTACATGTTTAATTTATTGTGGGTTTTACTTGCGGCATTTATTATTAGTTTTAATTATATAATCTTAAAAAAAATAATAATTAATATACTGTATTTAATTACTGTGTTATATTTTGAGTTTCTAGTGAATATGGAGGAAAGAATAATGTTAATGGGAGATTGTGAAACTCGTTTGGATATTCCAAACTGAAATGGCGTCATTGACTGAAAACATGATCACATTCGGTGTTCTGAATGAATGGTTATGAAATTTTATTACTCTTAGAAGAGCTACGGTATTATGTTTGTTAGCCTCTGTGAATAAGGGACAAATGTCCGTACGTTGATTTTGCCATAAACGGAAGATTGAACTACGCAGTGATTTTTTTAATGCTCATTGAGATGTGTAACTTCACAGTGATAATGATTTGAAAAGATACTGTCTTTACAATACAAAAATACGTGTATTTATTTTAAAGTAAACAATATTCTGATCATAAAACATATATTTATTTTGAAACAGCTCTTAGGTACGTAACCCCTCCATGCACAATAATAATTTATTTTGCAGACACACATATACACATAATGTGCATGTCCTTCTATTGAAAAATTAAATTTGTCTATCTGTTTACGTTTTTTGTCTCTGAAGGTCGTGAAATACAAACCCAAAGCAGTAATGAAAATTCTTGTTTAAAAAACAAAAAAAGCAGGGTATAGGCCCTAAATGTCGTCTGTATTTCTAGCACATTCTTTTGATTTTATTAGCTCGGCATAATTCCTAATAAGAGGTGTTTTTATTTTCAATGTTTACCTTTTCTGTGGTGAGTTAGGGAAATTTATTCTCCTGCAAAATTTTTTGTAGTACATTTTCACTAGCCTTTTTTTGTGTTCAGACTTCATTTATCAAAAGCCCACTCGATTTTTCGTTATATATGCCACGAATGTTGTGTTTTTGTTGTTACATTTGAATGAATAGGAATCTGTTTTCAGACAGAAGTTAAAAATAATCCTAACATCAAGCAGAAGCGCTCCTTTTTACAGCTGTGAAACATAGAGTGACATGACAGTTGAAGTTTTTATTATCAGTGGTTTGCCGGAATTGAACCAAAGTTTGTCGCGATTTACACTTTACACTTGTATCATTTCATCCAAACAGATCATCCAAAGCGAAAAATATAAAAGCCGCTTCCATTCGGAAAGACCATTTAACGGTGAAAGTGAAAGTGAAAATGCTGTACACAAAGGTGAAAACCTTATACAATTTGATTAACAAAATAAATCTTATAACAAACATTATTTCTTATTCCATATATGTTCCATAAAACATCAAAACTTACATTACAGTTTGGATACCGTCCTAAATACTAATATTTGGTGCAATGGACAACGAAGCCACTTACGCAAACACTACACTACATTTACTGCGAGTAATATGGTCTTACGGATCATAATCTTACACGCACAACTTAACGAATAGGTTGTGTCTGAAAATAGGTAAATATTTATTTCAACACATTTTAACCTCGAAATTACCAGAGAGACACAAGGCAACATTAAACCACCCTACTTAGAATTACTTCTGCATTATATATAAGAAGTTGATTTCAATGTTGATTTTTCTTGGTAATACTATTTTTATACGAGGGTTGGGCAAATATGAATTATAATTTGTAAATAGAACAGGAAGTTTTATTTACTCTCCGAAAGTGAAATTGTTTCTTTTCAACATAATCTCCCTGGTTTACGGTACAATTGAGCCAGCGGTCTGGAAGCTTGCGGATGCCGCTCAGGACGAAGCCTTTTGGTTGCCAGTTTATGCACTCCTGAACACCCTGTATCACCTCCTCATTATAGCGAAACTTTTTTCCGACTAGATGCTCCTTTAGGGGGCCGAAAAGGTGATAGTCTGAGGGAGCAAGGTCCGGACTACATGGAGAATGTGGTAGAACGTTCCATTCCAGTTTCTGGATGGTGTCCGTAGTGCGAGCAGCCACGTGTGGACGGGCGTTATCCTGAAGAAATGACACAGGCATTTGCGCTCTTTTCTCTTGATCCTGATGTTCCTCTCGAGTATTGAAGGTGTTGTTTGATTATTGCTTTCATACTACTGTCACTGATGTGCAGTATTCCAGACAATTCGCGGACAGTTATTCGCCTGTTCTCCCGAATGGGTGCATCGACGCGGTCGCTGTTCTCGCCTGTTATTGAAGTCCTCGGCCGGCGCTCATGAGGTTCAATCTCCACCGTTTCCCTTCCTTTTTTAAAGGCAGTACTCCACTTATAGACACTAACATTTGAGAGTGTCTTCTCACCATACTGCCTTTCAATCTTGAACAAATTTCCGACGTTTTACACGTTCTTTCGTCAGGAATTTGATTATAATGCGCTTTTCCGCGCTAACGTGTACCTTCGCTTCGCTCATCTTCCTCACAACTGACAAAACTGCGCAGTAGCAAACACCAGGTCGGTGAATTACTTTGGAACAGGGCTTCCACCTTCCACATATTACTACTTTCAACGGAACTCGCTGCATTATTGAACTACAAACAAATTATAATTCATATCTGCCCGCGCCTCGCACATGTTGTCTATTACACGTACTTTTTAATTATTTAGAGCCATAGGATGGCATGGAATTAGGCGAACTATCTTGCCTTATAAATCGTTGTTCATAAAAAGTGCGGTCCAAAAGTTTTGGACTATTTTTTTTTTAAATCGAAGACACATGGGGAAAAGGTATACCTTTTCTTTTTAAAAATAAATTTATTGGCGTATATACAGAATTTTGCGCCATCGTACAGCTTCTGAAAATCTGGCAATATGTCCTCTTTTGAACCTTCTTTAATTCATCTGTTACGGTTTCTTGGATTTAAACAACATACGCAAAATGGAGTGCTTTTAACTTAATTTGCATCTTGGGGAACAGAAATAGTCTAGCGGAGATAAATCCGGAGAGTACGGGGGTTGATGAAGGGTTATAACTATTTTGGTTGTCAAATTTAGCAAACACTTGCAGCTTTTTGAACGGGCGCAACAAGAAAAAAATTTCGAGAAGAGAACTTAGCTGGACCAACCCGTTGAATGTATTTCAGGAGGCGATGCTTTACTCCTTCATAGAAACCTGCTTCTACTGTTTTGCCCTATGGTACGAATACTTTTTGCACTATGACTTGAGAGTCGAAAAATTATAAATCAAACCTTCATGTTGGACCTTTGAAATTCCTTCGACCGAGGAAATGTCTCACTAACTCATTCAGAAATATGTCGCTTTGTTTCGGGTCAAAGGCTTAACACCAGGTATCCTATCCCGTAATGATGTTATTGAAAATTTTTTTGCATCGGCCTTCTTGATAATGTTTTGGCAAGATGTGACTCGATTTTCCCATTGCTCAAGTGTCAAGGAGTGTGGAACAAATTTTGCACACAACTTCCTCCTTCCCTAATTCTCTTTCAGAATCAGAAGATTTAGAGTCTTGTGGATGTTCAAAGATTTTGCTCTCATTCTTAATGCAATTCGACGGTCATTTTTAGAACAAATCAGCAAAAGCCGCAATGTTTACCTCAGTTCGGGTCGCTTTTGGACAGCCATCTCTCTCGTCATATACCAGCTCCTTTCCGTCTCGAAATCGAGAATGCCATCTAAAAACGTTTGAACGTTCCAGAGCCTCATTCCTTTAAGCCGTTTGCTCTAATTCTAGTGTTTCTGTCGCATATAGACCGGCTTTGAAACAAAATTATATGGCAACTATTTGTTCATTTCCGCCATCTATGACGTATAAAGGAAACTGACTTTAGAAAATAAGTTACGAATCTTACACTGTTGAAGATAAACAAACGAAACTCGGTGTGTGAAAAGATGTTTGTTGATAGTACTTTGTGGGTTGGCCAATAGTTCGTTCCATGTTTTATCATTAAAAAATCAATCGCACATATTATGGCTCGCACTGTGTAAATGAAATAATTCTTTTGGAACGGATACTGTTGTTGTTATGGAATTTTAAAAGGTAATATTTTTCCTTTGGTTTTAATGAATTATGTGATGCTGCTGCCATGTTTACATGCAACGTTCAAGCCTGAACGCAAACTGCAGACTTTCTTCCGTAGTCTGTGACAAAAATCACGTATCTAAATCTCCAAACTGCCATTCCAACAGCAACTTCTGAAATGCAGGATTCTCAATAAAACAGCTGATCAACATAGTCGTTTGTGTCCTTGAATTCGTTGAACATAATTTATGTCCACTCGACATTTGGTGCACTGAGCATTCCATAGTACCTAAATCTTAAAGCAAGGTCGTGATTTACAGCATATAAAATCTGTAGATTAATTCTGCCAATGCTGTGTTTTTGACGCAACCAACATGTTTGTCCTTCACGTTACGTGTATTACAAAATCATTCTAATACGGAAAGACTGTATTGTGAAAATGGAATGTCAGCTGGCGTTGTTATATAAAATCTTAAAATTCTGGTGCGACTTACAATGAGTCATCTTCGTGAAGACAGAGCTACATAGGCTTAAAGATGGAATACTTTATTAACAACTGAGGGACCCTGGGAACTTCAATATAATTAATTATCCAACTGGCTGTTCGTAAGCTACAGGCCATTTTTAGACCAAATTTTTTGGTCATACTTGCAAAAGGGGTCAGACGATGTATAACGTTTGCTCGAGTGGTCTGCCTGAGAGTAGAGTACGATAGTGAAGGATCCATCGGTAGGAAGTGTGAGGTTGTGTTTTTGCTAATAATGAATACATCCTATCTAATCGCAATGCAGTAAGTATGGTTAGAATGTTTTAATTCGTTTATGATGAAGTAAACAAAAATGTCCATCCCCCTTCCGTCCTGTTCACATTCGAAACTTTACCTGAACATAAACTGGGCTCTCAGCAGTTCAACTGCCGTGCCGTGCTAAGGTACTTATATTACACAGAAAAGGTGCTGCTAGAATGTAGGCATTGTTTTTGGTGTCTGTTACTAAGTTAAAAAAAACTTTTGAACCCTAGTGACCTGTAAGCTGCGGGAGAAAGGAATTTAATTTCTGGGTCGCAGTTCAGTGCCTTACAGTGGCTGATGTCTGCTGTTATACTGTATCGTTGAGGTAATGTGATTTATGGTACAGGTATTATAATATGAAATCTGGTTAATCATAACTAATTTTCTTTCCTATTTATATTGTTAGGTACATACATTCAATGTAGTCACATTTGACACCGGAACAAACTTTCCCGCTGTCAGTTGAAACCCCTTGTTAGCTGTAGCAATGATGAAGATTAGACATCGCTGAAATGGAATAGGAGTTCCCACCCAGTCGCAACCGAATGCCGCGTCTCTCACACTCTCCGCCTGAAACATTTCACACTTAATGTATTAAGTCCTTCTGAACTGTGCAGCAGTACATTGAATGTACCACCTGTCTAGAAAGCTGGGCTTACTCTCAGATAGTGACAATGTAAACAGTATTCCGAAACCAGTAACTTTGTAACCCTACATCATCTCATAAGATCTTATCAAGTTAGTCTCCTATATTATTCGTTATACCTAGGAAGTTTGTGATCATAATTAAGGCACTTTGAAACCATATTAATCTTTCTCTTTTTGTGCCGTTTTTTACCTACTTCCACTTTGTGCGTAACTTCTTGCCTGCAGATTTGCTCAATCACTCTACGATATAGCTGGCCAGACATTCGGACTCAGGGATCTTCTCTAAAGACACAAAATGTTTCGCGAAATTACATAGGCAATAATGTATTAATATGTGATCCAGGCAGTCATATGTAAAATAATCTAATAACATCACACGTACATAAATACAACTGTTTGGTTTATTAAAAATTGGACTTTTCAGACTAAAACAACTTACCGGCTTTAAGAGGCATTCTTCAATACCCTTCTTATTTCGAAGGTGCTGTATGACGCTGCATATCTTGCGATAACTTATTGGAAGGAATTTCATGTTTACTTATTTTAGGACAGAAGCCAAGAACTGTAAGGAATGGCTGGTTTGATGAAGAATGTACGGAAATGCTTGAAGAACAGAATAAGGCGCGTTTAAAAATGTTGCAAAAGAAAACACGAAACAACATTGAAGCTATAAAGAATCTCGTAGGAAAGCAAGGAAAGTATGTAGGAAGAAGGAAAAAGACTACGAAGAAAGAAAACTGGAAGAAATACAAGAGAAGTAAAAAAGAAATAAATTAAAACAATTTTATGAAGGTACCCGCAAGACAATGACTGGCTTCCAGCCAACAACTACAATGTGTAAAAATAAGCACAGAGAAATCGTAGGAGAGAAGAAAGATGTATTCGAAGTTTCGGCAACATACTCAGCTGCTCTATAATAAACCTTAGAAGTCGTAAGGAACTTGAAGGATAATAGAGCACCTGGGGAAGATTCAATTACCTCCGAATTAATTAAATATTGAGGCAGGAATCTACGGAATAGAATCCATCAACTAATTACAACAATATGGGATATAGAATAGATGCCCCAAGAGTGGGGCACAGCCATAATATGCCCGATATATAAACAAGGTGACAAGCTAGAGTGCCGAAACTATCGTGGAATATCACTCCTGAATGTAACATATAAGATCTTTACAAATTTATTGACCAGGAACATAGAACCATATGTTGAAGAAATATTAGGGACTACCAGTGCGGTTTTAGGAAATGTAGTTCTAATACAGACCAGAATTTTTGTGTGTGAATTATTCTGGAGAGAACATGTGAATATAAGTTAGAAATACATCAACTGTATATTGATTATAAACAAGCATACGACACCATAAATAGGGCCGAACTGGCGGAAATAATGAAAGAGTTTGAAATATCAATGAAGTTAGTAAGGTTGGTCAAATTGACCTTAGCAAATACAAATAGGAAAGTGAAGATTCAAGGAAAGCTATCACCTAGTTTTGAAACAATGATCGGATTGAGACAAGGAGATTCGTTATCCACACTTCTATTTAATCTATGTATGGAAAAGATAATAACAAATGTTGGATTCAACCCAAGCGAAACAATATACGACAGAACAAGACAATGTCTTGCATATGCGGATGATGTAATGATTCTGGGGAGATCAGAAGAATACATAGAGAAAACATTAGAAGAAATGTCGGCAGTAACCCAGCAAATAGGTCTTCAGACGAATAACACCAAAACAAAATATATGATAAATAGACAGGTTGGAAATAAAGTTAAGGAAAGTGAGTTGAGGGGAAAGAAATATGAAAAAGTGGAATCTTTTAAATATCTGGGAACAATGATAACAAGTCTTAATGAAATAAAAACTGAGATTAATAGTAAAATTGCTGTTGGTAATAAATGCTATTGTGCATTGGGAACAATATCAAAAAGAAAATCAGTATCCCAGTCAATTAAAATTCGCCTCTATAAAACAATTATAAGACCAGTCGTGACATATGGACCAGAAACATGAACTCTGACAAGGAAAATGGAAAAATGTTAAAGACATGGGAAAGAAATATATTGAGGTAAATATATGGACCAACAAAGGAGAATGGACAGTGAAGAATTAAATCGAACAACGAATTGATGACCAAATACAAAGCCCCGGTTATTGTGAACGTAATAAATTTTCGAAGATTGGAATGACTTGAACACGTGGTTAGAATAAATGCGACCAGGTCTGTAAAGAAGATCTTTGAAGGAAAATTAGAAGGACGAAGATGTAGAGGACGACCCAGATTCAAGTGGATAAATTATGTGGAAGACGATCTAAGGAAACTCGGTGTGAAACGATGAAGAACGAAAGCATTGGAAAGAGGGGAATAGGCATCAATTATCAAGGAAGCCAAGGTCAAACGGAAAGGGTCGTAATGCTATGGTAAGAAGACGATACAAAGGAACAATTAGGTTAGTTGTGTCGTCACTCCATAAAATGAAAAATTATTATAATTTAATTTAAAAATTTTTAAGTAATATAATTACACGTTATAAATATCTTTGGATGTGACAGTGGGAATTGCTAAGTGTAGAGGAAAAATATAAAGAAATGTGTCTAAGATACTCTAAGAGATCTGGTTGGGAATGTCGAGAGGAGAGAAAGAAAATCATGGATTACACAGGAAATGATCAGTACAATACATGAGAGAAGGAAGTGGAAGAATGTCAACACTGAAGAAGGCAGGAAGAACAACCGGAGGCTGAGGAACGAATAGACAAGAAAAACAGATAATGCCAAAAAGGAATATGCTGAGTACATTTTTAACGAAATTATGGAATTTCAAAGAACAGGGCGTTATTATTTGATATACATAAAGACAAAAGAGCTGGACTGGAAGGAAACCCAAGTGATCGAAAATATTGGCATCGAAGTCTCTCAAGGGAATAGAATAATACAGCAAAGTCAAGTGATGAAAATTTGGGAGAATTATATTAAAGAAATACACGATCGACCTAATCGACCGGAAACCCTAAAAGTCGAACCTGAAGAGGAAGTAGATGCAGACGAGAAGGGACCTTTTGGAAAAAGCCAACAAGGAAATGGGAAATAAGAAGGCTACAGGAGATGAAGGTGATGTACCTGGAGATGGGCTCAAATTATTAGGAGAAGTGGGATTTAAAATAATTAAATAATTGATCAACATCATTTATGAAACTACAGTGTGGCCCAAGGACTTCACGGAAGTTACAATAATTGCCTTAACGAAGAAGCCACAAGCTACAAAATGCAGTGACAATCGCACAATCAGCGTTATCGCACATACAGCAAAGATAGTAGCAAAAATACTTAGAAGAAGGATTAAATAGAAAATTGAGGATGTACTCGCAGAAGATCAGTTTCGATTTAGAAGAGGAAAAGGGACTAGGGATGCATTTGGAATGCTGAGAATAATATCGGAACGAACCTTGGAGATTTGTGAGGAACTGTGTGTTTGCATCATAGACTGGCAGAAGGCGTTTGACCGAGTCAACTGGACTAAATTAATGCAGATCCTAAAGGAAATTGGTATTGACTGGCGTGAAAGAATATTGATGAGCAACTTGTAAATGGCTCAGAGAGTTAACTTACGACTGAACCAAGGGGAGAAAAGAAGTGTGAAGGTTGTAAGAGGAGTTAGACAAGGATGCTGTTTGTCACCAATTCTGTTCAACTTGTACAGCGAAAGCATTACCAAGGAGACTCTGGAAGGATTTGGAGACTTCAAAAATGGCGGGCAAATGATTCATACTGTGAAATATGCAGAAAAACTTGTGTTACTGTAATGTGGAAATTGTAATCTAAATTACTTGTCTAAATTGGAATTTGGAAAACATTTTCGCAACTGATTGCGGACACTTTGCCCTGGTTTTATTGTGAAATCTATTGTAATATGTAGGAAGTCACAATCGTCTTGCCTCAGTTCTAAGTCAGCACAGACCTAATTATATCATTCGACACGCTATACGAAGAACGAAGTAAATTAGAGCACGAAAGTTACAGTAATGGAGGAAAACGCTGAAGTAAACATTTCCAAATCATATAATCTCAAGTCGCGATTACATTGTGATTCACGATCTTCAAGAAGATACCGACGTCAAGTGCCAACTGAGAAGAGTCTACACTCACGACATCGCCGAAGCTCTGTTACAGAATGTTTCTGTGCTTAGTGACAATCCTGCTGTTAAAAGTTGAGTCATTCAGACTATACAAAATTCGATACCTTTATTCGGACAAGCAAAATCTAAACATAATATTTAAACGTGCAAAATTCCGAAGCTATTGAGTTTATATAGAAGGCAAGGCGATTATCTCTATCAGAAACTAATTGTGAATCATTAATACCAACATGTATATATGTGTGTATATAGTAACCGAATAAATATCCCTAGTAATTAGTGACTGGCGGTTATTCAGTTGGACTAATCCCCCTTTCGAATCCCTGTATAACGTTCTGAACTTTGTTCATGTGGCAGCGCTATCCTTTGCAAACGTGCAGTTTAACGACGGCGTCTGTAAAGTAAAATCAATAGTGACTATACGTCGATCAAGTAGCATAGGGACTACATTACTGGCTAACGAAGAAGAGGTGCTGCAAGACATGACTGGTAAACTAGTTGAAATTGGAAGATGCTTTGGAATGGAAATGAATGTGGTAAAAAAAACAGTAATGAGAATTTCAAAACAACAATTCCCAGTAAAAATTATAGTATACCAAAAACAACTAGAGAATGTGGAATTTTTTAAATATTTGGGTAGCATTTTAATTAATGATGGAAGAAGTACTTGTGAAATAAATGTAGGATTGCTATGGATAATGCTGCATTCAACAAGAAGAGGGCTCTTTTTACTAGCACATTGGACTTGGAATTAAGGAAGAAGCTAGTGAAGTGCTACATTTTGAGCATAGCTATATATGGTGCTGAAACTTGGACGCTTTGGACAGTAGATCAGAAACACCTGGAAAGTTTTGAAATGTGGTGCTGGAGGAGGACTGATAAGATCAGTTGGACTGATTATGTGAGAACGAAGTATTATTACTTAGAGTCAAAGAGCAGAGGAACATCCTACATAAAATACATAAATGGAATGCGAACTGGATTGTTTACATTTTGCGTAGAAACTGCCCTCTAAAATGGGTTATTGAATGAAAGATACAAAAGGGAATAGAAGTGAGAGGAAGACGAGGGAAAAGACGTAGAAAGCTACTGGATGACTTTAAGGAAAGGAGAAGATAATCTTATTTGAAGGAGGATGCTCTGGATCGAACTATGTGGAGAGCTCGCTTTGGAAGAGGTTTTGGACCTGTCGTAAGGCAGACTGCTAAATGAATGAATGAATAAATCTCTAATACTTATTATTTCTTCGTGAGCTAAAATTGTTTAATCTGTGTTGAATGATGTTTGATTAATTGATGTGGTGAGTTTAATCTAGCGTGTAGGTGCGAAATATGTGACTAAACTACTTCATGAATATAAAAGTGTATTTTTTTCGTTATTTTTATATTAGGGACCTGATTTTTGCACGGAATATATCAAAATGGTGAACATTAATTTAGAAAGATAATTCCAGTTTCTTTTCAAAGAGTTTTAAAACACTCAATTCAAAATTAATTGCGTAGTTTTTTATTGAATTGGAAAATACTAGTCATACTTTTCACGAATAAAGGGTTGCATACGAAAAATAGCATAAACCGAATATTCTGTTTTTGGCAAAGAATTTTACAAGTCTAATAAAAAATTAGTGCGTGATTAGCCATAATGAGTGAAAGTAATTTGAATATTTTTGGGTGATTAACACCTTATAAATCGTAAGATACTTAAGAACATATTTCGTATATTTTCCAAAGAAAATTCAGTGTGGAATGCCGTGTAGGAAAGAAAAATTCTCAGTATTTAATTTCGACCTCAAATTCTAAATTGATTTGAGGCTTGGTACCGATTATGACAGTAATGTGTTAACAGCGTCAACAACAATTAAAATACCAATACATTTTGTCTTACGTTTTTTGTCAGCTGAGTTCCAAACCAGCAGATTAGAACTATGTCACTGGCGTATGCCACATAAACTGCCACTCCTTGACACATATCTGCATAATCTCCCCAATTCTGCAAACAAATATTTGTATTATCTCAAGGAAAGAAAGAAGATTTAATATATCAAAACTAAGCAAAATGTTTTACATTATGAAGAGAGGCGTTATGCATGTGTAGTTGATTTTTATTGACTTTAAACTCCTTCGAAAAATTGCGGAAACGACTATTGGATTCGTCCTGTCTGTTTGTCCGTCAGATCGTTCGACACCATGGAACAACTCATCTTTCAATGGCCATACTTGAAAATTAATATTTGAAAACTCTTCAAAAACCTGTTGAGAAAATTAAATTTTATTGAAAATTTGTTCATAGTAACGGTTATTTTACATGACGACCTATGTTCATTTATGGTAATGCCTCGTTCAAGTTGTCTTACAATAAATGTTTCGGACACAGATTGTAGTGAAAACCAGAACAAGCAATTTACATTCAGTATATATATTTTTGAAAGTCATGTCTTTATGAGCCAATATATAAAATTGTGGCATTACCAGACAAGCCACAAATGTCATTTCTATCTTTGGCCATGTAACAAAACAAAATCAGAAATATATGTCATTTTATCTTAAATAACACACCACCCGATTCCCCATTTCTTCGGAAAAGTGTTTCAAATCTATCTTCAATATCATCACTTTAGAATAGAGTTTCAAGTCAATCTTCAGCATCACTTAACGTGACTTTCATTTCCTATTTTCTTCAAACTATGCTGAGCTAATGTTAATAACCTTAAACTGAATGGCTGTATGCACAAACTTTTTTTTCTACTTGTGTATTAAATTCATTACATGTATTCCTCCCTCTGTTGGTGTTTTCCAGTGCTGTTGTAGTTGAATTTTTTTTCTGTGATGATATTCGGTTAATCAGACAAGTGATCACAAATCTTGTCTACTGTTCGGAACTACCGGCACTATGACTGTACGCCGATCGGAATTTTGAACTGTGTCAAAGTGCTTCGCACTTGAAAGAAGGCGTTAGATGTACATTTAGAAGAATTACACTATTCCGTGTAAGTAATTCCAACTCAAAATATGATACGGCGTTTAGGGTAATAACATAATTCGCATTTAGAGTAGTCTGAATATTTTGAAAGTTTTAGTCAAAAAAAAATTAAAGTCCATATATCCCCATAAATAAATGTGTAGAAAGCGTAGTAAACTGACGCGATGAATCAGAAATATATGAAATTCAGAAGTGTTTATGTATTCCGACGTTATATGTAGGATAACTTGTATTAAAACCAAGCGTGTAATAACGCCACTTAATTTTCAAAAGGAAGTTCAGTTTTACAATGCAAGACACGTTAATTAAACGTTCCGTGTTTTGTTCCCCGTATTTGTTGCTACGGTTTTTGTTAACTGCATTAACATGTCTATTTTATTCAGCACTTATCAGCCGATTAGACGTAAAGCATTTGCTTATTGAGGTGCGACTGGTAACCTGAATAATGCTTTCTCGCATATTAGATTTTCTGGAATCTATCCATAAATATATGTTCTCGGGAAAGATATTTGGCTCAAGCTGTATCCCAGTTCATCCAGGCAAACTGAGTCTAAGCACTGCAGTTCTGTGCAATCTACAGCAAGATACTGACATCATTTTGTTTCCTTCTGAGAACAGAAAATCAACTTTAATCCATTCATGAATTTGTTCCACCTTAAAAATAGCAAGATAATTAAAGCAAAATGTCGTACATCTCTGAACGTAGAAGCTACGCTTGTTACACGGATTTTCTTTCCCACATACGTAGGTGTGCAGTTATACTGTAATGGGCACGGGTGTCGGGAGACTTCCCGATGCCACTCACGTAAAAACCACTGGTGGTTGTCCACCACCAATGCAACGGATAGGGTTAGGTTATACTGAGGGTACCTGATGCCCTAACAAGTAGCACTGCCACCACTCGAGGGATCTCGGGAAGAACCGAACTGGCGTCGTAGGGAGGAGGAGTCGAATAACAATACACGGGTTACAAAAGTGGAATAATATATTCTAAGGTAATAGACTAGACAAACAGTATATGCTCTAGGTAAGAATACGAGGCTGTCACA
>Ga0268261_10001291_pt1 | contig 17042 bp, 4 predicted proteins | sample TergutNc150P1_FD_190353 | JGI IMG/M metagenome (GOLD analysis project Ga0268261, IMG submission 190353) | Nasutitermes corniger P1 segment gut microbial community from laboratory colony in Florida, USA - Nc150 P1 (SPAdes) (version 2) | ecosystem: Host-associated > Arthropoda: Insects > Digestive...
GAGCTAATAATGCCAGCAAATAGCAGATGGCATTTAATTCAGCGTTTAAAGGTTTAAAATTGTTAAAAACCCCGGGAACGGGCGTTTAAACAATTTAAATGACCCCGTCCTCAATGTGTTAAAAGAACAATTACTGAGGATTATTTGTAGGAGGATACAGTGACGTTTTTTTCGGCACAGTGTTCAATTTACAGCACGCATGTCACATTGACATCTGTCAACTGTTCCTAAATAGTGGAATCTTAACGGACTAACCTTTACTATTATTCCTTTCTCTTTTGATTTTAAGTGGAAAACGGAATGTGGGAAATACGAATTCTTTCTTCACATACTGAAAAGCGGTTCCTAACTTTACAGTCTGTAATTCTCTGTTAGTTCTAATCTATGTTTATTAAAAAAAATGTCAACAGAGCAGAGAAACGCTTTTATGTGCTGAAATATTAGGCCTAAGTTACGGCTCTCTTAGGCACTTTAGTCTGTAGCGAACTTTTTCTTTCACTTTACACATCAGCTTCTTAAAAATTTCCTAAAAATCTTAATTATAATTACATGAACCATTTTACTTGTCGTTAAATAATAATAATAATAATAATAATAATAATAATAATAATAATAATAATAATAATAATAATAATAATAATAATAATAATAATAACAATAATAATAATAATAATAATAATAATAATAGTAATAAACAATAGTAACAAATAACAATGAAGGTATTTTATCCACCAAATAGGCCCTAAATACATGAGTATCCTTCTGTTTCGCAGAAAATTAACGATTATTCACTTCATACGATAACAGACTATTTTTGTAATATCGATGCGGAGTATATTCTTGGAGGTGCGAATCTGAGTTTAAATATTATTTAAATGTGTTCGTCATCAGCATATTCGGCCACACACTTCCATCACCACTATTTGCCCTTCAATTCTAAAAACGTGTAGTAAGGCAAGAAAGTAAAGCCAGTGAATATACGCTGGCATTTGAAGTCCGATTCTCTTTTTATACATCATATTGCATTGTTATTATTATTATTAGTAGTAGTAGTAGTAGTAGTAGTAGTAGTAGTAGTAGTAGTAGTAGTAGTAGTAGTTATAGTAGAAGTAGTCGTCGTTGTAATAGTAGTAGTAGTAGTGGAAATAGTTCTCTGGAAGCTTTATTTATTTGTTGTTTATGTTATGACCCTGTCAGTATCTCGGATTATATAACCTCGAATAGCAAGGTGTTGGGTGAATAATGAAGAGGAGAGGATTTGACAGCAAGCGGTCGTGGCCTAGTTAAGGGACTGTTCTGGCACGTACCTGCGGTGAGGAAAACCATTAAACTTTTCGGAATAGCCATTTTCCTGGCAAGTTTCAAAGCGGACATCTCCCGAAAACAAGTCAAAATTAGTGGCGTAGGCATGGAGCCTCACAATACAAAATACTCAACTTTTTGTGGGTTTTCTGGAACTTGATTCCGTTCTTCCGACAAAAACAGTATTCTGCCGCTCTGTTATGCTAATAAGTATATCGGGGAAGAGGAGGGGACAATTAATGAGTCCGGGATTTCCCGACCGGTTATGTACGCCTATGGTCAGAAAGCTTTACCGTTTGAGCCAATATACTCAGTTTCACATAATCATTAAGATATTTGAATAGACATACACTTTAAAATTCGGTTTCATTCAACTTGCTATAAAGCATTTCTCTGCACTGGCATACATGTGTACTAATCCTGTACGTGTTTTCTTCTTTCCGTGTTTTACTGACAGTTTTTTTATATCTTGTTCTTGATCTGTCTTTCCTGTCACACCAAACAGACGTCACCACCGTCCTGCTGGTGGATAATACAGGGCGACATCGAGATGGTCGGTTCCATAAAAAGGCTGTCGGTCTTTTAACATCGACAGCGCGTACATTTGTCCAAGAAGGTACGACCACCGAGTTTGCAACACAGGTCGTAGGCACGACTCTTGACAACGGCCGTCTCTATGCTCAGGTGGTTACCACTAGCTCCAGAGTGCTCTACCACGGTGATACTAAGGGTCGAGACAAGACTCGCACAAATCTTGATGAACTGGCATTCCCACCCATAACTCTCGTGGCCGATATAACACGTCCCACAAAACCAATCCAAGTTCTCCCTTCTCACATCGGAGATTCAGTCATAAAAGTCGAGCCATTTAGTTATGCCAAATCAGGTAACATCTACCAGACTGCCCTAAATGAAGAGCACACGCCTCATTCTAGATACATTGGGGAAAACACCAGAGCGGGCGGTAATGTTATAAGCACATCGGCAATCAACCATAAACCGTCTGGCACGCATCAGGAGCCTGAAGTAGACAACAGAGATGAGCTAGAAGAATTATTCTTGCAAGCGAAGGCAAAGAAGCTCGTGAACAAGTACTACCCTCCAACTAAAGATCACGAAGAAGATTCCGAGAACCTCTTGAAAGCTAAACGGATGGAATACTTCAACAAGAGAAATACGGGAGACGCTGGAGAAGGTCAAGATTCTGAAATAAACGGCGTAAATCCTGCTAGAGTTGTGCGACCACTGGATGGTTTACCGACATTCACGGTTCGTCATGAGTTTGCTCCAAGTGGATTTTCGGTAGATGACAATGAGGACTCAACTGAAAGCCACAGTTTAGAGACAACCCTTCGAAGCAATCGGTTCAGATCAGGGAAAGCTTTCGTTGGAGGAAACAGGATGGAACATCGGAAACTAGACACTGTGACATATTTGGGCTTCTCTGATTTCACAACTACAGTCGGGGACACTGTAATAATATTCATGCCTCACACAAAGGCTGTTGGGGGAGTAAATCAAGGTAGAAAAGCGACTTCAATATCAGGAGATGCAACGCTAGCCCCGGAGTTGCAGCGCGATAATACAGAACACCCCGTGTCTGTTGTGACTAGCGTCAAAACATTTATGTCTCACACTCCTGGAATGGTTACTCGGACGATCACAGGTCATTCACTCAGCATGCAAACTGCCTTGCCGACCATGGTGGTGCTCCCAGAAACATCATCTCGATCAGTCACAATCCGCCGCGACCACAAAGCTCTCCAGTCAGCTCAAGTTGTGGAGCCAATAACCGAAAACCCACTAACTGATTTCGAAGACGCAGCTCAATATTTAGCTCATGAACAGTTTGAAATGGCTGAGAAAACACCACCAACTCCAGCACAAGATTTAATTACGGAGCCTTTTTTCGGCATCGATACTATTGATCCGTCGTCAGTTTCTTATGATGACAAACTCCAGCCTTCCATTGAAGATGTTGTTGGATCTAGCCCCACTGATTCTAGCACTGAAGACAATGGGATTCAAGCTACAGATTCTTTATCGTCATTTTCTACTGCCCAGACTCAGTTGTTTGATACCGGTGGTGCTGAATTTCCTTTGGGATTAATAAAAGTCATTGGTGGTACCGAGGCTCTAAATGGAACCACTACTTTATTCACTTCCCTAATATATGGAACGTATGTTAATGGAAATTATGCCCAGGTCATACACTCAACGTCAAGTATATTCTTCTACATTGATCAGACCAAAGTCGATATGACGGATGCACACAGATCCATACAACCTACTGCTGTCGTAGACACATCACAGAAGTCTGTCGCCCATATTATAAATATGCTTTCAGAAACACCGTTGAAAGTTGCTGAAGAGACAGAAGGAACAATGCCACCGACAACTTCACCTCTAACAGTAGATTCCAATAACGAAATACCTCAAACGACAGAAGGTAACACCATTACTACTGCTGAAATATTCACCACAGAAGGTGACAGTAAAACCTCACAGGATGAAATTTGGAGAACAACACCGACGGAAGAAACGACAGATTCCGATACATACTCTATTAATGAAGTAGAAACTGGAAGGAAGATAACCACGAAACCAAAAGAACAGACCACTGGTGAAAATGACACAAAGAATAAACAGAGAGAAAGGGAACCTCATGCAACAGAAAGTGACGGTCGACAACCTGAGAATTCAAGAACGCCTCCGTCTTCAGCCACTGGTGGCCCAATAACACAGCTCATACCCACCACAGTTTATAAGACTTTTACGTATCTTACGACGTTTTTTATCCCTGCAGAAGGTACATCGACAACGACGTCTGTAAGATCTAGAGAAGTTACTAGTGCCGAGAAAAGTTACATAACACGAATATTCAGTCCTGATGCTGAAACAAGCACAGAAGAGACACGCTCCATAATAAGCAGTGCGATAGAGCCATCCAGTATTGCTCCTTCACCAACCGCTTCATTAGCAGACGAAGAAAGTTTGTTTACTACACCTGAAACAACAAATAAGGATGAAGTAAATACAATAACTACACCAAACTTACCGGAAGAAAAGACGACAGTAATACTTGACGAAATAAAAGTTACAACACCTACACCAAATATTCCAGAGGATAATGTTCAAGGCGAAGAGGACGAGATTGAATTAATATTCAAAACTCTCTATACTACATACACATACCTTACGACTTTCTTCGAGGAATACACAACAAGTGTTTCCAGTCGAGAAGTGGTTGTTACAAATGTAATTACATCTACTGTAGACCGAAGTTACATCTTGCACGCATCTGATCCAGCTGTTATTGGGTTGTTAGCCCAAGAAGATTCTCTCGTAACACCATCAACAGACTCATCACTGTCTATAGAACCAACTCCCACAAGTGTCGGTGCAGGAAGGCCAACAACGAAATACTTCCCAGATTTGGCTACAAGCTCTGATAACGATTTTTTTTCTGCCGTAATAGAATCTGTAGATGTTGAAAAAGAACTAGCAACGTCGACGCCCACGTTAGATAAATATGGAGAATCGGGAATATCTGACAAAGAACTGAAAACTTACTATACTACTTACACATACTTCACAACTATTTTGGTTGACGGTGAAACTGAAATTTCAAGTAGAACAGAGATATATACAAATATTGTAACGCCTAGTGGTCTGCTTTCAAGTCCAACTGTGTCCAGGATCGAACCTACAATATCGCTTCGTGAACCATTATTTGAGAAGGACTCAGACCTAGATGTGGTAGACCAAGTTGAATCTCCTCGAAAGTCTGACCTCTACCCAAATATCGTTGAGTCTTCTCAAGATATTAATCATATTAAAACTCCGGTATTAAAATCTACACCCTTTTATTCATACAGCAGCACGATTTCTCGCTCACATAAATCCCCGAGTTACGGAACTGAAAGTTCACGTGTAAATTCTGTAGATGTGGACGATGAAGAAAATAGCATTTTCCCAAAAAATACACCGAGAACTGATAGTAATTATGCAACCATATCAAGATCACGTAACAGTGCTATCATTCAGACTGTATTAGAAGAAACTGCATCGTCAAAGTCTCCAATAGCATCCCGAGAAGCAGAGAGTGTTATAAGCAGCACACCAGTGGCTGTAGCTTCATCATTAGTTTCAGACAAACTTGCTGTTGTCGAGACAATGAGCACTGATATGAAGAGCAGCAGCTCTGAGGGAGGCAAAGTTATGATGCTGGAGAAAAGAAACGACAGGCATCCGTTATTTGACGACCAAATTAGCTCGGAAAGCAATACAGAGGAGCTTGAGCCATCTCCAACTTTGCTTCTTCAGACGAGCTATACGACATTCACATACTTCACTACAGTCTATAAGGGTTCTTCGAGTGATGTCGTCAGCCGTTTAGAGACGGTCACCAATGTCGTAACAGAAACAATAACCCCCTCAGCGGCTCCAGCAACAATTGCGCCAGAAGATGCTACTCTGCCCATAACATACTTCACAACGTTCACTTATTGGACAACATTATTTAAAGACGGCAGTACTGTGGTTACAAGCAGAGAAGAAACAATCTCAAACACAGTGACACCCACCGTGAACCCTTCATCGTCGAATGCAAGTGTCTTAGAAATCACCACAACCCCAACATCAGAAGAAATAACTGTCCCATCATCCTCTCCTGCTTTAACAGAACCAGTGACCTTCTATACCACTTACACTTACTTCACCACTTCTTATATTGGTAACAGTACTGTTTTGAATAGCCGACTTGAGACCGTGACGAATATTGTAAATGAAGTTTCCAGTGATGTAATAGGCCGCGCTATCGGTAGTGGTGCAACCAGGCAGAATGTTCTTGAGCCAGCGACGAAAAGTTCGACGCCCGTAAAGTCGTCCTTGCCACTGCAACCAACTGGCCTTCTGTCGACAATTCTAACTAGTGAAGTAAACGATGGAACCACAACATTATTCTCCACTGATGTATATGGTACATTCATAGACGGCCTATATGCACAGGTGCTAGAAAGTTCCACTGAAATAGTCACCCCGACTCCAGTCTTTCCAGACAAACTGAATCTCGTTTTGAAACCTACGGGGGTTGTGTCCCTGCATGAAGGCAGAATTGTAGATGCTGATGGAGTCAGCACAACATATTTCACTACTAAAGCCATCGGAACGTACATCGACACTCTCTACGCAGAAGTGATTGAGAGCACAACATCCATTAATGTAAACACTGAGAGACAATCTGTTCTTGCAGCAATAAGCCCAAGTACAACGGAAGGCGTAAAAGTACAAAGAACTGGACTGGTTCGTATAGTTGAAGGTTCTATAGTTAAGGACCAGACTACGACGTTTTATGAATCCAGGGTAGTGGGGACATTGATCGATGGGCGATACGCGCAAATCATTGAAAGCACTTCCAGTTTCAAAGTAGCTGTCACACCCACTTCTGCTCCCGGTTCCAGGGTCAACGAAATCGCTGCTACAGCAGCTCTAAGCCCGTATGTCTCTGTAACCCCAACGCTGTCTTCAACTACGTCACCCACACCGGCTGTTATAGAGAGTTCGCTAAGTGAAGGAAGCGGCACCAGCGAAAGCGAAACGGAAGATGATGGAGACAACGGAGAAGATACCGAAGGTGATGAAGATGCTAGTAAAAACCGCAAGAAATCAAGGTTGACATTTTCAACAAGAAAACGGACCTTCACGCCTCAAATCAGACCATTCGCTTCAAGAAATAGGCCAACCTTTAACCCCAAGAGAAAGACGGCAATAGGCAGCAGTGCCACAACAATTACGAGGGCAACAGTTACGCCTACTATAACAGCAACACCAGCCGCAAAAACGGAAATAAACGGCAATGGAAAGGGTAGGTTCAACAACAACAGACGCGGCAGTTCTTCCGGTTTGTACAAGACAAACTACAGTGACATCAGAGCAACACCTTCTGGGACAACAGGCTCAAGAAAAACTTCCCGCTCACGAGGAACCACTGGAGGTGGAACTTCTTCATCTTCTACTCACTACACTGGTCGAGGGCGTAGTTCTGTAGGAACATCTCGCCTATATGCAACGTCGACACCTGGTCAGACTGGAACGTCCAGAAGAGGAGGATTTTACAGAAGTTCCTCAAGTAGAAGCGCAGTATCCTCGGATTACCCATCAAGAGGTTCCACGATTGGATCCCATCAGGGGGCAAGTAGCTCTCGCTTCCGTATTCGACCCACTCATTCGTCGATTCTCGGAAAAATCAGTAGTACAGCCTTTACCACGCCCTCGACCGACGAAACTTTGGAACCCGAAGATGATGCCACTACCGTCATAACTGATGAGACGCCACACTTCACTGACGATGAACAGGATCCACCAACTCAGCCAATATCCACTACTACAGAATCTTCCCGCAGGAGCAGCAATCCTCTATTACGATTTAGGCGGCCACCTACACTGAGAGCTCCACAAACAACAAGCACCACTCCGAAACCAACTACAACACAGTCTTCGAGACGAAGTCCATTGTTACGAAGACCAGCAAGTGAAAGAGGATCTATTACTACCAGATCTCCTACCAGTAACAGGTATAACCCTGTGACTAACAGACAAAGGCCTGCAAATAGTCTGTTCCCTCCTAGAGGATTGCTAAAGAAACCAGAAAAAGATGACGAGGAAGACAAGAAAAAGGAAGGTGAGAATGAAGGCGAAGAAGAAGAAGATGAACACGAAGAAACCAGAGAGGAAAAAGGGGATGATGGGGACATTGGTGATAATGAGTACGATGGGTCTGAAACTACAGAGTCAAAAGAAAAACCAAACAATTCGGCCAGTAGACGAAGCGACAAATCATATAACCCCGTTCACATCCGTCCATTTGTAGGCTTCAGTCGTAAAACACGTACAAAGAGACAAGCAGAGTATGGCACTAAAAGTGGCACTGGATCTACGCGAAGTTTCACTCCTCGGTATCGCCGCCCTGGATTATCAACTCGAAGCCCACAGGAATCCGTTGAAGACCCGGAATTTGTTCAGGACACAACGAAATCGACGTCGTCAAATCCCGCGAGGTTTACACCTCGACCACGAACTTCTGCATCGACGCAACCTAGAGTGAGACCTACATCAGCATCTGCAAATATTGGTAGATCTCAATTTACGCTTAGAAAGGAAGATACTACTACAAACAGTCGCGCAAACTTCAGGCGCCCTACAACGGCTCCACCAAGAAGACGAACAACGAATAACAAACCGCCTGAACCGACGGCATCAGCACAGAGACCCAAACCGCCGAGGCTTAGAACTCAATCAAACAATCGCCAGTCTGAAGCCACGACATATGCACGGTCCACCTCCCGCCGTAACCCCAACACGAATAGAAGAGGATCGACCAGAACCCGATACCGGGGAGAGACTTCCGACTTTGATACGTACACCTACTCACAATCAAGCTTTGATGGAACTATAACGGTGACCCATCGCATCCCCACTGAAGTCACAATCCCTGTCGTGAATGGGCGAGTCACAGAATATCGTAATGTGATCACTGCTAGTGCAAGCACGGAGGTGTTAGGACCACATCAGTACACGGTGTCAACAGCTAAGGATGGTAATACAGTCCTGTATCTGACAAGTGAAGTTACTGGTACCTTACCAGGTGGAGTCACTGAGATTACACAGTTTGTAATACACGAAACGCCAACCACTAGTGTAATATTTACACCAACAACAATTAGAGGACACAAAACCTCTTATTCCCATATTGTACCAAGCACTGTGTACGATGTTGAACAGGTTGTTAACACCCTGCAACCACAAATATCACCTAATGCACCACTGGCAAATATTTTATTGTCTCAGCTTTTATTGGGTAACCTTGGTTTACAACCAAACTTAAATCCTCTTCTTGCTCTCAACAATCCTGGGTCACCGCCAAGCCCTACAACAGAATTCAAGACAAGGCAAACTACTTATGTTACCACAGTTACTAAGGGAATGTCTACAATTATTCCACTAACATTCCGAGGAAAAGAGATACTTACCACTATCGTGGACAGCTCAACTGAGGTAATTACCGCAACAGAATTTATTACAGACACAATCGTTGTTACACCAACTGCTGCTTTGAATGCTGGTAGTAACCAACTTAATTCTTTGCTACTGCCTGCATTGCTTCAGGCACAGTTGTTAGGTGGACAAACCCAGCAACAGCCAATAACATCAAATCCTCTCCTAGCTGGTCTTCAGCAGCAAATAAACCTGCAGGAAACGAAGCCAGTCCACGACATTTCACTAGAAGACATAGCCTCTGAACTTCCATTCAGACGTCGGCAGAGACCATCTGACGATACAGACAGGCTTGCTAGAGATTCTGAAAAGGAACTTCTTGATGATGATGCTGTGCAGAATGTTAAGGAAGAAGAAAATGGAAGAGATAACACATTCAAGACTTCAAGAAAGAAATCAAGAACAGATAAGAAACCTCCTGATCCACCACCAGTACCAGCAGAAACAAGTGTTGTAACCCTGTATGTTTCCGGACGGCGTCCTGGTGAATTCAGTACTGTCATCTCAACAGTAACTCTTGGTGATGACAGTTCTGCTGTTATTAAGAAGCGAGAAGTTGAATTTGTTGCACCTGAGATGTTCACTGTGGAGGCATCACAAGTGCCTGAAATTGGAGGTTCTTTTCCTACTTCTGATGATGATGGTTACCTAGAACATTACATCATGTCTGCAATGAATGAGGTATCTGATCAAGACAGTGAAATTGAAACACAGAGTCTGGAAAGTATTATTGGTGATGTCAGCAGTTATGTCTCATCAGTTATTGATAACTCATCACCATCCAGTGAGCTTCATGTATTAAAATCTTCCTCAACTGACAATCCAACATCCTTCTCAACAGAAAACAAGAAAAAAGTATCTATGAAGAAAATCATTGCCTCTGCTTTCAACACTAGCTCTTCTGCCGGTCATTTTTTATCCAGTGGCCCCGCTGAGTTTGCCCCACTCAAGCGGAAGGTCAAGACTCAAGAAAATAGGGGCATGCTTAACATATCAGGTAACAACAAAGAGAACACAAGCAAAATAAATATACAGTTACAACCTGAATCTAGAAACAGCACACTAAAAACAGTTATTAAACAAACAGGAACCTTGAGGAAGAAAAGAAACACTGAAGTCAGTTTGGGAGGAACAGATGATGGTGAGGTACTGTCAAAAATGTCGTCTCATCAAAGGAGAAAAGTCAGAATTAAAGTACCAATAAATAGAAAGAAACCAGATGAAGATAAAAATGTGAATACAGGAGAAATTTTAACATTGTCAGAAGCACAACATAGAGTCAGAATTTCTAATATGGACATTGGTGCAGAACATATTAACAAACATGGACAAGGAGAAGTTCCTCCAACTCCTGAATATGGTTCAAGGATGGTAAAGGTAATACGTGGGCCTGGACAAACAAATTTAAGTTCTGATGAAGATACAAACAGTCACCAACGAAGAAGAGTAGTGATAACACGCCGCAAGAAACCAGAACATTCCACAGTTGATTATGTCCTTGAAGACATTTTCATATCAAGATCTGTACCCACAGACAATACCCTAGACAAAGTCAATAATGGTCTTGTCATCACAACATACCGACCAACGAGAAACCTATTTTTCACTAGTGGTAATACAGCTGTTGATGAGCGAGATCTGTATCTGGTGCCAACTACTGTAAGAGGAGACAAAGTCATCATGAAGACAACACCAAGTCGTAGGCGTGTTGTGGTTACAAATAAACGGCCTATTGTTGTGACACCAACTCATAGGCGTCGCATTGTGGTTACAAAAAAGAGGCCTGTTTCACAGTCTGAAATAGACATTCAGCCAACATATGTCATCCCTGGCTCAATGTCTACTTTATACTCATATAAGTACACTGTGCTGAACAGAGATAAAGGACTGAATACTGATGCAGAGAACGTGGTTAAAGTTTCGCAGATATTCATGAGTGGAGAAATTAAACAAAGAGTCTATGATGGTACACCTTCTGTAGAAGAGAGCAAGAAGCACGGATATGATAAAGAAACCACCATTCCATTTAAAACAGAAGCAGCACTGGTGAAATCAATGACTGAACAAGACACTGATGCTTTAATTTCAACACAAGCAAATGACAAAGAGCAGGATTCAACTCCTTCCAGCAATCTTTCATTTACTGAAGTGTCTACATCCAAACTTATAACTATTCCAACCCCGCAAATTGAATCGTCATTTTATGTGCCCACTCGTAATGTTGAGTATGAGACACCATCTTTCAAAGTGTCAACACAAAGTTTACCACTTGCACCATCACCACTGAAGATTTCAATGGTCACTGTCACTGATAATGAGACAATCAAACCACTAAATTTTACTTCTGTAAAGGAACCAGAAAATGATTTTGAATCTACAAGCACAGAAGCAGACATAGGTGTAGGGGAACACAATAATCACATACCAGTGAAGAAGAAAGAAGGTCATGAGAAAGATACAAAGTATTATCAAAAACATGACAACAGAAACACCATGGCCACAGATGAAATTACAACTGCATCAACAAACACAACCAATGACAGTTTACTTTCACTAACAGGAGAAAATTTATTTGATGGTCCACGGTTTATCCATCCAACACGCTTCAGCATTACCAGGCGACCTGGACGTACAAAGACAACTTTCGCAGGTAGACGCCGTACATCCACCCTGACACCATCATCTACAGTTGGCAGTCACAATACCCACAGCAGTAGTGCTAATAACAAGTCTTCCTACAGAAGTAGACGCCCCACAACCCCTTCCAGAACATTTGGACGCAGTTCAAAAGCCCACGTACATCTGTATACAACACCAACAACCAATATTTTTACTGCAGCAACATCATCAAACTCTGAGGACATTCCTTCTTATAGTCTGTCACATTCTCCCTCAAACACCCTTATTGATGACAGTTCCATAAAGATGCCCACAAATTCTGAATCTTCTTTTGAGAGCTTGCCCATACCTTTATCAGCATCAGTAGTCCTAGAAACCACAGCCAGTTCCCCAACACTTGTACCAGACATCAGCTCAACAGTTGTGCTGGAGACAATGACATCAACAAGACTGAGAACGTACACATATATTGTGACTCGAGTGGCTGGTCAGGAGCAAGTGGTTACATCCACCACAGAGGTGAAACCTCATGTAACAACCATCGTTGTAACAAAGACACTGCCCGTGCTAGCCACAGGTGAGTCCTTCTCCTCTTCACTTTCTCTGTTCTTATCTCCCACCTTTCATACTCATCATTTTTGTCATATCTATGATATTCATAGGTCCATTTCTTACATGTTCTTTCCTTTTGTTTGTTAAAATTCCTGCCTTTGCTTCTACCTGTAGTTTCTGTCCCCATACTTCTGTAGTCTATACTGTGTCGTTTTATCTAAACATGTTTGCAGGTTTCTGAATTGTAAATTTCATACTGTCTGTCTGTTATGATTTTGTAAGCTTGTGTCTATCAGTGTACATTTTCATTTCAAATTGGGTTTTTTGTCTTGAAATTTGTATTTTTTTATATACAGTTACACAGATTACAAGTTTAAAGCATTTGTGGGTATATCTTTACAATATGGGGATCAATTACATATGCCTGTTTTGCTTGCATAATATTTTTACAGGGTTTTGATATTTATTGGCAGACACCTGTAACTATCTTAGCAAACAATTATAGCTCTTAGTACAGTACTTGAATATATTTTTATATTTTTGCAATAAACCAAATTAGGTATCAGTTCTGACTAGGTTAGGTGGTTTAAATTATATTTGTACTGGGTCTAGTAATAATATACAAAAAGAAATGTGTGAGAATGTTGGCAATATGTGTCATGTATGAGTATTCATATGATACAGAGGGTCAAGTATGTGGTCCTCACACTGTGAAGTTGTTCCCACATTGTTAAAAAATTGTGTAATGGGACCCAAAGCTGACAACAGTTGAAAAGGTTTATACAGGTAGAGTTGGAAGGAAGATATGGAACATCGTAATAAACAGATTTCTTCAAACTTACTGCTGATATGAGACTTCCCTGTGTCAGTACTGTCAGTACAGCAAATATGAATATTGTGAAATTCTTGCAAGGAAGAATGGAATTAAAATAACCCCTGTAACACTATGGCTACAGAATCCAAGCACCAACATATAAAGTCTGTGGATACTACCACAGAACTGATGAAAGGCCTCACATACTAGTTTGCCCATTTCTGAGTTTGTAGGTGCATGGTGCATTTACATGCTGCAGTACTACATAGCGCAGAATCAACAGCAGTGTTTGATTCAGTGAATTTTAAAAACAGTAATCTGATGTGATTCATCTGGGGACATAAGCAGAACACAGCAGTTACAACTGAATTGTTAAAAGTCATTCCAGTCATTTCTTGTACAGTGTCTGTCACATCATTTACCTACACTGACTACTTTATGAAGCATGGGTCTCCAGCATGACTGCAAAACTGTGTGTTAGACATTTTTATGAGCAATGACTTTATAATTTCTATGACCTTATAGGTAAAGAACAATATTATCTTCACAGTCTCACAATATTCATGAATAGCACAGTTATATCAAACATCAGACTCACACCAGAAATGCTTCACATAACCTATATAGTTTGCTCATGGTTTTACAGATTTTCTCTGGGTAACCAATAAATCTACCATTGCTACAGTCCACAACTTATGACTTATGAGCATATGCTTGTAACAAACATTTTTAATTTTGTTTCTTACCTTCCAACAAACAGAATACCATAACTAGAGCAGTTATCTTGATTAACACCAACTTCATCTATATATCACAGTAATGAAATCATGTCAACACTGACTTCAAGAAAATTAGTGTAACTAAAGTAACAACACAAAGATATTCATGTAGTTCTCCAAATCTTGGTTCCTTCTCCACAAGTTCTCTAATTAACACCAATATCACTGACATGTGCAGTATATTTACTCTATTAACAGCTAAAACAGCTGACAGTCACTGATAAGAACATAAAAAGGAGGAAGAAGAAAAAAAGAATGAATGAATGAATGACAGAGAGGAAGGAAGAAGTTCAGTAAAAAATGAAAAAAAGAATGAGTGAATGAATGAATTGAATAATAAATAATTTATTCAATCAATCAATCAAACTGTATGACCAGCAGGAAATTTTGTATTTGTGTCTTAATAATTTATGAAGGAAAGAAGGAAAAGATTTTGATTACACCACTTCTTCTTAAATACTGAATTTCTCTCTGGAAACCAATGGGCATAAGGCTCATACTAAATATTGACAATTTTGTTGCAAGATGATATGTCATCCCTGTCATTGTCATCAATATCACCACCACCACCACCACCATTATAATTGTAATTATCATCATTGCTACTGTTATTGTTGCCATTGATAGCATTGATGTGCTGATGTCACTAATTGTCTTATTATCCAAATTTTTAAATAAACTTTTAATGGAGGCAGCTAGCACAACTTAAATTTTAATGCCTGTGAAATACAAAACACACTAACTATGAAGAAAATTAATATTATAATATATTTCTCTATGAGCTTTCACTTTATTGAAAGCTTATGGTAACAGTGTGCACTCATTACAATGTTCTGTCCATACAAAAATTGTGCAAAAATTAACAATATTTGCTCCTGTAGAAGTGAGATAACTACTTACACTCCAACTAATACACAGTCATATAGGCACAATGATTCACAGATTTGCCTTGATATCAGGAGAAAGCCACAAAAATACATGTCAAGAAAAACATGTAGCCAGGTTTGCTACATATTTAAGTGAATCACACAATTATATATGTTCATAGATTCTGTAAGTCTGTGAGATATTTGCACCAGAAATGGCCTGCAAAACATACAGAATATTGAGGTTGTCCCTCAGGTGGAAATATGTATATTAATGATTTATACAAGAAACCAGTTGTCATGTAAGATACAATTTAGGTAACACCTTCATTTGGTAAATCCTTGAATGTTCCCTTCAGAGTTGCCAGTCAAGGGGCGTGGACTGAACATGAATGGTATGGGAGAGGCAAGATACAATCTTGCTACTAAGGTGATGAGTAATGGTGTGGAAGTAATTGTTGCTGGTGATAGAAGCACCTTGCCAGGGGAACCGGAAGTTCTTCGTGTACTATCCAGCTCCATGTCTCGGCCAATCACGTTGGCACCTAGCACACTCACAGATCATATGGTTCTCTTCCTACCACATGAGAGTTCTCAGGTAAGTAAGCAATCTTAACACTCAATATATTTCATCTAAAAGATGGCCTATAGGTTCAATGACTGCAGTTTAATTCTTGGCAGCCATATTTTTATCACCGCTACTTACACACTGGATCTGAGACTCATCTATTTTGTGAACAGAGGGTAACATGGTCTTTGTCCACAGGGGAAAAGTAGTCACAGCAGAAACCAAACATTCACTTCCATCTAGTACTGAGGTAAAGATATGTGGACCATTATTTCCTTTGGCTGCACACACATTCATGGCATGTTTCCAAGCCCCCTACCAGCACCTTCCTCTTGCACAAATGTCCAGAGCATCTAACAAAACTACAATGGAAAATTTGTATACTGCAGCTATATGTATTATCATGATTGAAGTTAAGTGTATAAAACTATCATTTTACAAGGAATTCATTATTGTAACTGTGATGCCTGTATCTTTTAGAATGCTTTCTCATGTTTAGGAGATGTTTTTGAGTCCCATATGGATGTTGATGATTATTTTCATCTTGAACACAGTGCCATAGACTTGTGCAAGTCAGGCAGCATGATGTTCCTGCAGAACTTCTTTATACTTAAAAGAAAATTAATATGATTCCAAACACATGCCTTTAACCCTTTAAACTCTGAGTTAAATCCCATCTGCCATCTGCTGGCATTATTAGGAGTTCACCATATTCTCCATGTTAGCAGGATAAAGGTTAATCCCCTTGCTCTGTTAATACTGAATGTGAATTATCACATGCTTTGCTCTTTCACACCATTAATTTACCTTGTGCACATGTAACTCTTATCATATATGGAATAATGTTTGTCATACTCATTACCATGATGTGAGTCATAAGTAATCATATTTTGCATCAATTTCCAGAATCATAAATGCTTTAAAATTTTGCACCAGTATTTAACATACCATTGCACAATTCTGCCCAGGAAAATCCATAAATATACAGTTAATTGTAATTATAATTACAAATATTCTAAACATTGTGTCAGAATCACTGGAATATATAACCATTAATTTATTTTTACAATTGAGAAACTGCAACAGCCATACAAATTTCACTGTAAGCCTTGCCTGAAGGACATGCAAAGTCAATGAATTTCAGTGAGGCAAAAAGCCAATTGAATCCAGTTCACCAGCAAAAACCTTCTTCCTTTATTATCAAAGGAAAATTAAATCATGTTATTTTACCTGCATAAATAAATTCAAATATACGTTTATACATACTACATAGTACATTTCCTTTAGTTAACCCTTTAAAACCCGAATTAAATCTCATCTGCTATTTGCTGGCATTATTAGGATCTCACCATTTTTTCCATGTTAGCAGGATAAGGGTTAAATTATTAACCTTTAGGCGACTAATGTCATATATATATGGAGCACCCATTCTTGATGTTTCTAGATCACACACAACGACGCAACACAGTCGGTAGGACTCCTCTGGA
>Ga0268261_10001292_pt1 | contig 17039 bp, 12 predicted proteins | sample TergutNc150P1_FD_190353 | JGI IMG/M metagenome (GOLD analysis project Ga0268261, IMG submission 190353) | Nasutitermes corniger P1 segment gut microbial community from laboratory colony in Florida, USA - Nc150 P1 (SPAdes) (version 2) | ecosystem: Host-associated > Arthropoda: Insects >...
GGGGGCATGGATATTTGTCTGTTGTGAGTGTCGTGTGTTGTCAGGTAGAGGTCTCTGCGACGAGCTGATCACTCGTCCAGAGGAGTCCTACCGACTGTGCTGCGTCGTCGTGTGTGATCTAGAAACACCAAGAATGGGTGCTCCATATATATATGACATTAGTCGCCTAAGGGTTAATTATGTCTCATGGTATGGCAGTTTTTAATTTCATCATTCTTGCTGGTAAAAATTACTTGAGTAGTAGCATGTTCTGATCCTTATAAATCTCTCTCACTCAGCCAAAACATAACTGTGATGTAACATCATATGTATGTCATGTATGAATATAATTCCTGTATTGTTAAAGGAATTAATACAGTTGTTTTACTTAATATTGTATACCTAGAACTGAAGATATAAGTCATGACATACGGCAGTATTGGCAAGTACCATCATAATTTGGGTGTCATTCCTGTTCACAGATGTACACACTGAATGGAGTTGCTCTTTACGGTGAAACTGGAAAGTAAATTCCATACTGCTACTTAATTTGAAGAAAGTGGCCGATGTTGCATGATAGCATGTGATTGTTGGCCTTGTACATGAATGACTCAGGGGTTATCTTTATACTAGGATTTTTGTTGATTTATTAGTTGAAGTGTGAACAAAGGAACCAGATACAGTCTTGTCTTACATCATATTGCAGATGCAGGGGTGGTGAAAATACTAAACCAGTTAGGAACTTCACAATGTCCAATGCTTCCTCACTTGAGCGGCGTGTGAGAAAAGAGCTAGAAGATCAAGGAATTCTTGATAATTCTGAGCACAAAGAACCAGCTGATGATGAGATTCTGACTGAACTTAAAAGATGTCAAGCAGAATTAAAGGTGAGCATTGACATTTGCTTCCTGTAAACCAGATTCTGTGTGCGCCCGAAAGTTGTCATTGATGTTTCTCAAGGAGAAGAGGAAGAGTTGCATGAAAATGCTTGTGGTTTGGGTCATTTAATGGGTGATATCTTTATTGACAAGGCTGTCTATCCTTCATTTGCTGGAGTACAGTGACTGTTATTCTCTACATTACTGTTCCTGCAGCTTCTTGTTATCATAAACAGAAAGCAGCATTAAGTCAACACACACATACAGTTGAGTGATGAATGATTGTAATGCAGGAATTTTTCTGATGAAATGATCATGGATTGTGGAACTTTCTAACATCAGCACTAGAAGCACTAATGTTTCTTTCAGTGAAAAATGCAGGGTGGGCACATACTTCATTGTGGGACCATTATTTTGTGGAAAGTTAGGACATACAATCCAAATACAGTTCCATAGAACTGCTCATTCATGAAGCTTTAGAGTACATGAAATTATGTAAAAAAAAAATTTTCAGAATTGACTCGTTTTTTTAGTTTATTAATGCTATATGTAGTAGTTGAAGCTAGAGTGTATTTTATCAAACACATACTCCTCTAAATGGCATCTACCCTGATGTCGCAGTGGTTTTTCTTCTTATTGTAATGATTTTTCACTGCTTTAAGCATTAATATAGTTTCAACCATAAGAACTTCAATTACTTAAATTAAGTCAGAAGTCTCATGTGAACTGGTATCTGGAACAGCTTAATGAAAAATTCATGTATACATTTGTACATCTCAGAGCAATAAATCAATTTAAAAAAAAGAGTGTATTTTAAATATATCTTATATATATTTCATACCAGGTACATTTAAAATTGTAATCACAAATTTCTGTGTTTTGAGGAATTTCATGAAAACTATAATGTAACAATATGTTTGACTTTGGTCCATGAAGTTCATGTAATTTTTAGGTATCATTTAGAATTTTTATGGGGTATTGTCTCCCTTCAGTGGTACTTGATGTGTGAAAAATTTTCCTCAGGCATTAGGATACATCAGCTCTTGTTCATAGTGTGCATTACTTTATTTCAAAATACTGAACATGAGAGACTCACTGTTCGTGATTCATTGTGGCCATTTCATGTCCATATAATCTTCAGTTATCAACCTACATGTTTTTAATGTCAGTAGTTCATAACTGTATGTGTGTCATTAATTATTGAGAACATAGGTGGCAGATTTAATAGAGTTGATTAAAGTAGTTGTATCCCTGCCTAATGTGTAAATATGGTAATGAAGTTTCCTGCAGTTTATGTAAAAATATTAACTTTGCTACGCAACATACAGCTTCTAGTACCACACTGCATGCAAGTGTACCACAGTCTATACCTCTTAATGTGGGGAACTAATATTTTTATAACTGTTTTGCCACAAACTTTGAGTATACACAATATATGTTACTCTTAATTTGGTCCTCAGCCATCTTAAAGGTGACTGTAAGTACAGGGTATACACAAAAGAATGGTGCGGTTTCAAAAGTTAACAAGAAATTTATTTCTCACCTTACACGGGCACAACATACACCGTCAGCAGCGGCAACTGTCCAAGTATCTCGTGCGCTACCAGCAGTTCACTTCCCATGCTTACTACGGGGCCAGTTTCCAAGATGGCGCCGCAGCAGGAAAAGGCTTTCTGTGTGCTCCGTTTTGAGGTGTCCAGATCTGTGATTGCAGTGCAGCGTGAGTTTTTTGCCCTGTTTAGAAAAGACGCATGGTGCGACGCTGCACTGTAATCACAGATCTGGACACCTCAAAATGGAGCACACAGAAAGCCTTTTCCTGCTGCGACGCCATCTTGGAAACTGGCCCCGCAGTAAGCATGAGAAGCGTACTGCGGGTAGCGCACGAGAAACTTGGACAGTTGCCGCTGCTGACGTACATTGTGCCTGTAGAAGGTGAGAAATAGATTTCTTGTTAACTTTTGAAACCACACTATTCTTTTGTGTATACCCTGTATTGTAAGCAACAAATGCAGTTGTTATGATAATAAATAAATAGCATGATTGTGCCCTGGTGGATCATATCTCACACAGCGTGTTCATAAACATGTGCCTAAAGAGATGGTATTACCATTTTTGTTATAATGTTGAAGGTTATATCAAACCACAACATTCTGCAACTGAAACGCCTAAGGAAGCTTGCTAGTGAAGAAATGTCCCGGCAGGAACTGAAAAGGAGGTTGCAGTTAGCTGATAATGAAGTCCTTGACATCTACAGAAAAATTACAGCATCAAAACAAAAAAAGAAGCCACCAACAAACGAGGAGATGGATCTGGCCTGGAAAAGTTTGAAAGATAGGGAATTACTACTGAGGCAGATTGACAATATGTAATTGAGATTTTGTATAGTATACATTGTATAAAGTCATTTATGAACTGTGAAGATTGTTTTGCGTGGTAATCAAGGGAAGAAACCTAAGCCATCCAGGTGATTCCATTCGGTCTGATACCTTTACTTCCCTTATATCTGAATAATAAGTACTTGCTGAAATTCATTCTACACATCCTATTGTGACACAATATATAAAATGGAAAGTAAAATAAACACTGCCAAAACATGAATTACATTGGACATTAAATAACTGCCAAAATTGAGTTGTGAGTGATGGCTGCTTTACTTTCCCTTTAAACTGCATACTAGATATTGTGTGATTTTCAAACCCAAACTTGTGTTAGGCTAATAAAGTTCTTTTTAAATGCTCTCTAATTGTGTTTTGAATACAGTATTTTAATAGCAACCTTACATTGCTGGCTTATAATACACTTGTCTATGTTCTTGTGTTTTTATGTGAATATTTGTAACAGTATAAAGTTTCCCATTAAACATGCATAACACCAAAGCTGCTGGGTGCCAGTGGCAGGTATTAACATCTTATTTGGTGTGTATGTGTGTGCACATATGTATGTACATGTCTTTTCATGGCAAATCAGTTTCAAGTTTCCTTCTTCTACACCAAGATCACCTACTATGTGGCATGAAGTAAGTATCTCCATGGCATCCACATATTACATTGCAGTTGTTTTCATAAGTGAATTTAATGTTGTATATATTTTGAGTAGATAATGAAACACATTTTAGCCTTGTGTGACACACCCATTCACCTTAAATGTTGAAGCTTCCTTATAGATTTATAAGGTAGAAGAACATACTGCCCAGCAATAAATAGTATGTTAAAATGAAGTTCTATGGCACTCATAATGTAATACTTTTTATTTCTCTGGTCAGGTTCTGTTGGCTGAGCAGAAATATTTCTTTACAAATGTGAATGAGGCATGTATTTGTCCTTCAACAGTTTCTTTAATATGTAACAAGAAACTGTTGTAAAATGAATGCATAGTACCTAAATTCGTTTGTAGCAAACAGAGCTGAATCACTTAAGCACATATTTGAAATCATATGCTACCATCACTCCAAATATCAAGAGTCCAGCTTACATGAGATCAGATTGTTTTAACAGTGTTCAGGAAAACTCATGAATCACAACCACTTTCCACCTGCTGGTGGTTTGTAATGCTACTTATCTCTAACATTTTTCCTAAGACCAGTCTTGCAGATAGCAACATGAGTGAGTGCTCCTGGTGGCAAATACAATGTGAAATGGTCGAGAGATCCGGTATATATGGAAGCCCCAGGATACTTGAAACTAGATTTAGTTAACATAACGTGGTCACATCAGGATTGGGCTGCGCGACGTGGACCATTATAGGTATAAAATTGCGTCAAGGAAGTTGGGGCGCGTGGGCATACGGTCCTATAAACATTACGGTCGTACGCACGTTAGGTTCCATTTTCATTAGGTAGGACGAGGTTAGGACGTCAGTCTTATATCGCCTACAGCCTTTGCGAGTCTTTCATTTCCATGACACTTTCCGTGTCAGAATTACATTCTCTGATACGCATTATACATGTACCGGAAAAACTAAAATGCCCGAAAGATGCATATTTACTTCCTACGCACACTTCAATACGTCTGACAAATAACCTACCCAACGTTACAATATTCTACTTCTGATCCACAGATCATCTGTCTCCGATTAACAGTATGACTGTTCGGACATTCTGTGATAGTCACGTCGACCACGCAAACGTGGAGACCAAATTAGAAAACACGATTGACCTAATACATACGGAAGTTACCGACCATTTCTCTGCCGTTACTTTGTTAATTGGAATGTTGATTCCGACACGCTTTACAAAATGCAATTCCTCCACAGGCGATTCGAGAGGCTACATTCGATGACCTTCCATGGGTACCAACTCGTACATTTGTGCAACTTGGTATGTGGAAAAATAAGAATGTTTCACTTGTACTGCGTTGTTAATGATTGCAACTATCAATGTTATGTTTTGCAAAGGAACATCAGCACTCCGAATTAGGACATTGGATTCAATCATAACGATTCATAGTCCCAAGGAAATACACGAAAACTCTTAAGTCAAAACTTATACCAACCGACTCGAGGAAAAGTGCATACGGTATTTTTTAAAGGAGACATGAGGGAAATGAAACCACGTGGAAGACTGAGGCGTAGTTGAGAGGATGATATTAAATTTAATATGCAAGAAATGAGATGGGGCAATGGACTCGAATAGTGTCGGGACAAGTGGTTTTCTCTTGTAAATGCGGTAATGAACCTTCGGGTTTCACGAATACAGGGAATTTCCCGACTAGCACAAGCCCTATTAGGTTCTGATGTAGTGCTATGCTTCGTGGAGTTAGAAAGGAAGACAAGAATTACCTGAAGAACCTACATAGGAGGACTTACCGCTCACTTTTATGATCTTTCGAAATTAAATTTCTCTTTGACAATGCCAATTTATATAAAACGCGCATAAACACACGCTCCTTATTTTTCCCCCCAAGATCCAAGGATCACAATTATTTTCTATTCATTCGGACGGTACTGTAGTTGTAGAACCATCTTTGAAGAATCTCTTAAACTGACAAAACATGTCACATCTGTGCGTAACGTAGTGCTGATTTGAAGTCAGATTATTGATTTCATGCACGTTTGTGTTTTGTTCAGATTCCATCTTCTGATCCGTGCTTAGAACTGTTCCATGCATTATACTACACGGTATAATTTCAAGGACCGTTCCTTATACGAAATATTCTTTAATGTTGCAGAATCCGTACTGAGAGTTTTAACAAATCGTAGTAATAAGTGAAATTACAAAATGTTTATGTCAAACAAATCGATATTTATACATATTGTACTATGAAATAACTTCTTAATAACGTACGTACGCAGCCTTATGGGTAGTTATTAAGATAATATTGAATATTAAAAAAAATGGGAAGTGATTTTATACTAGAAATGGTAAACCTCTGTGTACTATACGACAGAACAGATATTAATAGATTTTAATTTTAATTTATAACACCCTAGATTCTATACACTGTGAAATGGGGTGGTTGACCATTGGTCATTTACAATTTGGACGACAAAAAATAGATCTGGGAATTGAAAACAAATTTCCACTTGTTTGGTGCAGGTAAAAAGAAATGCTACGGAATATACTGTGGAAAAAACATTTTTCCATTTATTGTGAATGTGTTACATAAATAATGTTTTATAGTACAATATTTCAGTTTTTAATTTTAATTTTAACGGCTCTAGCGCGGAGTCCAAACTTTAGGCGGGAATTCAACGCTATCTGTGCCAACGCGGTAGAACTACTTCCTTCTTGCCAAGCCGTCATTGTGTGCTGTGGAGGAAAGGAGTGAATTATTTTAGACGGTTTGCATTTAATATTTCCACTGAAGAATTTTGTACAGGTATTCTAAAAACAGTGTCTTGTAGATTATTTTTGAAGTGAAATTTTGGTGTATTTTATTTGTCTGGCTATAAAGTATGTGGAGAGTAAAAATTGTAAGAGTGTATAATCTGTCGAGATTCCGGGTCTGAAATATAGCGCTATGGCGTCTAGTAAGATCGAAGAGCCGTAGCTAGGCGGCAATGCAGAAGCTAGCGTAGAGAATTTTCCTATAGATTTCGGTCACTTATTTTATTTTATTTGGAGGTTTGAAGATGATATAGAGTTAGTAAACATGCTTAAGATGTTTAATATTTTTTATTTGCTGATCCTTGAGGGATAATTTGTCGGTTTATGCGTTCTAAAAATAGAGAAAAATTTATGAGGAGCAAACTCGTTATTTTCCTTGAAAGATGGATTCGATTTGAAAATGGCGGGCGCGGAATTTCAGTTATTTTATGAACAGTATTGGTTAAAAATGTTATTTGGGTATATTCAGTGAAAGATTTAGTTGTACTTAGAGGCACCTTTGATGCTAAATTACATCACTGGTTCTAATCGCATTTTTAGAATATGGCGTCATTGTAATATATCAGAGTTTGGGTTCTTGTAATTTGTTTATTTTAGAAGGGAGGATGTAGTGTTACGATAGTGGTGTGTTTTAAGAGAAACGTGTGATAATTGACAGGTAGTTGTGTTTATTTACTTGTGAAACGATCAGTTAAAGTTAGCAGGTATGTATGTGTGAAGGTTAAAACATGATAAGATGTATTATGTGTACCCGCTTCGTGGTAGTATGCTTTTATTTTACTATGTATTGCCGTATATCTTAAGCCGACTTTTCGTCAGTGCTTAATAGGCCAAAACGTAATACAATACATTATGTCAAAATTCATATGCAAAAAATTTATACACTTTGTAGCCGCTACATTTGCTTGAATCTAGTCAACTTCAGAGTGTTCACCTTTTGGTTTTATATGTGCCTCCCATAGTCTGCCATACCTTGAAACGCCGCTACATATAATTTTATTATTCTGCCATATGTCTTTACATGATTCATACTGGGGCTTTCTTGAAGAGACTACTTCAGAGATATGAATGGGGGGCATGAAAAGTCATGGAACCACATGAGGTGGGTGCATTGGATGTTGTGATACTCGGCCACTACGTGTGGTGTGGGACTAATATGCAGTGTGCCCACAAAAGAGCATGCAAGTCTTCACCTAAGGTGTCTGTTGCATATGATTTTAAGTTATGTAATGATACAGATTATTTTACTTGTTGATATATGCAGCTTATCTTGCTTAATGGAGGGGTGCTTAAATGATACATGTCAGCCGCTGGTTTATTCTGATGATAATATGTTGATTCAAACCATACCTACTCTAAAGAGAAACACCGAAGCTTTAGTAGCTGGTAGCAAAGAGATGTGTCTAGAAATAAATGCTGATAAAACTAAGTATATGGTCATGTCTCGAGACCAGAATGCAAGACAGAATCACAACATAAAGATGGGTAATAAACCCTTTGAAAGTTTGGAACAGTTCAAGTACTTTGACACAGCCCTACAAATTTAAAATTCTATTTGTGAAGAAATTAAGAGCAGATTGAAGTCAGAGAATGCTTGCTATCATTCAGTACAGAACCTGTTGTCCTCCAGCTTTCTATCCAAAAATATAAAGTTTAGAATATACAGAACTATAATTTTGCCCATTGTTTTTTATGGGTGTGACATTTGGTCTCTCACATTAAGGGAGATATATAGGCTGAGGGTGTTTTAGAATAGTGTGCTGAGGAATATATTTGTGCCTAAGTGGTACGAGGTAATAGGCGAGTGAAGACTAGATAGCAAGGAGCTGTATGTTCTGTACTTACCAAATATTACTGATGTCAAATAAAGAAGAATGAGATGAATGGGGTATGTGATGCTTATGGTAGACAGAAGTTGTACATACAGGGTTTTGGTGGGGAGACCTAAGGGAAAGAGACCACTTGGAAACATAGGCATAAATGGGAGGATAATATTAAAATGGATTTTCAAGATGTGGAATGAGAAGGCATGGACTGGATTGGCCTGGCTGAGAATAGGGACAGGTGATGGGTGACCATTTAAAGACGAAGTGCAGACTGCCTTATTTAAAGACCCAGTCCATACCGCGCTGTAAACACTTTTCATCTCGGTTATAAAAACCAATCAGTTTATGCTGTAAGTGCCACAAGTCGCTGTTTGTTCTGAGATAAATACAAAACACATAAATACAGTGTGGGCAGAGTGTACAGTTGTTGAATGTTAAACTGGTTGGTGCATCACGTAACCAGTAGGCTTTAAAAGGTTAATCAATGTGGTAATATGCTTTGGCTTCCATGAAATGTGGGGAATTTCTTGAGTAGCTGAAGACCTGACAGTTTCTCAGGGAGGACTGTACTCCATGGAGTTAGATAATTCAGGGGTGTACAAATTTTCCAAAAATCTAGGAGCCACATAAGAAAATTCTGGGTCACGGAAGGGTGACCTGAAGCAAGTTCCGTACTGAGTACCCACAAATATTAGATTTTACAATAAAAAATTTAGTGGCCATGGTGGCCTGATGCCAGGCATGTGTGCATATTAAATTATTTTGTTACAAGTACAGTTATTTTAGATAGTGTAGGTAGATATATTGTAGGCAATCTTATGCAGTTTTTTAAGTATGTGCATCCCAAGTAATATTACTTATGTGGAGGAACACAAAGAAAGTTTTTTGTATGCTTACATCATACCTTTCTTTTAAACGTAAGCTACCAAAATTCATTTCCCCTTTGGAAAAAAAATATATATATATATATATATATATATATATATATATAAACACGGTTTAAGACGTAGGTCTGCGGTCGCTTGCTTACTGGTATTGTGGGTTGGAATCCCACCGGGGGCATGGATGTCTGTCTGTTGTGAGTGTTGTGTGTTGTCAGGTAGAGGTCTCTGCGATCAGCTGATCACTCTTCCAGAGGAGTCCTACCGACTGTGGTGCATCGTGTGTGGTCTAGAAACCTCGTGAAGTAGGAGGCTCTGGCCCACTGGGGGCTGTCGTGCCAAAAACAAACAAATATGTATATATAAATTCACAGTCTAACACAATTTTTTTACTAAGTAATTACAGTTAAAATATAAGTAAATCATTTATAACAGCAACATGTTTCAGCCCTTCTTATAGTGCCGTCTTCAGGCTGAGCTCTAAGAAGTTTTATATACATTAACAATGTTTTATAGAGTGCGAGATTTTATTAGTAATAACTTTTTAACCTTTTGTTACCTATGTTATTTTATATTTGAGATTACATACATTTTTAATTCATAATATATATTAGTAAAATGTAAACAAGATCTCATACTCTATAAAGCATTGTTAATTGTATATAAAACTTCTTAGAGCTCAGCCTGAAGATGGCACTATAAGAAGAGCTGAAACATGTTGCTGTTATAAATGATTTAATTATCTTTTAATTGTAATTACTTGATAAAAAAGTTGTGTGAATATATATATATACACACACACACACGCACGCACGCACGCATGCATACATATATTCTATAGATTATTGAACACAACTGAGATGTCTCATCTGAAATTCATTTCTCCTAACTTTGGAACTGAATACACTTTATTATTTTAGTGTGTGGATTTTTATTCCAAGTACTGTGTGTATCCCTACTAAAACAGGTATCATCTGCATACACACTTGTCTTATGTATTTTTAAATTTTGCATCATTATTGACAATGATGAAAAGTTGAAGGGCAAGTACATAGCCTTGAGGCTTCAATGTTGGAGTATTAGTAGTTTTGAATGTTCTTTGATGACTTGCTTCTGCTTGCTATTTCCTGTTTGTAAACTGAGACTTTTCATAATGGTTTATCTAGAAGTAAGTTGATGGATCAAAAGATTGTAATTGGCTAGTTACGTTATTATTGAGATTTCCAGCTACAGTGCCTGTGTTTGAGGCTGTTGCATCTTGTTGTATGAAATTTTCAGAAAACCAAATGGGGAGATGCTAGCCAGGCCAACAAGTGGCTGATTACCAACTCTTCTTTATTTGCATGGTCGTTAATAAGACACATTCTCCAGCTAGTACCATCATAACTTACTGTTTTTCATGGAAAACAGTAAATAAGAAGCATAAGAATCTTTGACATATGTCTTATTTTTATCATAGTTCTGTGGCAAAGTCTGTAACGTAAATTATTCAAAATGTGATGTATCATTGTTAGAATTCTGTATAATTGAAGTATCAGTAGTTTATTACCTTTATTATTATACTGTTACTGGTATGGGTGCGAGGACACACGTGAGCTAATGGAATGATAGCAGATCAGTTACAGAGGCAAGGCTTCTCACATCCAGTTGGAGGACCTGGCAAGGCTTCTCACATCCAGTTGGAGGACCTGAGCCAGCCTTTGGTGTATGTGGAAAGGTTACCAGGGGAGTGATAAGGGGCTGGATGAGCAGGAAACAAGGAAAAAGGCAGGCCAAGGGTTTTCCTAAAAGATCATAGCCCTATGCTACAATAGCTGGGTAGTTACTTAACTTGAGCAGTAACCAGCTAGGAATAATAATGGGGCTGGAAATAAGTCTGGAAAGGACTTAATACTTTGTATAACCATTATACAATACTTGGCTGTAAAAATTTGGAGAGGATTCCTGTTGCATTGAACTTGATGGTGTATTTGGTATCAGAAAGAAATGCACACATTACCAGAGTAGGCATACATATTTTTTTACTGCTGGGAATCTGGACGTTTGTGTGTTATACTTAGAGTTTGCCTAGGTATGTTCTCAAAACAGTGATATGGAACTGTGCATAGGGAAGTGACAGCATAAGGATTATTTGATTTTTCCACTTGATCGAACTGTGGTACTCTGAACCAATCCTTTAAGGAAATCCTGGTATTATAATGAAGTTAACAGGTGGGCTGCTTATGTTGACATTGTGCTTCTGTCTAGCTTGTGGTGGTATTTTTCAATAGAAGGTGCTAATCAGAAAGTCTGCCTGTTACAGAACAGCAGAATCAAATTTAACTTTTTGTTTTGTTTTGTTTGTTCGTTCATTCATTTGTCTGGATTTTCATAACTTTTGGTTTGTTGTGTCTGATTAATGTTGGCAACAGGCTGACAGTATTAACACATCTGATTTGGCATTTGACAGTGCTGCTAAGTGTCAAGAGTCAACAGTGGCGTCATATTGTGGTGACTAGGTGCATGTGTGTTGCCTTGCAATGCTGCAGCTCGCAGCACTGCCTCATGCAAAGTGCAGAATCCACCCACCTTTGTTAGGTTTGAATTCAGACAGACCTGGGCTCAAGGCTTAGTCATTTTGCATCTGTTGTTGTGTATCTCTATTGTATTTGCCTTAATGGAAAGTGGGATGTCACAGGAGAACATACGAATTTTATCAATGGTATATTTTATTACCGTCTAAAACACAACAATACATAAATGGTCGAAGAATTTCTATATTTACTATGGCAACATGTTTTGGTTGCTATGCAACCATTATCAGGCCATACTAAGACACAGTCAAGGTACAAAGGTGCGCACTCTATGGGATTAATTTTATCAGCTTATTATATGAGCCCGGGGGAAAGTAATGGCAACCTACCCCTAAGAATTTGCCCAGGATGCAGTGTGCCAGAGCCATACCGGTCACCTGACTGAGTTCTGGTTCCTGCCGAACCGGCCTAAGAGCTGAATACTAATGAATTAATTATATGAGCCATTAGTAGATTCTAGTGTTCTGCAAATGTACTTGAAAATGGAAAGTCTGTCATGTCACGAACACACTCTTCTCTCAGTAAATGAATGAACATGTATGGAATTTACATGTATGGTTTGTCTAAGGAGTTTGATCAAGATGGTTGTTTGGGTTTGTAGCTACGTGCTTGAGTGTGTAATACTGTGTCAGTCCCTGGCATCATGTCTGACAGTGAGACACCAGCTCTGGAAGAGACCAAGAGGAAACGTGGCCGACCATCCAAGGCTGGGGTGGAGGTCAAGGTGAGAGATTTTGCCACTTCTGTTTGATTCAGTGGATATACTTCCACTGTTCATTATGAACTTCTTAGCTCTCTAACATACCTTTAATCATGTGGTGCTGAATATTATATGCCACATGTTTTAGGATGAATCTGCAGCACTTCAGGAGACCATTCTGTAGCTTAATCTACAGCGATATAACCAAACATACCTATAGCCAAATTTGAATGGTTACAGAAATAATGACATAAGAAAAATGTGGTTGTCTGTGGTTCCACACACTACCTGGTTGACATGTGTTATTTGTACACTATTTAGGTTTATTGTTGAACTGTTAGGCAAACAAAGAAGAGACAAGTGTGCTGTGTAGAGTAGTTGGAACCCTATGGATGGCTTTTATGGAACTAGAGTGAGTTTCTTGTGCTTAATGTCTTTGTCACTCACATGTTAATTATATGTACCAAGTACAAGTGTTAACATTACAGGAACTCCGAATTATTTGGTAATAAATAAATGTATGTGTACTCTTTAAAATTTATCTTGCCATTATCTGTGTATATGTTCAACTTTGAATACATGTATGTTTGGTTATATTGATGTAATTTAATGTAATGAACATTTGCCTGGAGGAAGGTATATTCCTATGTAATGTGCAGTGTGATACTGAAAATGCCGAAAGTTGTATAATTATATCTGCTTTTCATCACAGAGCCTTGGGTTCATTACCAGGGTAGTGTGTATGGGATGTATGGTGGAAATAATTTAATTGCTACAAGTTTTTCTTTGACTACATATTTCCCACCAGCTTTTCACTTTGCCAACATTTCCCACAAGTTTTGATGTGAATACGTCTTTAAAATCGGTACCGGGTACCCCGCGTGTTTGAAAACTCGAGCGTCACGAAATCAGTTCCAATTTGTTTCGCAAAAAATTCCATGATGTCATCGTTAAATCCAGGCCTGTTTGATATCATTGGATAGAGCAAGGATGAAAGTTTGTAGTGCGCAGTCACAGCGACCCCCTTTCCCGCGCCCCTCCTCAGGCGTTGCTAGCTAGTTTAAGGTCGAAATTGCGATGACAGTCAACTTAGAGCGGCCATAGCTCGCAGACGCGTGGTCCCGTCACGCTGATCTGGGTGCCAATTGATGCAAAATCTCTCAAATAATACACTTATATAATTATGTATATACTTATATACTGAATCTGTCATATTTGTATGAATTGTGTAGGACTTTGTGAAAAAAATCGGACAAAATTTCGGTATGTCCCGCTACATGTGGAGAAAGTACAAAGAAAGATCGAAGAAGCGGGCACGACTTGATAGCTCGCACCGTGAAGAATCCAGAAAGATGCCACTCACCCCAGCCGAAAGAGCTAAGGCTTACAGGGAACGAAAACGGATGCGTGCTCTTGACCAGCCGAGTACCAGTTCGGCCGCGTTTGCGCTAAACCCCGACAATGAAACAGCCGCGGCGACACTAATGGAGTGTTCCAGAAGCGAGAGCTATGTCAAGATGGTGGACTTCTCGTATCATAGACCTGTACTCAATAAACTGATGTTAAGTAGCGAACAATAAATGTGTTCATAAATAAAGTGTGTTAATAAATAAATGGGTTCCGTTCATTTCTTTCGGGCCTTAAAGACGTATTCACGTAAAAACTAGTGGCCGTGGCCCGACACAGCCTACCATTTTTTCACTTTGCTAATACTCTGCATTTCTCTTTGGCATTGACAGTGGGGCCTTTAGAAGCTATGTTTCAGAGAGACATACTTTGACCTCACAAGAAAAAAAAGAATATGACAAGCTTTGATATCAGGCGTTATGTTGGATTGTAAAAATACAGAACTTTGTTCTAGCATACTTTAAGGGTGATTTGTAATTTGAAATTGTATCATAAATTGCAGTGTATGTGTGAGTGTCATTGTGTACTCAGTTGCTAACGTACTTGGCTACAGACTAGAAAGAAACAGTCTTTTATGAACATATAATGAAGCATAATATTTAGTGTTCATATACTTTAACAAGAGCGAACACCTTACCATTTGTGTTTTCATCTGTTTCCGACAGTTCGATGGACTGAAAAATTTTCAGTTGGTTAGAAAGTAACTTTTTGCCATATTGAATGAAATGTTACTATAATGGCAGATGCAGAAAGCAGATAATAGCTTTTGAAGAAGTGAATAGATAATTTTTTTGTGTACTGTAGGAAGTACCAGGCAAGGAGGCAAAAAAGCGTGGGAGGCCAGGAAATGAAGATAAGAAGGATGTGAAGAAGGCAGATGGTACTTCCCCTGCCAAACGAGGTCGAGGACGACCAAAGGGCTCAACAAAGAAGAAGGGGAAGACTGCAACAAAGGTATGTTTATGGCATGGTCGTGGAGTTCTGTCGTGATACAAGTGATGGGGTGGAATTTGGTATGTTGGAAAATATACTAAAACTTGCACTTAATGAAATATATATATGAGTTCTTTTGTAACAGTGGTTAATGACCAGATTAGTAGTATTTAAGTGTGCAGTGTATCTTGTTACAGTGCAATGCTTATGTAATTAGTCTAGGGGGAATATTGCATCTTACAATAAATAAGGTGCAGTATTATGTACAACTGTTCACCTTGCAACACTTTTTAGTTTATTGTGATGAAGTACATTGAAACTTGTATAAGGTGACATTACTTAGTATGTTCTCCTGTGTTAAATATTAGAATAATTCTGTACCAAAACTTTCCCATATGATAACCATATACTTTTATTTTTCTATCTAAAATAATTTTCCATGTGAAAAGCACAAGAAGTTCCTGACACAGTGGATGGTACCCTTAAATATATTTTGTACCAAAATGTATACATCCTAAACCATTTCCTCAAAGTTCGGTTTTTCTTTAAAAAAATGATGATGAAGGAACTTGATTTGTACCTACTAATCTTTACACTTGTGTCTGCGTGTATGTTTTAGAGAAAGTGGTATATGTGGCTGACTTGTCCTGCAGTTCATCTCTTTTGTGTTGGTGTTTGAGTAGTTTGCTTGTGAATCATGCTGGTGTTCAAGACCAGATTTTGTTATAAAGCTTGTAAGGGGTTATGATAATATAAGGGTCTCTTGAGCACTTTTTATGTTATGTCATTTAGTAATAGATTTCAGGTCAAAAACAGCATCTTATTAATGGCTTTTAACAAACCTTCCAGATTTGAGACACCCAACATTATGGCCTGTAGACATTTTACAAGGTGAAGAAGCATTGGTGTGTTGCATAAATTAGTGTTCTGTTTGCAGAATTTACGTAAATATTGTGTTCACTAAACATTGTTCATGTGTACAGTTTTCATCCTGTGTAGTGATTAATTATTGATCATGTGATCAGCTATGCTATTGTTATGCTGCTGTATCTATTATCATGCTTGTTTCTGCTGTCTACAGGAGTTTGAATAAATTCTTAGTTATAAACAATATATATGTAATGGTGATGGTTCTGTGATGTACTGTTTTTTGCTCAGGCTTTAAACAGATATTTATTGTGTATTTATGTTTGTATATGAAACAAGTACTTTAGTAGACCAGGCAGATTTTGTAAACTTGTTTATTTCAGTAAGGGCATGTGGAATGTAAGTAAATTCATTTGAGTTCTGTTCTAAATCATAGACTGGTAGAAAATGTATGTGACTCAATTCAAGGGTTGTTGGACGTTATAAGCAAGCTGGATGCTACTCCACATGTTCCTTGTGCAAAAATTGCTCAAGAATTTGCATTCTTCTGTCTGTTACTTACAGCTCTATTGCACCAAAGCTGTCATATAATGCAGAATTAATAAGGAATATTATTCTAGCAAAGTGAATGTCAATTTCAGTACAAAATTTTAAAACAGTAACACACTTTGATGCTTGTCCTTGAAGAAGTTTTCCTCACACGAAGACGTAATTTATTTTATTCCTTAAAAAAAGACCTTGAAAATTTTCGCTGTAATATTTTAACGTGCCATACCTTGGCCTCTGTACTCCTGGGAAAGAGACCCAGTACCCATGGTATAGGAGACTGAAGTAATGAGGTAGAACCATGATATGCTCAGAAGGTTTCTGAACATGTGGTTAAAACAGTTATCAGAAATAAATATAACATATTTAGGAAATGTCCATGTTGCATTACATTTCCCATCTTACATGTATTATACTTTGTAATAAAAGTAACACCTCTCTCTGAGCTGACATTGAGATTAAATTGTGCGCTTACAAGGAAAACTGTTGCTGAGTTTAACCCTTAAAAGCCCGAATTAAATCCCATCTGCTATTTGCTGGCATTATAAGAGCTCACCATTTTCTCCACGTTAGCAGGATAAGGGTTAAATTATTAACCCTTAGGTGACTAATGTCATATATA
>Ga0268261_10001293_pt1 | contig 17034 bp, 12 predicted proteins | sample TergutNc150P1_FD_190353 | JGI IMG/M metagenome (GOLD analysis project Ga0268261, IMG submission 190353) | Nasutitermes corniger P1 segment gut microbial community from laboratory colony in Florida, USA - Nc150 P1 (SPAdes) (version 2) | ecosystem: Host-associated > Arthropoda: Insects >...
ACTTGCATGCTTACTTACTTACTTACTTACTTACTTACTTACTTACTTACTTACTTACTTACTTACTTACTTACTTACTTACTTACTTACTTACTTACTTACTTACTTACTTACTTACTTACTTACTTACTCCATGGAGCAAGATTCCTTCTTGAGACGCTACCCGGTTTTAAGCTACTCAAGAAATTCGCCGCATTTTATGGAACCCGAAGGTTTATTACCGCATTCACAAGTGTCCGCCACCTGAATCTATCCTGAACCAGCTCGATCCAGGCCATAACCCCACACACACTACCTGAAGATCCATCTTAATATTACCGTCCTATCTATTCCTGGGTTTTCCAGGTTGTCTCTTTTCCTCAGGTTTCCTCACAAAAAACTTGTATAAACCACTCCTCTTCCTCATAGGTTCTACATGCCTACCCATCTCTTTCTTCTAGTTTTGATCACCCAAATAATATTTCGTGAATACAGATTCTTAAGCTCCTTATTATGTAGTTCCGTAATAGTTGTAAATTCGTGCCAGTAAAAGGCGCCACTTCCCAAACGACAGTAATTGCAGAATATATTTTCCTAGTGACTACCTCAAAAGCCTTTTTATTTCGTCTTTCCTTGGACTCTAGAACAGGACAGTATACTGATATTAACTAGACAATGTTCCGGTCCTTCAAAATGCCTGATCACCCTTCGTGACAATCTTTCCGCTCCGTTCGACGCTCCGTAATTTTTAAAGTTAAAAACTTGTCGTTGAAGTACAAGAGCTATCCATGTAACAAGACCTATTACGTGAATAATGTCGTTGTTCTTGAGAGATTAAAATCTTCCTGCGAAAGGAGGAGCTGAGTAAAACCAAGTTAAATTCAATAATATCCAACGACTAATCTAAGCTCGCGAGAGGCGCATTAGGTGTCTAACGGTAAGGTTGGAGTTTTCCATTCACCTTAAAAAATGAAAAAGGAAGTTTATGAATAATATTTCGTTGTTGCAAATTGTGCTAACGTGCTATTTTATCGAAAATATTCTTGCACGAAACAAGTCGTCTTACATAACACCGTTCCGCGAAGTTGTCAAACATGGTGTTCCGAAGGCTGTTTCTGAGTTTAATGGTGAAGGTCATCAGACCAATCCTCGCGAAACGCTTTCAGCATCTCCAGAAAGAAGTTCCTACTTTTTGGTTGTGTACATGAGGCCATTTTTGGGCACCACGATTCATTCCACAAGTCTTTGGTATTACTGTTCATTTGGACAATGCTGGAAGTCGCTCTGCACTAACTGTTATTTCGCTTCCAGATTTTATTCTAAAGGAGATGAAGTACGGATTACAGTGTATAAGAATGTTCTTTCGGAAGAATGCAGAAATTACGAGTATTAGCGTTAAGGCAGTTGGTATGTATAGTAGTAACAATATGATATAAAGAGTTAACGAATGGTGTTCTGGAAGCCTAAAGCAAAATAGGATTTATTGACGTTTCTTTCCTTCTCCTTTTATAGGTTCTGAGATTTGTAGGTTATGAGAGTCAAAGTCCTTTTTCACCAACCTTTAACATTAATTATTTCAGACTATTCAAGAAATTTGTCACTTATTTTCTTGCAATAGGCCACAACAGCTATCTTCCACGTCTTTCCGAAACAGGAATTAATCAAACCTCCACAATATATCGTCGTTATGTTGATTAATACAGAGAGAAAAGTTGAATTAGTTAGCCCTAAAATTACTGCATACTTCACCAACACTCTTGCAAGGCGTGTATGTGAATCTAAAGCATCCAATAATCAGTTAAAACTAGTTCATATCTAAAACATACTAAATGTTTCGGATTACTCCATGCATCATTATGAGTACTCATACTTTTAACTTTATAAGTTCTAGAGGTGTGTTGGCCGATCATTTGATGTTTAGTCATTTCTGAGACACAACGGGAAAAACTGCATTAAAGCAAGCGAATCTTCGTGCTTTAACCATTGCTTTAAATGAATGAGATTGGACTTACACGCCACGTTCGTCTCTCTTTCCCAGGCAGAGAACGGGATGATTAAGAAAAGCCTGGGAGGGGGGAAGGGGAAGGGGGAGGGGGAGAATTATTGAACATGATCCCTCTTCAGGGATGAAACCCCTGCCATTTAGCATATATCACATATTTAAATAATTCTTCAACCGCATACATTTTTTGGTTTAACTGTTGTGTGCAGATTATGATTTAATACAAAAAATGGTTATAATATTCAAATAAACACCATCAAAGTACATATATAATATGCACAAAGTACATGTTTACCAGAGTGCATTACAGTACGAACACGTGGGCTGTATAACCACACAATCACTTGACTCTCACGGAATATATAGCAGCAATATTTGTACGACCACAAGCCTCTTTGGTAAAACTCTGTATTATCACAGATCCACAACATAGTGGGTGACCTCGGAACAGTCTTGCAAGTAAGCAAAACATTCAAATACTGCGTATCATAGAACGCAATAACTATAGTCCTATTTTAGCAAAGTCACTGGTAGTTGTCATCAGCTGATACTGTCATATTAAAATTTAAAAGATTTCAGTAAAAAGTCATCTGGTAACATCGGAGTTATACTGATATTCCTTAATATAAAAAACGATAAAAATTACAAAATATGTGTTTTTCTGCAAGGCATACGTCTCGTCACAGTTTTATTTTTTCAACAATGTACAACTTAAAAGACTTCAAACATCCTATACATAGCGTTGCATGGCTTACCGTTGTTGGTTAAAGGACTAACCTAAACATGAGAGTTGTAAATAAAGAGGTGAGTTTTACAGTTATAAGAGCCCTTTTTACGGTATTTATTAAAACATTACTTACAAAGTCCACAGTAAGATGAACATTTCAACATATAGATGACATATATTTGTTGTCATCAGTCTGATACACAGAAATATCATGCTGTAGCACTCTGGTTAAATTGATTATGCGCGGTGACTTCACTCACCCGGGACATGTGATGAAGCCTCTCAGTGGCGGTAAAGTTAAGTAACTGTGTAAACGAGAATGTCATTCCATAGCCGTTTATATGAAAGTAATTAGGATTGGATTAATGCAAGGCTCAGTATACGTACGATAGTTTGACAAGGACATCAATACCACATCTCGGTACACTTACGTAACACAAAATACAGTACTTTCCACTGCTGCGGCCAACCATATCACAACAGTACTTAAAAGCCACCAGCATCGGCAAAGACTGCCGTATATTACGAAAATTAAAGCCTGCCTGTAATCTGGGTTGTAGGATAGTTTTCCTTTGTAGCAAATTGATAGGACTCTGAGAATGGAAGGGTACATCATACTAGGAATTATTTATACTTTAGACTTTGAACTTGTTTCTGGGACAGCATAGGTCCCAAGATCTGTCCCATCCGCAGGCAAAACATAAGGAACACGCCTGGGGTTGGCTTCACCTATGGAGTTCAAATCAGTAGCTTTTTCCCTGTTACCGATTATGGTGACCTGTAATGGAAACAATCGTGTACGCAAAACCTTGTTATATATCAACTTGAAACGATGGACTAAGTTCAAATTTCTAATGATTCTGAAAGCCTTTACCATTTTACAATCTGCAGAGAAGACAGAACACTTAATCTGATACATAACTTTTACTTTACAACTGAAAAAAATTCCTTTTGTCTAATTTAGATAAGATACGACCCCCTTTCGAATACAGGCCTATAAAGCGCATATGATTTTTTCTTCTCACATAGGCTATCTCCACGATGACTAAATGTACATCTGCTCTGTCCAAGTCCATTTATGTTGAGTAACGTAACTTTTCCGTACACATTACCACCAAACATACCGTTACTAACTGTAATTCCTTAATATTCCTGTATGCTGCTACAAGATTGAAAGAACTGTAATATCGCATTGCATTTAGAAACTATTCGACGAAACATAAGATAATGGGGTACAAATATACAACTACTTAAGCCTTTCAAAATTCCCAATTTTATTACATACAAGGGCGCAATATATTCTGGCAAAATGGAGAGGAAATACTGAGGAATTCTTGAAGAAAACAAAGTGCTATATATAAGTCCACTTACGTGTGTGTGTGTGTGTTTTTTTTTTTTTTGTAGCAAAGTTGTACACTTTGTTGAAGGTCTTCCTGTTTGTTGAATCTTGAAGGTCAGCATGTTTTACCAGCAGTTGGCTAAGGACTCGTCTTCGTGAGAGGTATTTAGAGTCTGATCCATGTAGTGCTTGCATAGTGAAAATACGGCGAGGATATTTGTTTTAAAATAGTTGTTTATGCAGTGAACCCTAGTGTCACAAGGACTCAACGATTCTCACCGGTCACAAAGTAATTAGTCGTCACACCAGCAGGTAAGGAAAGCGAAGCCGAATCGTAATAACGCAGCATAACAAACGTTTGTGTTGTGGCGTCACATAGAAATTATCCGTGGAAGAAGGCAATACGGCAAAAAAACTTGCTACGTTGTTCCTGACACACAACAGGGCAGCTATGTATGTACTTGTAATTAAGATTTTCTGCATCAGCGGTCATATTCAAGCATGATTATTGACGTGACTGAATGACAAAAATCAGGTTATTAATATGTGACAATGCGCGCGTTGTCCTTTACTTTATTTTTAAAGTATGTCGGCATTAACTTTGGTGCTAGTTAAGAACAGCTTAAGCCAGAAACCACTGCGAAGAACTAAAATGAATAAAAGATATACAAATAAGACATCGTTATTTCTGACTTAGGTATGCCTTTCTCGTAACTTTCATTCCATAAAGACTAGAGGTAAGCCTTTTATTATGAGTTTTATTACAAAGAGAAAATGGTAAAGACTTTTAGCATAAGTTAAAACTGACCTCATTCCTTCATACTTGCCATTAGATGTGTCATTCCGAATGGGAGAATGATTTTGAACAATAATGGGTTGTTTTCTATTTTGAGGGACTAGTTAAGTGCTGCCAGGAACTAGAGAAAGCACAAATTACCTCTGGTAGGATACCCTGGTTTCAAACCCAGAATTGAGACTGTGCATTACGAATACAAAGCAAAGTGCGTTGACCACTTACGACGGTGAGATGAGGAGTGTGTGCATGAATGAACTGCATGTTAGTCAGCTATTGTCAGCAGTGTGGTAAAACTGAATATTTTACATTCGTGACATATTTTACGACGCTGTCCGTGTCGCACACTATATATCATGGAATTATACCTCGAATGGTGAAGGATAAATTACAATTAATTCCAGTAGGACTGACAAATACCACGTTACACCTCAGTCAGAGTAATCGATGGTATTCCCGAAATTAGAATTACACATTTTCCAAATATATTGTCGGGTGAGCAACTCGTTCGGTCTTTAACCTGGTGTTAGAAAAACTTAATGTTTAATGCTCCACACTGTGACTAATATGTCTACAGGTTGTGAAACTGAGCTGACTGCTGTCTATAATTTCTATGGTTATCATTGCGGACGTACGAACTTCTACGGGTTAGTTCGTAAAGGAAAATAAGGAAGCATTCTTGGCCTATCTGAAAGTATTGCGTCAATTTCTTTTGGAATATCCCAAAATATCATACACAGTAGAACTGAACTCCTGCTTACGATTCGAAACAGAGGTGTTACGAATTTAATGAGAGTTCTTGATTTCAAACTTTCGCCGTGTTCTGAATATTTATGCTTTTTTCTGCGTAATTCCCTGGCGTCTGAATTTTATATTCCGACGTTTCGGAACACTCTGTCTCTTCCATTTTCGTAGGCAGGTAGGTGTAGAATAAATAGTTTGGAGAAATGTTGGAGTATTCATAAGGGAAAAGGTTTGGCTCGAAAATAGCCTGAGCCGTCCCAAGGCTCACACCGACACAAGCCATATCTCCTTCTCAAACCCGCCCGTGGCCTCCATGTGGGTCGTTACCCTGCACTACCTGCTCTGCACCCAAACCCACCCCTACCCTGTCAACCTCCTTACTATTGGCTCAGGCTATTTTCGAGCCAAACTTTTCCCTTATGAATACCACAACATTTCTCCAAACTAGTAATTCTACACCTACCTGCCTATGAAGATGGAACAGACAGAGTGTTCCGAAACGTCGACATATAAAATTCAGACGCCGTGGAATTACCCAGATGAAATCATAAAACATAATGAGAGTTGTAACTAGTGTGCTCCTAGTAGAAAGGAAAAAAAAGTCCCTGTACAGACCCTGAATTATCTAGGTGGTTGAGATTCTCATATTTCAAGACAAACGGCATATGAAGGTGGTAAGGTTGTCAGCCCTAAGCACCGGCCGCCATTAGCCGCAGGAAATATTCCATAGTGCGACTGGAAGGATTGTGTCAATAAAAAATTCCAGTGACACCATCGGGAATTGGGAACCGAACCTACCACATTCCGGCTTGTAGCGCAGTGCCTCAACCAACTACACCACCGCGTGGGAGCTCCTAGTAGATTTTCGAATTAAAAGGATACAGAGTTCAAATTAATTTTTTTGAAAACAACTAAGTCAAAAATCCCACGACAAAGCTTCCTTTTTTAGTGGAAGTTTTCTTGTGAGAATTATGCGTTGGTAGGGTAGACTGAATATCATAGTGTAAAAGAATGTGCGTGTATTTTGGATTAAATATATATTAAAGCTTAGTAAAGATGTTCGTTTCTTTTTCATTCATCAGATATAGTACTTTCTCTTTTCGTCAGATACGAAATAAAATCAAATACCTAAGAAAAAATATGTAACAAAAAAATTTGCAAAATATTTTTTTGAATGCGTCTTAGATAATTAGCAGTGTTCTGTGTTATGTATCTTTAAGTAAAGAATCTCGATTTTTGTTGCAAGGTGAATCGCTACTACCAACGTAACGACAAGTTTCATATATTTTTTAAACCAAATGTGATAATGAGATGTAATTATGAAACACACTTTTCCGTTTGGTACCCGCCTTTTCAGTTTCTCTTGTTTTATAGAAACTGGTGATTTATAAGTGATCCAAACTTTTCGTCTGTTAGATTTATCTTTATACAACTTTTTTTTCGAGGACGAATACTTTTATTCAGCAACTGCATTTGTTTAACTCTTCGCAGAAAGATTCCGTGATAAGAAATAACATCTTAAGACTGATTATAAAAATGATATCCTAGAATACATAAATTTCTGAACATTCTGTGAGATTTAAAAAGTACGATTTTCAATTACCATTCTTCAGCAAGTCAGTATTGCCTGCACGGCACGTGAACTGCGTGGAGGAAGCCACGCAGATTAACACAGGAAACTAAATACGGTTCCTGAAGCAATGTCTGTCCCCATTAACATTGATGAGAATGTCTTGGAAATAAAATCTAAATGGACGTAAGATGAGTGCTAAGCGATTTTATAAGAAGCAGCACGCAACTACTGCTGGGTAGCTAATTGTTCCAGTCGCCTTGTTCTTCGTGCAGCAAGGGGATATATCACGCAATGTGCTTATCTCATTGTAAAGGTCGGAGAAACAAGGTCGTTGTAATATTAAGGTATCTCTGCGGCCTGCCCTTCCACAGATCTTGCGAATAGTCTAACGGAGGATCTGTTTTAGATTGTAATGAAGGAAGAAATTACGGGGTGTATGAAAACCACGGATCATGGTTGCCGTGCAGTAAGGCGTGGGTTTGCGGCCGCTCGCTTGCTGGGATGGCGGGATCGAATCTTGCCGGAGGCACGGATGTCTGTCTCTTGTGATTGTCGTGTGTTGCTAGGTAGGAGTCTCTGCGTCGGGCTAATCATTCGCTCGGAGGAGTCCTACCGAAATGGTGTGGCGTCTGACTGTGATCTCGAAACCTCAACAATGAGGAGGCCTATGTCCACTAGTGCTGTGGAGCAAAAAAAAAGTGGAAACTAGCTGATAGTTTCCAAAGTGGAAAAGATATGTCATATTATCCTTGGATCTGCACAAAAGTTGAAAAGGGTACGGACCTGAAAAAAAGTATATTTAGGCCTCAAAAAACGCTTCAAAATGATTATAAATTCTTTTTCGTTATCGATTTTGGTTTAATTGCATGCTCACCACTTTATCTGAACATTATAATACAGATTATAAAACCCAGCAGTACTTTGACGTGCAAGGAGCAAAGAGTGTGGTAGGAGTGACGTGGCTCTGCGAGCCGAAGGAAAATATTTCAACCGCCTTCCTTAATTAAGCATGGTGAGTACCCTGCAACTATCGTGTGCACACCAACCTAAGGCAAACTGGAATACCGGCTGTGTTGCCTGCCTTCACACGAAATGATTTGAATGAAGAGTGAATGAAAATTGCCAGATGAAAAATGCCCAAGAATTGCAGGTATAGGACAAGTATGAAATATTTTAAATGTAAAATAAGAAAATAAACAGAAAAAATAGATTACCATTAGATTAATTGCAAGGTTTTGAAATTTTAGGGCAAGCTTTTATTATTGAAACTTACGATACATCCAGAGGATAAGAAAGTAAATGACATGCACCCAGATTCGACTTACTGTACGTCTTAATCTCGAAAACAAAAGTCGGTCCAAGTAAAAAAAAAGCTCTGTTGAGTGGGTAGCACTCCTACTTCAGGTCACAGATTCAAATCTCTACCCAGAGACTGGCTGCACTTAATTGGTTATCCGTATTCTTCTTCCATCCTATCTCACGAATTGCGGGAATGTACCTTCAATTAGGCTGTACCTGTTTACTTACGCAACATTTATAATCAATCTACTATCCCAAAAATGAGTACAATATGTAGACAATATCGTTAACTAAACCCAAAATAGATAAAATAAAGCAATCCAGCATTTAGGGTATCTTGTCCGAATTGTTCAGACTTACTAATAATATCATTTTGTGTCCTTTCGTATACCTGTAAAAAATGTTTATCCGGTTTGTATATATTACAGTGATTTTAGAGTTTTATAACTACCCGTCCTTTCGAGAAAGAATCTGACTTGTAGTGAATTTGAAATAACCTCGACAGGACCGGAATTAAGAAAAATCAGCCCATTCCTTTTGCACAGATTTTTCCTTTAAAATTCTTCTTATTAATTTGCAAATTAAAGGTAAATTCAATTTCATAATTCATCAGCTTTTACTCCTGTTAAAGCGACAGATTATTTTCGTCTTGGACATGTCGTTAACAGTTTATACGTCCAGATAATTTATATTTAAAGGGGGCAAATATTTCTCCAATATCATCTCAACAGCCGTCACACAATATCATCTCAACAGCCGTCACACAAAGAGTTCATGCCTTACAAAATTATTTCCGGTGGAATATTAGAACTCATCCAGAATTTGCTGTTCCGGCTTTCTTCAGAAGAGGTTTCCAACGAGTGTTACAGTCTTTACTTTTATTTTGCCTCTACTTTGCACTAAAAGTGTACGTTATGCAATTCAGTATATACTAAAAATGCAGAATATTAAATGATTTCGCCCTCCAGACAACTGTCTCCTGGGACGTAAAGCCAAATAGCCAGGCAGATACATAACCGAAAAATTAGAGGAACCTGTTACCACCTTCATGGAAGCAGTATGTACCTAGGAGACATCGATAAACTTTTATTACATTAGACGCTGTCACAGTCACCGCCGATAAATTCTAAAATTCCGCTTGAACTACATGAGCCATTAAAAATGTGAATAGTCAAAATGATTGATTGGCCGACTAGCTGACTGATTGACTGATCAGCTAGCTAACAAACTAACTTCATTCAGCAAGAGTCTTGCAGAGAAGCTCAGCTAGTCAAGACATTTCCCGCATTTTATTAAACTTGAAATTTCATTACCGCATGTACAAATGTCTGCCACTTGTCCGTGTTCTGAGCCATTTAAATCCAGTCCATGCCTCACCACTCATTTTCTTGAAGATACATTTTAAAATTATATTCTTATCTATGCCTAGATCTTCCAAGTCGTCGCTTTCCCTCAGGTATCCCCAACAGAACCATCTATGCACCTCTTTTTTACCCACGAACCACACGCTACGTCCATTTCATTCTCCTTGATCACTCGAGGAATAGTCAAATTTACATATTTTCCAAAGAGCATATTTTCAGAACAACTAAACACGCCAAAATCATTTGCACCTAAAGTTCGGACGTACTTCACTTTTCTGTAACCATGATGATGAAAGAATCTTCGAGTCTTCATATTTTGTAAGTGAGCACTTCGCCTTGTCTGTATACAAGAGAGGCAGGATTAGCCAAGTCTCGTCACGTGCAAACCAGTCCCTCTAACATACTGCAAGCTTCTCACCGCTGACCAAACCTTATCTGAGGTCTGGAGCCGGAGTTACTAACCGCTAGTAATGTTGACTTCCTTTGTTATATCGTTTAAATTAGAGCAAGTAAAAACGTGTTTGTGTGTGTGTGTGTATTGTGTATTTAAAGTGTCTTCTTATATATTGTCCTTCTTCATATTGTCCATTTTGAATTATTACATTGTGTGGTTTTGTAGATTACTTATGTTTCGGAGGAACCACTAGCATCCATATTCACTGAAGATCACAAATCTTATATCTTACCGCCAATAAATTTTCAAACCTCATTTTTCTCTTCTTTCCCGAGCTCTAGGCTACTCGGAGCAAATGTTCGTAGTGTTACAGATGATACAGGTAGTGTGACTGTTACTTCATTTCGATTCTGCATCGTTATTCAGATTTTCTGATTCTACAAGAAATTATTTTCACTGTTTCGTTCTATGAATATGTTTAATTTTCTTAAAATAAACGAGTCAGTCCTCGCTTGTCTCCTTCAGCACTGTTTGTTGTTTATGGCTGAAAGTTTCATCAGTTATTCATAATTTTTTTAAATGATGAATTTTCACTACCTCCATTGATTCATTCACGTCCAAATTTTTGAGGTCGCTATTTTATCATTAAAAGATATCATTCAGTGGGCAATGCTAACACGTCTTTATAATTTGACATCTTCCCCTCCTTTTTCCCTTCCACGTCTTCATCACCTCTACTGATTTATCCGTTACGACGGCAATTGAACTTGCGTCTATAATATTCAGATAGCACAACTCCGAATAGAGTGTGAAAACTAGGGCGTGAAAACAGTATGACATTCACAAACAGGGAGACAACAGACAGAGCACTCGCAAATCGCGTCTTTTTATTATAGAATAAGACATACAGATAAACAGACACAAAAACTCTTCAGGTCCAATTTTTTTTTTTTAATTCTTAATGTGTCAAACTAAATCCAATGTGGTAAGAGAAAGTCCTTTAGCGAAAAGGAACATTTCGACAGGGAGCAGTGAAGAATTTAAGTGGGCTCAATTCTGCTGGTCATAAACTTGATTTGATCCCGTTTTTCCCCAGCTGCAAATATCCCTACACCCTATCCCGCCTATAAAGCCACACATACACACACACAATTCATTGTTTAACACTGACAACACTATTCAATACATTTTCCAACAAATGCACTTCGTAATTTTGGCTTGTATTCCTTTGTTACAGTAACTCCCTGAAGATGATATCTGAGTGCCGAAACATGTAGTTGTTGTTATAAGTGTTACGTGTGCTGTATTACAACGTGCACTTGTTGAAAAATATGATTGTGGAAACATAACACAGTATGATGAAGAAAAATTGACAATATTAATATTGAACTATAAAATCAATCAAACACTTTAGTGGTGCTATTTATTGCTCTTCCATTGTGGATTAAAATCACGAAATTTGACGATGGGCGTCTTGAGGCTGAGTCGTTAATTTTAATACCCGAAAGAACGCGAGTCTTCGAGAAGCAAATGCGTTACACTCTTTGTGATTTTATCAAACCCTACAAAATAAGGTTTCGGGTTTAATTTTTGATTCAAATCGCAGTGACCAAACTCTATCCAAGACTCGCTGAATGCTAATGTATTTTAATTCATCAATAGACCATAGGTGTCCATCTTCTTCCCGGTAATATCGATAAAACCTATATTCAATACAATTAAACTTAATAACCTGACAATTTCAGCACACCCACCTAATAATAAGTTGTCAACATTAATATTCGCCATGTCTAGCATAATTTGACTAAAACGTTTCTAAAGTTGTAAAGTTTAGTGTATTCTTCTATACAATTTGTTAATAAAGCGCTATCAGTATTAAAATTTAAAAACAGGACTCTAGAGGGGACCTTCCGCGTTACCAGATTTCAAGAACATGATTTCTCATAATTTGCCTTTATTCTTTCCCAAACACGAGACTCTGTTTTGAAATACTCTGTGACTGCCTCTTTTCAAATCCATATACGTAATCCTATTCTAGCATAAAATTTCTACTTTATTTGACAGTGTACAACTTGTGCAAATGAAATAGTGCATTTAAGTGTCACAAAATTAAGCGGCAAGCAGGTTGAATGTGTTTCGTACATGACGACTGGCCTACTTCAATCACTAAACTAATGGCAACTGGCTGGATAACCGGGCTTTTGTACTTATCAGGGGGGCGAATTTTCCTCTTCGTGACCCCCCTCAGACAGCTTTGCCTACCATGGCTACGTCATATGTGTGAAGGATCTGCAGCGGAAAGTTCACAACGTTTCTACATATAATACGGATTTTCATGTTCATGCCTCCTTATGATTTCATGGTGTAATACTCAGACACAGAAAAATTGACCTTAGCAGTGAATCTGAATTAGTACCTTTCAGTTTGTACGAAGTTTACAGTTATCATGGTCATGTAGTTGCATTGCGTATGACAACATGCAGTATGTAGACAGTTATCAATGTTTCGGAGAAACTGGCTGCCTTATCCTCAGAGTATAAGTAAAAGTAACAGACTGAGTTTATTCAAGTAACGAATCATCTAAGATTGCTGGGTCAAATGGTAGGACAGTTAGTGAAAAATATGTTGGAAATTATGTGGAAGTAAACGTCTGTGGTGTAATTTTATGTACTATTTACACTTGAAGGTACTGAAGAAATCCACTGAAATTCTGAGTCATTATAGCCGTTCTCCGGTCGGTATTTGACCCTCGGGCATCCTGAATACGGAGCAGAAGGGCTACCCAGTCCATCGCAGCCTTGGGGTTAATTGTTATTAAGTCGAAGACAGTGCCAAGCGCATCGCAGTTCATAGACATTATAATTAATTGTTGGAGTTTTTTGTGTATCTTTGTTACGAGGTGAAACAAGTTTTATTCTGACTTAACGAAGAATCAAGCAGAAGTGTCTGCTTACATCTGATGCGACCTCTGGGAGCGCGGCATGCCTTGTGCGTGATGAGGTCCGGGTCTGCATATCAAGCATTATAGCAACAATTGTATGCAGCATAATATGTAAAGGTGTTGCTTGGGAACATCCCTTTCGAACATCTGGTCATTAGATTCAAATTTTAAACAGCCTGTTTGATCTATTTGTGTTCTTAAATCATGACAAACGCAAGACGATTTTACAATTGTAAATGTATCTTTTGAAGCTCTGGAGTTATTTGATGTTAGCCGTTCTCATAGTCCAAGCCTATTAAGAGTCTGACATTTTAACCTTCACCAAAAACTAAAAGTTTCGCTGAAATCATGATTCAGTAGAAACAACCAACAAGATGCAACCTTGTAACAGAATTTATTATTCCGCCGTTCATTAAAGGCTCAACATGTTTCGAGCGGTACACCGCTCATCATCAGGAGCTCTAACTGTATTTGCAGTCTCTGGTTTACATACGCATGTGGTGACTGGCCGTAGTCAAGTCTGAGTGGGAACTGTTTCTACTGAATCATACTACGATGCACGGATCCATGAATATTAAATTTCGCTGAAATCATTAAAATATGTTTGCTGTCATTAAAGCACCAGGGCAGTTAATTTTGCTACCATCGGCTGACAGTCTTCAGGTATTTGTTCTAGCTTTGTCGGAGTAAAATATTCGTAAACTGATTACTGCCAAGTTAATAAATGTTTAAGTATGTTTGGCGATAAAACTTTTGAGGATTTCATATACCTTGATTCGTATTGTGATATTTTGAGTTATGGTAGCGTTTCTTTGGTAGATGGTTACCATTCTGTCGGAGGGACATTTTATTTCCATTCCGCATAATCTCTTGTAACAACAAGTTTATTAACAACGATTTTAAAGGAATGCCAGTATTGATTAGAAGGTGATAATAACAAACCAGGAAAGCATGTCGCAAGGAACAGAACTATTGTAATCTTTTAACATGTAATGATATTACATTAAGTCAAACTAGATAATGGCAAACCTAATGAGTTCTGTCCGGTCGTCTCAAATGAATCATCTTAGGAGCAACGTATAAACAGGCCACCACTACTTCCTGCTTCTGCACACACCCAATATTCACATCACTGCCTTTCCCATTTTAGCGACAGATTGGAGAAAAAATGCACCCAGGAATGAATATATTGATAACAACCGCACTTCTTGCATCTTCTCACTCCTTGCCCATCCGCCCATACACTGTGATATACTGATATATACTTGTGTAACGAAATCTACAACGCCATTATATTAAGATTCAAATTTAGATTTATATTTCTAAATTACAAGTGTTGTCGTTTGTGAAACCAGGAAACGGTCAGTCACTTGCTTACCGCTGTCACAGCATACCAAGGCAAGCCATACAATTCCTCATAGTTGGAATACTTTCAACACAAGAGAGAGACATGACCTGAGGAATTCATTAGCTGTTATTTTGTCTCTATAAATGCTATTGATTTCCGTTATTGAACTCACTCACTAAATACTCATCAAGACGACTACACTACCAGAGTACCGGCTGTCGCATATCATCAGTATTAAAAAATCATAACTACATCTACGAAGAATATAATTAATTTGTGCACGAATATTGTGAATATTTACTGAGCGATGATAAACTTCGTTCTCCTGATTTTCAAATGCAAGACGTACTAACTGTGTTGAATTATCTGTGTTTAATTAACTGTGATTAATTCAGTAATTTCTGATTAGAACATTGTGTCGAGATGAGTAACTTTCGGAACTAACTTAGACATTCATTTAACTAAATTCCAGATTTAATCGCAACATAAAGAGGCAAAATAACTATCCAAATAACCATTCATATTAACAGTTTCAGCATAACTATTTTACAGTGAACTATTTCCTATGAATTTCTAATTGTTGTACAGTGCCAACTTGTTAAATTCTTTTTTATTTGACATTTACTCTTTTTATAGATTAGAATATATATTAACTTTTACATTTAAAGAAGAAACGCTATGAGTGATTGCTAAAATTGATTGATAGAAATTCCGTATCTTTCGGCGGGGCATTACGCTTGTATGTATAGGAAGCAGGGGATTGTCGGATAGGTCTGTTAATTCCGGATACTCCCGTCTCGGCGGTACTGGTGCTGAAATCTTGCAAAGGCATGTGAAATAAGTTCTGCTATCACAGAAAACCTGTTGTGATCTCTCGCCATACCACTTTTGTGTGTTTTCAAGAAATCAAAGTTTTTGCGGGCAAGCAGACTTTCTTAAAGTACGCAGTTACCATTAATTTGTAGCAGTTCAGTATACTACGTTCGAATGAACATGATTTTAACTGTCAGATTTACTGTGGCTGATGTTGATAGCCCAGTAGGCTTTGTCTAAGAACGATTCAGATTGTAGACGTGAGGTGGCCGTAAATGTTGGATAGCAGAGAGCGGTAATGTCGGACAGTATCCGACATTACCTGCCACATATCAGTTGGTCTTTCTTTTGAGAAATCGCAGGTGTTGCTTCAAATTCACCACCTTAAGAAGGTTTAAATAATTTCAGGAAATGATGGCTCACTTCATGTGGAACAAACTACAACCGTAAACGTTTTGCGAATCCAAAGATATCTACATAAATAACACATTGAAGTTTTGCACTGTGATTTTCTCTTTTCAATACAAGCAGGAGGACGATGTTGATAAACCTGATGCTTTGTTTCTTCAAGATGTCTGCAAGTAAAATTCAAAGAAGATCAACTTTGAAGTCATGGGACACGGAAAACATAATACAAGAAATCAAGGCGGGATGTAACAAACAAATGGAATATCTAGCAGCTGCAAAATTATAAATTGCCTCGTTCTACATTATACGATTACGTTCGCTCAAATTGGGACACTTTTCAAGCCACCCCGTCAAAATTTGGGAGTAAACCAATTATTCTTCCCCCTCTTGAAGAGAAGCTTGTTGAATATACCTTATTAACTGAGCGAACATAATTCGGATGCACTCGAGACGATGTTAGAAGTCTCGCTTTCCAATTAGCTGTCCAGAATAAAATCCTCATTCCATTTTCAATCGCCAAAGAATCAGCAGGCAAAGGCTGGTTCAAACGTTGTATGAAACGGCACAGCGATAAGCTGTCGTAGCGTCAACCAATAGCAACATCCACTGCCAGAGCCATAGGATTCAGCAAGGAACATGTGGGGATTTTCTTCGATTTGTACGAAAAAACGCTTGCTACTCATGATTACCCACCTTCACTTATTTTCAACGTAGACGAAACTGGTTTAACAGTGGTTCAAAAGAAACAACCAAAAATCCTCGCTCTCAAAGGCAAACGTCAAACTGGCGCTTTAACTATGGCATAAAGGGGTTCTTTAATAACAATTGTTGTATGCATGAGTGCTAGTGGAATTTTGTCAGTTCCCCGAATTTCACTTTAGAAAGTTTACCTTATTATTTTCCTTTACTATTTCTTAACATTCCTCGATCCTGCTTGGTAATGTCGGATAGTATCCGACATTACCAGCCACATTTTCCACAAGCTTATTTTGCACCTCTCTTGCTCAAATTTTTATATCTTTTGTTATATTTATTTAACTATCTTGGGCCTTCTCAGGCTACTAAATAAAGAACAACAGATTGTATCCGGGTAGAAAAATGTATTAAGAAATCACTCATATATGCCAAAAACTTTCAACAACAAAATGGTATCCGGCAATCCTCTCTCTCTCTCTCTCTCTCTCTATATATATATATATATATATATATATATATATATATGACATTTGTTGATCTTTATCCCCTTGCGAAGTACAACGGTAAATTATCTACTTTATTTCCTAGTCCTCTGCCATTTTAACCTTAACAAT
>Ga0268261_10001294_pt1 | contig 17027 bp, 14 predicted proteins | sample TergutNc150P1_FD_190353 | JGI IMG/M metagenome (GOLD analysis project Ga0268261, IMG submission 190353) | Nasutitermes corniger P1 segment gut microbial community from laboratory colony in Florida, USA - Nc150 P1 (SPAdes) (version 2) | ecosystem: Host-associated > Arthropoda: Insects >...
GGGGGGGGGGGGGGTTACTGGAGAGAGGTGGAGATTTTGGGATGAGTTTTGTGTTAAAGGGCAACATTGCGACGAAATTTTATTCGATCTGGGACGTTTGAATTAGGCGGAAGTTTATGAGTTAATTTTGTGAGGAGTTTATGAGACGTGCACAGAGCAAATTGTAGACTGGGTAGCGACAGAGCATTTGGTGTAGAAACGACGTAATGGAACGGAAAACCTGGTTTAGGACTGTACTGAACCTGAATTCGGTAGCGCCGTCCTCATCAGTCACCGTTAGAATTTTCAGTCAAACGCAACTGTATATTTATTATGGCTTGGCTACATGTTTCGACCTCTGTTTGGCCTTGCAACAGTAAATTGTATAAAACTTAAAAATAAAGTAAAGGCTTACATAAAATATACGTCATACATACATACATAAAATGTCTGCCAGATCTCACCATTACAAATATTGGTCGAAACATGTAGCTGGGTGTAATAAATATACTGCTGTATTAGAACGAAAATTCGAAAGATAATTTGTTGATATCGAAAATACAAATAATGGCAATCATGAAACTCTCGCTGTTGTTTTCAGATCCACACAAAACACATAAATACAGCTGTGTGGGCAGAATGTAGATTTTCAGAATGTTAAACTGCCGGTACATATAGTAACCACTGAAGTCCCATACAAGGTTTACTGTTAGCTCAGATATGAAATAGCCTGAAATTTCGCACCTCAGGTTGGTTTTGTACCCTCATTAAGTTGTCAACGCACGCACTGTAAGCAGACCCGCTTAACAGCCTATGGCTTGCCAGTTCGACATTCCATGTGGTGCGGTCAAATTAAAATATCACAAATTACTTTATTTTATTATTTTGTTCATTGCACATTAAATTGTAACGCTCGGCAGGAAGCTGTGGCGAGGATATTTGTCGCGGTAGTTTGAATGTATTTTGAGTACAGTCGACCGAAAGGGAATTTCGCAGTCCTTTCCTCACAACATGCTGTATCATATTTCCTGTACCGAATTTCTGTGATTTCCCGAAACAAGCCTGTGAAAACTTCTACTAGGGATAAATAGGACATCTGTTCGGGATATGGTGAAAATGGAGATGCGCCAGTCGGTTGCTTCGTTACGAAAGATGATCTAATGACTATGGGTGTGATCCACCAACAACTGATCTTGTTACAGCAAGAGGGGACGGTCTGAAATGAAGACCACGCGGAAGTACGGATTATTAAATACCCTTGGTAGAGAGGTTTTTAACATTCTTGCTGGTAAGTGAAGTCGAGTTAATTATAGGCTACGAGAGGAGGTCCTACCGTACTGTGTATCTGTGAGCCTAGGGGAGAAAATCTGCAGAAGAAGATGACAGTAGTAACTTCAATACTTCAATACCGATAGACCAGTAGCAGTTTAATACAATAATTGTTTTGATGCTTTGTTTGTTGTTTATATTTTATTTCAGAATATATTTACTTGGTTTATATTTGATTATAATTCGCTTTACGATATTAGTGAGAATGTTAGTCAGGACATAATCCTTGTTGGATCCTTGACCATTCACTGTACCATAACAATAAAATATGTACTGATATTAATGTGAAAATTATTTAGAAACTCAATTTGCAATATTGCTAAAGTGTAGCTATTTTTAGTACATTTTACAAAATTAATTATAAATGAACTGCATGTCTCCACAAACAAACAGCCAGTAACTTTTCAAAATTCCTTCAGCGTTGTTTTACGGATTCCCAGGGACAGACTCAAAATACCTGTCGTCATTTCACCACTGTGTCATGGGCAAAGCTACGGTTGAGCTGGCATGCATGCATGTCTGCGCATGCGTATGTTCCACCTCACAGAAAACTCGAAAGATTTTATAGCCTGGTGCTTTAAATTACAGTTGTTGGGAGGAATTACGATTAATTTGTATCTGTACCAATGGGATGTGGGTTGTGCGGAGATCTGTAAGTGCTGTAAGGCAGCACTGTGTGAACACAAACCGGTACAACACACAACACACAAGCTATACGCCATGAATCTCATAAAACGTAAGCAAACAATCAAACTCCATGCAGCACAGTGCTTCTGTAGAAGCCAACAGCTCCACAGTCAGTCAGCAAATATGGAACAGGAAGGTTCATTGCCGTGTGCACAACAGCCCAGCACTTCTCCCTATCCTGAACAAGACGAATCCAGCCATATTACCCCGTCCCACTAATTATTTAACATCTACTCTAATATTATCCTCCCATCTACTCCTACGTCCCGGAAGTCGTTTTCTTCCCTGACGCTATCCTCCCAAGATAAACAACTTTTATTTCAAAAACGTTTAATGTAGCCAATAGCTGTTTAACGAAACAAAATTCAAAATAATGCAGTGCAATATTTGTACACGTACTTCAATACAAAAATTGGTAGGGGTGTAGGCGATTTGTTAGCACCAGATATGTGCCTTAATGTTGAGAAGTTGCAGTACGTTAATTTGTTACAGATGATACACCAAACAATCAACTTCGTGGCCATCACCACCTTGAACCTTGCGTTTGTCACCTTCACAATGGACATTTACAGCACATATGCTGCCATCTGGAATCAGACGGAGACCACAATTGACTGGCAGGATCAGTTTACTGATACAGTTTACCAACAGATGGCGGCTACAGAAACTCCCGAAAGCTTCACCAATATGTCCAGCACGATAAACAACCAATTAAATGTGAGTTTAGAGAATCCTGCGTTATCATTCTCAAATTATAATGGCACATGTAGGGACTTTCTGGACTCTACACATGTAACTTCTATGTTAATTCCGAAAGTTGACGAACTACTTCCTGAGCTGATAACAGCGACATGGGATATGTCCCTCAAATTTGATAGGCTCATGACTACTGCCGTTGTGTTCTTTTGTTTCGGGCAAAAAACTGTAGGACATGATGTCATTTCCATGGCACGGAAATACGTCCACAATTTCACAGAATTTATGGGCAGAATAAACAGCAGTGCAGCAGCAATTGGCGAAGTGGCTGTACTTGATACTGTAGCTGATCTATACAGACCTAGTATACAGCAAGTGGAGTCCGTAATGGAAGTTGTTAAAAATTTGACTGATATGATATTAGAAGAGGACAAAATGTATGAAATGCACGAAAGTATATTCCAGAGTATATTCAATACATCTTCAGAGTGGGAAACCATTGTCGAAAAGCAAAAGAAACTGGTCAACTTACTACAGAACATTTCCGAAAGGGCTGGGAACATTTCGGAACATACAGACCGAAACCCTTTCATAAATGTCATAACATCCGGTTCGATATGGCGCTTCCTTGATGCACAGTACTGGGCAAAGATACTTGAAGAGCAAACCCAGGGGTTGGTGTACTACCAAACAAAGCTGCGTGATGTGCAACAAGAGGACTTTGTGGAATACACAGTGGTGCCTGTAATAGTGGCTATTGTCTTTGTGGTGGGCATGGCGAGTAACGGGTTATTGCTGACAATCTTCGTCAGACATAAGGAAACGCGGACACTGGCAAACTCTATGCTGATAAACCTGACAGTTGTGGACTTCTTATCACTGGTTGTAAACGTGCTTTTGGACTACTTGCTTGCAATGCAGCCCTGGCCGTTGGGCTGGTTTGGGTGTAAACTCTTCGTTTTCTTTTATTACTTGCTCATTGCTGTCAGCACTTACTCCGTGGCGATGATAAGTGTTCAGAGGTTCGTGGTGCTCTGGCAACTGCCCTCGCTTGCTTGGTGTCACCAGTCACAGAAGACCAAGTACGTCTTGTTGGCAACCGTTTGGGGTATTGGATGCATTGTGTCCGTGCCTCATGGTATTATGTATGGCACTGACAGTGAAATTGAAGACTGTTACAGTGTTTCTATTGAGTACAGAGTTCCTGTGTACACAAGTAATCTCATCGTGTTCTGTGTGGTACCACTGCTCATTACTGCTATCTTTTCTGGACTAACTGCCTACAGAATACGACGAAGTGCTCGAGAAATCCCTGGGGAACCGACAGGACAAGAGCAGTTGCAACACAGCCGCATGGTATCTTCAACAGTGCTCTTCGCACTTACGGTTCTTTTCGTCGTCAGTAATGTGCCATTTTTCTTGTTTCTATTCCTGATATATGTGGAGGATATTAATATGACTAGCTGGACGGTGGATTTGGTAAACGCGGTCTCGTATAGCCTGAGATTTCTCAACTGCTGTTTAAATCCGGTAGTTCTGTTGGTGATGATCAAACGGTATAGAGAGTACATCAAGAGTTACTGTGGAAAAGGGAGGTACAGCCAGCAATGAGAGTGGGAGCAGCATAGAAACATCACTGTAAGGATAAGTGCTCCATAAAATGATGTCTGCTGTCCATGAACTTTCGCTTGCAACGTCGGTAGAAATGGACGTCGTCGCATTACATAAGAAGCTTACTAAAATTAAAAGTGTGTCTGCAGTAGATACGACCTGCCCTTCCGACGTCAAACGACTCTTCTAACTAGTCTGAAGAAACCAAACACGTCTGTTTTTCAGTCACATTGACAAGCAGTCTTTCGTTCGTGCTCTTGCAATAGATGTGGAAAAATCTGTAGAAAGCGTGCAGGGGTAAAGGGCATTGTGGGAACTGCGAACAAAATTATACCACAAGCAGAACATTTCGGAAAATGTGGATCGAAATAGAACCGGGCTGGATGTAAGAGTTTTTACATATAACTGGTGTTCTTTTCATCCATTATTCTGCCTTGACTGCATGAGCAGCAACTCCAAACAACCATATAAAAAAAAAGAAACCAGACCTGCTGTCAGCCATTCCCACACCGTGACTGTCAGTCCGATGTGGATGATATCGGCATTTCGATCGGTACCGTATGTAGATGTCAGAATGCGCATCGACTGTAAAGGCAGACTATCGATACTGACACACAAGAACGACGGCAGGTAGCTACAGTAGATAGTTGGCAGCACTGCTCGCTGACCAGGCAGCGTCAGTTGGCTGTTCCGTCTGCTCACGCACTGCTACGTGGCGGTGCAGCAGTATCCTGTATTGTGCTGCGGGCAACTAAAATTTAGCGCACTTTCGATCTTCTGTTATAATCTATCCAAGTAACTGATTAACCGCATGGAGCTCTTGAGAAGCTAACAGTTCCTCAGCACGTCAATTAATTCCCTGCACTTCATGCAGACCCATAATTCATTGCTGTTGTCACATGACCCTTCCACTGGTTCCTATCCTCAGTATTAATCCAGTCCACCAAAAACACACTAATTTTAATTCTGATATCAGACATCCTGCTGTGTTATTCAGTAACTGAACACACAAAGTTCATGTCAGGCCAAACAAAACCGAGTTTTCTTTTATGTAACAGAACGACATGTTTCGGCATAGGTGACGTCAGCCGGAGGTTCAGACACAATTTTAAAAACATACTGAGGTAAAATGTACAAAGTTTAAAATTGGTTAATGTTAAAACACATCATAAAGTTACATTTCAGTTGCAGGATTTGCAAAAACTGTTTAGTTTTTTATAACCAATAATTACTTCCATGAACAGTCCAAGGCCGTCTGTCATGGCAGTCATCAGTCTGAAAGCCTCGCTGTTTATAACACAAGCTCACTTCCAATGGACAGCTGTATATTGTGTGTTTAGTGTTTTGCATGTTATAAGATGACACGTCTGCACACTACGTACGGAGGACAGACGGTAAACTGTTTGTACATTTTACTTCAGTATGTTTTTAAAATTATTTGTGAACCTGAAGTTGGCCTAGCGTAGGTCGAATCATGAGGTGGTATTAAATAAAACAATATTAGTTGTGTTTAGACAAATATAAAATTTATATATCTATTTTAATATTATCCTCCCTTCTATTCCTACGTCTTAAAAGGATCTCTTTCCTTCAGGTTTCGAAAAAAATTCCACACAAATATTTCTTCTCAAGCTCCTTGATCTGATCACCCAAACATCTGGAAAGCAATACAAAAATAGAAGCTTCTCATTACGCAGTTTTTCCAGTCCTTTGTATTTTTATCTGTTTCAATTCCAAACATATTCCTCAGCGCCTTTGGCTCGAACACCCTCGGCCTATGTTCCCCCCCCCGTATGAGAGACTCCGAAAATACTCCGTACAATTTATATTCTGAGAGAAATGCTTCCTTAGTGTGGTACTACAGTAAGTACTGCATTACGTACAATTGGATATGAATGTTGGCACGTATCCAGCGGATTGCCCACTAGCAGGGAATGTCAGAAGTGAAGGCCAACACTAACTGGTCTATCGTCTGCACGGCGTTAGCTTCGGGAAATATTGTGGGAGATTAGGTGACACTGTTTTATTATTTAACGTTTATTTTTAAAATGTTGGTGGGGGTAGGGGGGTCCAAAAATGTTTATATTACCTTTTAGGTCTGTCTGTCCGTCTGTCTGTCTGCCTAACCTGCCTGCCTGCCTGCCTGCTCTTGCAAACTCCGAAACGGACGATTCAATTTTCACGAGATTTAAGTTTAATAATGAAGAAATCAGAAATGCCTAACTAAAATTCCGATGATGACGACGGCGACGACAAAAAAAACAACAACAACAAACAAACACTTCACATGACAACCTACACACACTTTAGCTCGCATCTCCAGCTACCGCAGCGAAAAGTTTCGACCAGAGACTGCAGCCATATTAATTACACATTTTATGCACAAAATGTCTCTTACTCTTCCACCCTACGTCTTCTGCTCCTGCTGATATTAGGGGCCACAATATTCTGCAGTGGACATTCCGCGATTTAAGCTAAGTTGTCAGTGTGTCAGTGTGTTCAAACAGGCAGACAATATTTTATCAGACAAATGGACGTTGCCACTTCCTGTCGTCTCGTTTATAGTATTAACGCAGTCGAATCAGCCCTCCGTCCACAAACGGAGGGAAGTGACAAACGATAGATCGTCAGATAAAAAAGACCCTGTATTCAACCAACAGAAATAAATGTGCCGCATTACCGCAAACTATTACAATGAAGACAGCGGCAGTCAGTTCTTCTGAAACTACGATATCCAGCAAACGATCCCTTCCACTGTGTACAGCTTCACTGATCCAACAGGTGTGTAACTGTAGTGACAAAATACAGTTGTTACACACACACTGTGTTGGTAGCACTGTACTGTACCTACAGCAATGCTATCTGTATTACAGGGTGTGAACCAACTGTACACATCCACTGAACAACATAATCACACCCGATTTTACTGTATTTTAACAAGAATGCAAACATATAATTTATGATACTTCAAGATATAAACATTCACTGCACAATATCAAGTGTAACAGCAAGTGGTTTTATCATACATTTTTGTACAATTATCAGTATATTGATTGTATTATTGTTATAAGCCACTCTGATGATGGTCACAGCACTGACCGAAATATGCGGTGAAGAGTAAGAGTATGTGACTGTACATAGCACTAACCGAAACATGTGGTGAAGAGTAACAGTATGTGACTGTACATATTGATATGTGCATTTGTTGGTTTGTTATTTAAGAGTAAAATATTTGTAACTGCACAGACATGGAACAAATAAGTTTAGAGTTTTGCAATTGTAATTACCGTGTATTTTGTAGAATTTTGTTATATTCGTCCAAAAAATGCACAATGTATATTAACAATATCTCTTTCTTATAAAGAATCAATAAATTAATATCATTAAAAGCCATAATTGGGTCAGATTGTTTACAATTCTCAAAATGTTTCTCCTATTCACAGTACACAGAACATTGCTCTGTGGTTGGTTGCTCTATATACAGTTGATAGAAACTGCAATTGCTTGTATTGTGAGCTCACTCACATTTGGTGGTGCATCCTGTGTGAAAGTTTGAAGGGTGTTCCCCTCAGACCTTCTGTACCATGGTTATTAACTCCTATCATGCTAACGATGAAAATATTGTGAGTTCCTAATAATGAAAGCAGATGGCAGATGGGATTAAACTCGGCGCTTAAAGCGTTAAACATTTAAGGACTTACGTTCACAATGCCGGTACACCCATGCGGCACAGAGTTGAATTCAACAGCCGCCACTACCGGTGCACATTCTTCACAACTGCAGTTCACACTGAGCCACTGACTGTTACCTTCAACATTGATTTGAGTCACCACGGCGCCTTAAAACGTTTTGTTTATTGTGATACAGATACCTCATCCACAACAATGTCACATTAAAAATCACACAACAAATAACTACACAGACCACTGTGAAAACACACCAATCTTACCAACATATCACCACTGTCCATCTGTGCTGTGTATGCAAGTATGGAGATAAACTGGCACTTATTTTACTAACTACTGTTGCTGCTATATGCAAAATGGTAAAAACAAAGACATCTAAAAATGCAAGCAGAAGAGATAAGTAAATCAGCACAATTTGGAAGTAGTGGTAAGTATATTAAGTTCAAGTCACAACTCCTCTGCCAGTGGACACACAAGGGAAAGTTATATGTCAGAGTTGTTTGGCAGGCTATACTGACTGTTGCCACACAAACATGCTTTTCCAGTTAGCAGCAATAACATAACACACCCTCTTGTAGCTAACAGCAACTCATCCTCATTGTCCACTTAACATCTGTTCTGGCACTACAACACAATTCAACACTTAACTATCTCCACTATGCCCCTCCACTGGTTCCCATCCACACCTTTGTTCTCCCATCGCTCAGTCCCCAACATTTCTCATTACACTATCAGAGACTGCTGTGAAATTAATATAAACGGAATACACTTGCTGTTGAAAGTACTGCATATGTGCCAGGTTCCACAGCCTTGTGTATGCTACATCATATAAATTGGTTCAGCTGTCTACCACAGTTTCACAATGGGATCATCAAGGACGACCAAATTACCAGCTCCTTGACAGCTGTCTCTCACAGTGGCCATATCAGCAGCTAACATTGTGCTGCTGTTAGAGCTCGCCAGTTAACTAATGCAGCAATCCTCCTCACCCAGTACAAACATTTTAGCCTTTACTAACTAAAAACCTGCACATAATAAATACCATCTGGCGAGATACCACACTGTAAGTATTACTGTTAACATGTCACACAGCACAAAGGGAAACTGCCACAGAAAATATGGTTAATGTAATTTAAACATCATTGGGCATATCACCCTGAAATGCTCACGGATGTTATTTGGCATAAACACCTGCAACAGCCTGCGTGCTTGAAAAATAAAATGTAATTTTGACACACACACACACACACACACACACACACACACACACACACACACACACACACACACACACACACACACACACACACACACACACACACACAAATATATTCACAGCACAACAAGAATGTATTCATTCATTTCCCCAACATTAACATTTTGACAGCTTTGCTGCTGCAGATTCACTCTGCCTGTCCCTCACAATGAAGGCACTATAAGCCATCACAATATCAGTTAACTACTTGTCAGTTGACATGTTATAAAATACCAGAAAGCATGAATGTTCTTTTACTACTGTTTTATCTTAATCCTCACATTAACCGGTCTATCCAAAATGCACTACAATATTCGTCTTGATATGACAGAGCCCCATTTGTTTGTCAATCACATGTGTATATTAATGTCTTCAAACACACACACACACACACACACACACACACACACACACACACAACTCATTGCTGTATATTCGCGTTTATTTTGTCACTAGTTTTGAACCTAAAAGTAGACCACCATCCGGCCATTTTACAAGAACACGAAACATTTAAAATGCCCGTGTCTTCCATATTAACAACTGACCAATACATACCGGAATACAACATTATTTTAGCACATACGACATTCATTTCTTAACAAATTGTACTGAAACTACTACAAATGCAACAAATTTTATTACTTATCAAAGGAGAAGAGAACTACAGAAGTGGACGGCGTATACCTCAATAAACGTGCAATTAAATGCCACCGATATAGCTGATGGCAATGAAACGTTGGCATTAAGAAAGTCACATTTGTATTTTACCTACCTTATTGTTTGGCAGTACATATTTGCTGCCACTGTCAATGCCATAAATGCACATTACATACAGTGTCTAATGTATGTATTCATGAAACTAGCTATTTATTGCTTGCCAGTGTTCTAAAGCCAGGTGTTAACTTGCCTGAAGACAGTTGCACACATTTCTAACAACCAATATTTAAACACCACAACATGACAATATCACATTTTGAAATCAGCCACAAAATATATTACCCTTAAATTAGTATTTATTTCGAACTTACTTCTTCTTCTTCTTCTTCTTCTTCTTCTTCTTCTTCTTCTTCTTCTTCTTCTTCTTCTTCTTCTTCTTCTTCTTCTTCTTCTTCTTCTTCTTCTTCTTCTTCTTCTTCTTCTTCTTCTTCCTATAGCATTACGGCCCTTTCAGTTTGGCATTGGCTTCCTTTATAATTGATGCCCATTCTTCTCTTTCGAATGCTTTCGTTCTCCATCGTTTCGCACCGAGTTTCCTTAGGTCGTCTTCCACATCATTTATCCACGTGAGTCTGGGTCGTTTTCTACCTCTTCGTCCTTCTAATTTTCCTTCAAAGATCTTCTTTACAGACCTGGTCTCATTCATTCTAACCACGTGTCTAAGCCATTGCAATCTTTGTATCTTTATTACGTTCACAATATCTGGGGCTTTGTATTTGGTCATCAATTCTTCGTTCGTTTTACTTCTCCACTGTGCATTTTCCTTTGTTGTTCCATATATTTTCCTCAATATCTTTCTTTCCCATATCATTCACTTTTTTCCGTTTTAATTGTCAGAGTCCATTTCTCTGCTCCATATGTCACGACTGGTCTTATAATCTTATACATAAAGATGAATGTTTGTTCGTAGGTTTATTTGTTTGTTTATACCCTATACAAATCCCCATTTCTGAACCTATTGGTACCAAACTTTGCACACATCCCCCCTGTGGTCTGGAAAAGACTGTAGGGTACGTATGGACCCACAATATTCCACCTTCCCCACCTTTTTTACTTCTTCTTTCGGGAGGGCCTGCATGATACTGCGCAGAAAATGGCTGCCGGCGCCACAGGGCTTCCCCCAAAGCGTTATATCCGTGACTCCGGCACGTGTTCGTGTGACGTCACGCATACGACATCGAGGCGCGCTGCACATTCTTACTGCGCGTCTCGTGCTATGTGGGTAATAAGTGGAAAACGCGGAGAAGATAACGGCACGCACGCGTGTAAACGTGGAAAACTGGTGGCACTGCGTATAACGGCACGCTCGCGTGTAGACGTGGAAACCTGGTGCCACTGCGGGGAGCCGAATGACTACACAGACTTGCCAACCCTGACAGTCACGTGCGCGTGTGTGTCGCTAGCATGCGTGTTTACATGTGACCTTCTGCAACCTTCTCAACGTGCTTCGTCGCCGTTGCTGACTCACGTGTATTTGTGTGTGTTTCTCAACCCCCGCGTCGTCGCATAATCCAGACATTTCGTTCTTCCCTATTTCAATGCGTTTCGTCCTCACACATTAGTACTCTCTCCAACACACACTTCTGCACATGCTTTCACTGTCAGTATCGCGACATGCCACCCAAAAAATTTACAATTGGCAAACTGTCTTCTGCTGCTACAAAGATCGCACTCTTACGGGCAGGTGAAACTCCACAAGGGACCGAATCCAGACTGTCGTAACAAAGGAACAGAGCTGCTGCCTCAAGATCAAGTGAGACACCACCGGAGACCGAGGCGAGACTCGTGTACCAAAGGAACAGAGCTGCTGCCTCTAGGGCAAGTGAGACACCACAGGAGACAGACGCCAGACTCGCGTACCTAAGGAACAAAGCTGCTGCCTTTAGGGCAAGTGAAATTCAACAGGAGATCTAGGCCAGACTCGCGTACCAGGGGAACAGAGCTGCTGCCTCTAGGGCAAGTGAAAGTCAACGGGAGACCGTTGCCAGACTCGCGTACCAGAGGAACAGAGTTTGCTGCCACACGAGCAAGTGTAACTCCAGCCGATTTGAGGCTCATCGCGTTCGCTTATAACCCGAATGTAAACTATCACGAGCATCCCAAAGTCTTCTTCGGCAAGATGGACGCAGTCTGCACCTATTGTGCGGCTACAAAATGGAAAGACGAACCTCCAGGGTTGGGCTGCAGTAATGGAAAGGTACAACTACCTCCTCTTTTACCTCCTTGTGAACTGCTTCATTCCCTTATGTGTGGTTACAAATCGGATTCTAAACATTTTCTTCAACACATCCGACAGTACAATTCAGGTTTCCAAATGACTTCCTTTGATGCAACAAAGGAAATAAGGGGGGAAGGGGTTCACGCTAACATTTAAAGTTCAAAGACAGATTTATCACCGGGTCGGTTAACTGTTCCCGACATCTGGTGCAGACCCACAATTCTTATAAATTTACTTCATGGGAGATGCGGTAACAGAGGCCAACCACAGGTGCTCCAGAGTGCCAGACACAAGGCTTCATATTGTGACACAGTTGCAGCATTTCCTTCACGCGAACAATGTGTACTTTCCACTCTTCAAGACTGCACTTGAACGCATGTCCACTGATTACTACAAGGTTGTCATAAGAGCTCACAAAACACCCACGGGAGAATATCTGCGTCGGTTCAATGCTCCAACACTTGACGAGGTTGCTATTGTCATGGTCGGCAATGACTTTGGTACCCGTGACATTGTTTTTCAGAAGAAAAATAACACGCTTCAAGGTGTTGCTGAAAATCACAGGTCCTACAGTGCTTTGCAGTATCCCCTTATCTTTTGGCAGAGGAAGATGGCTACTGCTTTCAAATACCGCAAACACGTCTATCCGCCGCCAACCCTGGCACAGGGAAAAAGGTTACAGCAATGGACTTTTATGCCTACCGAATTATGACAAGTGTTGGCGAGGACAACCACCTACTGAGGTACAGGCAGCTTTTCCGTCAATTCATTGTTGACATGTATGTAAAGATCGAAAGTGAACGTCTCCTCTACATACGGATTAATCAACAGAAATTGAGAAGCGAACAATACATCCATCTTAGAGATGCCATATCCAATGACGCCAACCCACAAGACTTGGGGAAGATGGTGATACTGCCTTCCTCTGTCACAGGTAGTCCAAGACACAAGCACGAGTACACTCAGGATGCACTGATATGTGAGAAAGTATGGTCGACCAGACCTCTTCATTACGTTCACATGCAATCGTGCTTGGCCGGAAATTGAATATAGCTTGCATCACGGCCAATCATCCGCTGACCGCCATGACCTCATTGCACGTGTTTTTAAGCGGAAACTGTCAAAGATGGTTGATGTCATCACAAAGTATCTACTGTTCGGAGACACCCACTGCTGGATTATTCCATTGAGTAGCAAAAGTGTGGGCTTCCTCATGCTCATATTTTGGTTTGGCTGAAGCAAAAGATACAGGCCACTGACATTGACAAGTTCATCAGTGCCGAACTTCCAGATCCCCACATTGATCCCCTGCTGTTTGATATCGTCAAAAGGCATACGATTCTTGGACCATGTGGCAACCTGAACAATAAATCCCCCTGCATGTCTGATGGAAAATGGACCAAAAAGTACTCTCGAGACCTCATCAGGGAAACTCAGACAGGGGAAGATGGCTACCCACTCTACAGAAGGAGGAGATCTGGGGATGGTGGCTTCACCACGTACATCAATATGCACTACCGGGAGACTGAAGTTGGCAAAAGGTGGATTGTTCCATACAATCCAGTTCTATCGAAGATGTTTCAGGCCCACATTAATGTTGAATGGTGCCACTCCGTGAAGTCAACAAAGTACATATGCAAGTACACCAACAAAGGAAGTGACCAGGCTGATTTCCAACTCCAGAGCACCGCACCTATCTTAGATGAAGTGCAATCTTTCCTGTTGGGAAGGTACATAAGTAGCAAAGAGGCCGTTTGGAGAATTCTCGGGTTCCCCACCCACGAGAGATACCCCACTGTTGTGCACCTCAGCGTCCATTTGGAGAATGGCCAAAAGATATATTTCGCTCCAGGTAACTTGCAACAACAACTGCAAACTGCACCTCATACGACGCTAACTGCATTCTTCCACCTCTGCCGGCAAGATGCTTTTGCCAAGACGCTCCTCTACTGTGATGTTCCTAGGTACTACACATGGAATGCTTCGGGGAAATAATTCCAAAGGCGTAAACAAGGCAGTATGGTCGAAGAGCATCCTGGTGTCTGGGCGACGCAGGCGCTAGGCCGTGTTCACATATTACACCCCTCTAATTCGGAGTGCTTCTATTTGCGTATGCTTCTTCATGCGGTCAGGGGACCAACATCGTTTACCGACTTGAAAGCAGTCAATGGGGTGATGTGCGAAACATATCGAGAGGCTTGCGACAGACTCGGACTCTTGGAGAGTGATGCGCACTGGGACAGCGCACTTGCTGAAGCCGTGGCCTCACAGTTACCACACGGATTCAGACATCTCTTCGCTATTTTGTTAATCACGTGTGCTCTTTCCAAACCCCTTCAGTTGTGGGACACATACCAAAAGTACATGAGCGAGGACATTCTTCACACTCTACGAATACAACATCCAGGTTTGTCACTTGACTTCTCAGAAAACATCTACAACCGGGCATTGCAACTTTTAGAAGACATGTGCCTGTCTATGTCTGGAAAATCACTACAACTTCTTGGACTGCAATCTCCCACAAGGGAGTTACGTACCAAACAGCTCTGTGCTGAAATCTTACGTGAAACAAATTACAGCACTGAGGAACTCGCGTTGCACGTATCACTCAATGAGCCACTTCTGGTCCCAGACCAAAGAGCGGCCTATAATGCTATCCTACATCACTTAGAAGAAAACAAAGGGGTATCCATTTCCTTGATGCCCCGGGCGGGACGGGCAAAACATTCATCCTCAACTTGCTTTTAGCAAAGATCCGTCAGCGAAAGAAGATTGCACATGCTGTCGCTTCATCGGGAATTTTTTCCACCTTTCTCAGGGGTGGCAGAACTGCGCACTCTGCGTTCAAGTTGCCACTGAACTTGGCGCATGGTGACCATCCTGTCTGTGACATATCGAAAGGATCTGAACAAGCTAAGGTCCTTCAACAGAGCACTGCCATCGTTTGGGACGGGTGCACAATGGCTTACAAAAAGGTTCTACAGGCTCTGCACCATACATTGCAGGACCTTCGTGGCAACAACGATTTAATGGGAGGTTCTACTGTCGTTTTGGCTGGGGACTTCCGTCAAACATTGCCCATAATTCCAAGGTCAACACCCGCTGATGAACTCAATGCATGCCTCAAGGCATCCCACCTTTGGAAATATGTGAAAACATTCACACTGACAACAAACATGAGGGTTCACTTGACTGGAGATGCATCAGCTGCAACGCTTTTAAACAGCTCTTGATGTTGGGTGATGGAAAGGCACCTCCAGACCCAAACACAGGACTTATCCAATTCCCACACAACTTTTGCAACATTGTCTGCTCTGTTGATGAACTGAAGGCAAATGTGTTCCCGGACATTCACCACAATTAGAGACGACATAAGTGGCTCTGTGAAAGGGCTATCTTGGCTCCCAAAAATGATTGCTTACATATACTGAACCTACAAATTCAAAACATGCTGCCAACAAACTGCAGAACATACAATTCTGCTGACGTCATCATGGATCTTTCACAGGCTGTGTTCTATCCAGTGGAGTTTCTTAATTCACTTGAACCCACAGGCATTCCTCCACATAACCTGGAGCTAAAAATCGGGGTGCCGATCGTGCTGCTTAGAAACTTGGATCCCTCCGAGTTGTGCAACAGCACTAGATTCTGTGTGAAGAATCTCTATTCTCACCTAATAGATGGCACTATCCTCACAGGTTGTGCAAAAGGGATGGATGTTTTCATTCCACGAATACCACTAATCCCTACAGAATTGCCATTCGACTTCAAAAGAATACAGTTCCCAGTTCGCATCGCATTTGCAGTGTCTATCAACAAGGCACAAGAACAATCCCTGAAAATTGCGGAAATCCACCTGCAAAATCCGCGTTTCTCACATGGGCAACTATATGTCGCATGTTCTAGGGTCGGGCACCCATCAAACCTTCACATTCTGGCTCCTGGACGGTAAACACGGAACACTGTATACGCCGCATCACTTCAGTGACATTTCTTGCAGAACATAACAATCCAATTCCGTTCTTTCTAGAACAAGACATTCCATTCATTGACAATACTGTCCCCCTTATCGTGCACATTTGTGCGTTGTCCCTAAGTACTGGAGCCTTTCGTAGGTAACATGGCGTTTACTTCACAGTGACACATTTCCACAAATTCTGCAGTCCCTTTACCTTATGTAATGACCATGACGCGTTGCATCTGGTCATTACTTCATTCCCGCTTGTTGCCCACACATTGGTCAACATGTATTGTCAGCGCATTCCTGACAATAACTGTCACACCCCTCAAGGTTGCCTCGCGAGTAGCAATTCTGTTTGTTATGAACCCAAGGATGCTAACTCAGCATTTGTCCCCTATAAATGCTGAGGGAAATTAGCCCAGAGGCATTCCGGCCTGACCCATCGATTCCGGCCTGACCCATCGATTCCGGCCTGCACCTTTCTTCCGGCCTGTATCACTTTAGTCCAGGCCTCTACGAGACTAAAGTTTGGAAGTCACTCTCGACGCTAAACCTACGATCACGACGGCTGAGCGTGCGAAGTTACGACTGTCAGAAAGCAGATCCATAGATGTTCATCTCCTACGCTACTGACGAGAGGTAAGTCGCGCTGAAGAAACTAGCCAGATCCTAGGTACTGCTAAATTACGTTTCAGTTCCCCCCGGGCAACCTATAGGAGTGTGACAATCCTACGTGCTCATTATTGTATTCATTCCAATTTATCTAGTCATCTTATATTAGATTATATACATACTTTTGGTAACCTGCGTATTGTTATTTGACTCCCCTCCCTCGACACCAGTTCGATTCTTCCCGAGATCTCTCGGGTGGTGGCAGCGATACTACCT
>Ga0268261_10001295_pt1 | contig 17016 bp, 6 predicted proteins | sample TergutNc150P1_FD_190353 | JGI IMG/M metagenome (GOLD analysis project Ga0268261, IMG submission 190353) | Nasutitermes corniger P1 segment gut microbial community from laboratory colony in Florida, USA - Nc150 P1 (SPAdes) (version 2) | ecosystem: Host-associated > Arthropoda: Insects > Digestive...
CGATATTAGGTGGACTTTGAGATGGTCCATGTTGAGTTTCCTCGGTATGGTTACCATTCTCTTCAGTGTTGTCAGAGGACCTCTGCCATTTCTTTCTTCCTAGTTGTGTATTATCTTGTTTTCTAATCACCATCGCTGTCCCACGAGTAGCTAGGGATGTCTTCTATCCACTGCGGTATAGCCCCGCCTGCCGCAGTAAGGCTGCTTAAATCCGAGGGTCGCCACTTCTCGGAGTTCATCGTTCTTGGTTTCTTACCCTCCACCGGAAGTGCATCAGTAGTCCCTCGGCACGGTAGTGTACACCTTGGACTAGGGGACATTTTTCGAGGTTTACTCCTGTAGATTCGCCGTGTTCCGTTTAAAGAGGCTCACCTCTGGTCGGATGTATTTACTCACTACGCACGGACGGTCCTGTGTGCAGGGAAGTGATTGGCTCGTGCCTCAAGTTGCACTACTGCACACCTGGGTTGGTAAGGACCAGTGCAGGATCAACCCCTTTCAAAAGTACTACTTTTCCCATAAACATTGAGCCCTTATTATTATTATTATTATTATTATTATTATTATTATTATTATTATTGTTTTTATTATTGTGAGTGTCAATTTTAGGGTATTAAAATCATATAATTTGATTTACAATGACATTTCACATCTATTGAAAGAAAATGAATTTTTGGTTATTATAGGAACTTGGACTAGGTAAGAAAAATGTTGAATTTGGTACAAGAATTATGTAGCAATGGTACATATATAAGAAAAAGTATGGGGGAAATACATGAGGGTTGGTTTTTTATGTTAGAACTATCACTAATCAAACATTTCTTAAATTGCAACATAGATAGGGAAAATAATATAGATTTGAATAGGGAATAACACAACTAGACGTATAATTTATATTGGTTTTAATATTACCTACCAGTAAATTATAGTGTTTATATGTGAATTTTGTACGGGATTTGAACGAAGAAACGAATATTTGAAGAGACAAGTAATTTATTTCTGAGTTTTTAATACTGGGTGATTTTAATTGTAGGATAGGAAAGAGACAATTACAGAAACCACACAAACTCGATGTTCTGAAATATTGAACTTCTCGGAACTGTAATTCTGCAGAAAACAGAAGCAGTAAGGGTAAACGTTGTAAAGCAGGAGAGAATAAACATACCGATATTTATGAAACCAATTACTTGGGAATTCTAATTGGGAAATTTGAAACTGATACAAGAGGGAAATTTATTTTATTAATAATCCGGAGGTAGGTTGATGGACTACGCTCTGCTGACGAAGTCATATATAATTGTAATATTACACTTAAATCAAGTTTGAAATAGAGAAAATAGTACCAATATGGGGCTTTTATTAGAATTAAAAAAGTAACAGAATATACAAATACAGAGAAAAATGTTACTTCCCAAAACAAAATTACAGAAAGTAATATAATACAAATGAAATGATAGTCAAAAGTAATTCTTTACTGAGAGACGGAACTGATTTGTTTGGCATAAAAAATATTCTTGCTGAAGATAAAGTAGATGAAACAGTTGATTTAATATATGTTACGACAAGAAAAGCATTGAGTGAAATCGAAATTAAAAAGAAAACCGGGAAAATGAGGTAATTGATATGATAAACACTGTAAATGAATAAAGGAAAGTTAAACGGGTTCTGAAAGATCATGAAAGGGAAAACGATGAGGATAGATGAATCCAATTCTACACATGTGAGAAGGAGTATTTAAAAATTTAGATGAATGGAAAATGGATGGCAAGAAATAAATTAAGAGCACTTGAATTACTGGATTGGAGAGAAATGTGATAGGAAAATTTAGAATAAAAGCGGAAAACAAATTTATTTTGTTTACGAAAATAACAAAGGACAGGACTTGAAATTATATAAGACGGACCATTGAGGTTGTTTCTAGTATAGATAATATTATATTTATCAATAATTTAAAGTTTATAGTTTTAATAGCAAATTGAAGATAATTAATTCTGGAAAGAACGCTTTCACCAATTTCCTGGTTTTAATCTGAACTTAATACTGCATAAAGCATATGTAATATCAGATATAATTAATGTGTTTCAGGTTTCGAATCTGCAATATTGATGAAGACAGTTTGCAAGAAATTAGTGTATAAATATATTCCTATTATGGAAAAGACATTCATACGTGGCACCAGAGCGAGCTGAGTTGCTCAACGGTCAATATACGTCATACTGAGAGGGAATGAAGAAACAAGACGCTATATAAATCAGGTTAGAAATTTTACTGAGGCATTTGATGTCAGAATATGAGGGTAATTTAATATAAGGCACAAATTTCTTTGTTTTTATTATATTCTTCGAGACCGCCTCGAAATGTGAGATTTGTATGCCGGTTGAATAGTGATGGAGATACAATATTAAAATATTTTCGTAATAAATTCTCAGGTCTTTAAGCTAAATTCTGTAACATCACGGGATAAAGAAAGCTTCATACTGCAGGGTAATAATAATTTGCCACTTTTGTTATAGTATGTAAGCTTCCTCTCTGTGGAGGAACCTGTAAACAAACATTGAAAATACGCCATCGTGTATTATTTTGATAGAATTATTCATTCAATTACTCATTCCATTGTCACTCTGACGACAGGACCATAGACCTTTTTAAATCCAGCACTCCACAAAGAACGATACAGTGCTCCACTTGCAATTTGCAGCATTGTCTTTTTTCTTAACATTAATTTAGTACCTGCTTAAGGCGTTTCCCTCCTCTTTCTCTAATTTGAAATTTTCCTTTAAAATTGCGTTTTACAAGGCTGTTTCTAACCAAGATAACCAATCCAAATGGTAGTCCTTCTGTTTATTACAAATAGGATACTCCTGACTCCCTTGACTATATAATACTACATCATTTCTCATTCGATCACACATCTTTTCCAGCACCACATCTCAAAATTTTCTAGGTACTTATAATGAAACTTCCGAAATTTCTGACTTTCAGCACGTTACAAAGATATGCTCCGAATGTAGCTCATTACAGTTTCCTCCTCCAATACTTGCGGTGAAGGATTCTACTTTTTGAATATTGCTTTTGACATGACAATCCTGGATTTAATTTCGCCTATATATCTTGCTTCATTTGATACTAATTTATACAAATAATTGAAACTTTCCTCTTTATCAGGCTGTTTTAGTTTTCTAGTAAGCTGTGCTGGGAATGATTGCCATTTTATTCTCAATACTTCAGTTCTTATAAACATATTTTCATTCATCTTTGCATATAGATATATTTAATTTATCAAATAATTTTACTGTAGTTATTACACTAGCCTGCAAATAAAAACTTTTTTTCTGCGGTAAAAAACCGAAATAGGTGGGGTTTACTACTTTCGTTGTGCTGAATTCAAACATGCATTTTGTGTTGCCGTATCACGTCTGGTTAATTGGCAAAAATGCAAAATGTTGTTTTGTCATTTTGTAAAATTTTCGGTAACTTAGTATTGATTGAATTGGATATACTACATACAAATGTTAGTACGCAACATGCAATCTTATTTTTTCCTACATTAAACACAAGTAAAAGCTGCTTTTTTTCTAAATAAGATGGTTTGTATGTTGCTTTTGTTTATGTTTAAGCCGACGAAACCGAAGCGGTAAATGCGTATTTTAAACCAGGCGTGCCACTAACACATTTAAATTTCTAGCACTAATTCAAACAAAAATTATAGGGTTATCCATACATAGTTTTGTTAATAATATAATAAAGACTATTTAAGGAAATATGATGTCCGTAGCATATATATATATATATATATATATATATATATATATATATATATATATATATACCTACATACATACGGGGAAGTTAGTATTTAATAAAGCAAAAAGAAATGAATAAATACAAGAAAAATTATATTACAATTTCAATGCCTGTGGTGAAACATACGGCTGAATATGCTTCAAAGTGCTTTTTAGTGGGAATATTAAGCGCCTGAGATATCATGAAGGGCTTCTACAGGTATGAGTAGGTCTTTTGGCGTTTAAAAAAATTTTTCTGTTCAAAATTTTGCCAATTTCATCCTTACGTTTTGCTCTATATGTACAAAATTACTCATACAGAGAAGAAAGATATAACACACAAGCAAAGGATAATATACTAACTAAGGATAATACATCTGAGATAATTTTCTCAGGTATATTATCCTTAGTTAACACATTATTTCCCTCCGAATTGTAGGATTTTCGGATTTTAAGTTTTATTACCTCAATGTTATGTACGAATAAAGAAATATCCGCTTATTTTCCAAAATTCCTACAAATATACAAATTCATTCTAAATAATAATTGTTCATGTATTATTAATATTACCAACAGTGAAATTGGAAGAAATAAAATTTATACCAAGAAAGAAAATATCAAAATTTTCACAGACGTTTGTAGATACAAATCCGTCTAAAGCCATCTGGCTGCTGTTCCTGGACACCAACATGTCTCTGGAGTAGTTCTTCACCAACATCAACATTCCTTTCGACTGCCAGTTCCTGGTGGCTCAGCCACAAAGTGACCACGTCGTCGTGCTGACCGAAGTGTACCGTATTAGCTCCACACTTCCGTTGCAGACAAACCGTTTTGGTAACTGGATTGCTGGTGGGGGACTCGCCTGGCCCTTACAAAGCTTCTACATGACGAGGAAGATGTTGAAGGCCACTAAACTAAATGTAATTGGGAACCTGTACTAAATGTGAAATGTCCAATTCGTCTGTAGAAAACAGAACAATACAGTGAGACCTATATGTTGGGCTGGTTATAAAGCTGCATGTGCAATTTTACAGGAAGAACAGGAGAAATTAAAATCCAAAAGTTTGAATGTTCAGTGATGGAATATCTGTTAGACATGTTTAATGGCTTCGTATCCAAACTTATATGTATTCAGTTTTTCACTCACCATAAATTCCAATTACATTAAATACAAAATCATTTTTTACAATTTTCAGTAAATATAAAATATATACACTGGCTCACATAACCCTTTCTTCCTACATAGAAATCAGAAAATTTGATGAATATTTTCTTTGTGCCTCTGGTGTTGTAAATTTGCAAACCCCCAAACTTGCCAAATATGTTCTGAAGAATATCACTCATAATATTTGCCTTAATATTACTGCTCAATATACGTTACTTAACGTTTGTCGTTTGTAATATTGGTCCCTCATGATTACTCCGTAGTGATGTAAATATACTTAAAAGTAATGAAGGAGCAAATGTCGCAAATAAGAGACAATAATCAGATCTCTATTTTTTTCCAAACGATAAAATTTCCTAGAAATTTTTAAAATACTTTTTAATATATGTCAGTCTGCTTCAACAGTATACCACTCTACACTACTCCCATAATGTATACGTGTCGGTTTTGAAAGATTTAAAAGAAAAAAATATTTTAAATTTAAATAGTAATAAGAGATTTGTTGAAGTGACGAATGTGCATTGGCTTCCTGCATATTGGACAGATTTGTTTAAATGTAATTCTGATTAGATTAATATGTTAGACATTAAAAGAAAAGATAAAAACAAGATATATGTTTAGCATATATGGAAAAGAAGGACAAATGCAAAAAGTTTTATTCCGGAATCTAAACTATAAAGAGCCGCACTCAACACCTAGAAAAGCGTTCAAAAATTCTTCTAAAATAATGCAATAAATGAACAATTGAATAAAGAAATAAATAAATAATTATCTCCATAAAACTCAGTCACGTGCAATAACTTGATATTTCTTCAACGAAACATTATATTTTACTAAAATATAATCTGTTTTTATATTTCATAAAATTCGCTACTTGAAACAAAAAGGACCGTGGTAATAAACAGCTACTGTATTACTTGGCCTTAAAACATATACTGAAGATATATATTACTAATTCTTGACTACTTAATGTAAAGTAATATGGACATTACGGGTGTTTTTTCAGCCAAAACTATCGTTTGGACAACAATTTTGTTATGAAATATGGAGCACAATTGCCGACTTAATAAATGTAACGTAAGTAAAGGTTTTTTTAATTTTTATAAATAATAAAGTATAGTAAAACACCGGGAAATATGTATTTACAGAACAGAAGATCATGAAATAAAATCCAAAAGACGACAAACTTGTTAAAATCTAGATGTCACACACCAGATGGAAAATGGATTTTTGTGGAATTGTTACTCTCTCTATTGAAATTCTAATGTAATGTTTTGTATAGGAAGCAATTTAATTTCTGTTAAAACAAACATCGTCATTAATAGCTGCCTGGTAGAAAATTCTTTGAATTCTACCATTATGACAAGGTTTTTATCACTTTGATTAACAAATATATATAATAATACACTGATGTAAAAAGAAAAGTCAAATTTGAGAATTAAAGTTTTAGATAATTAAGAGCAATATTAATTTCTCTAATTTGTCATCAGTACCGTGTTCCACGAGGCCGATTCATTTGGCTCTAAGTCTGGTAACGGATCGTGGATTGGAATGGTGGCACTGGTAATGAATGGGATTGCACATGTTGGTGTAGAACCCTTCGTTGTGACGAAGGAGAAATCTGAAGTGATGGAGTATACAAAAGCACTGGGATTCTAAAGGTGAGAGAGACGGTTTTATTTACTTTATTCAAAATGTATTGAAATTCACTTCTTTCAGAGAGACGCATTTCTGTTCTCCGAACTTTTCTCTTGCAAACGCTTCTTTCCTGGCACTAGAATAAGTTAGATGAAGGCAAAGATTTCCATCTTTCTTTCTGCTTATCTCCGAATATTAATTCAAACTTAAAGCTTAAAACAAAATACATGAACTCGAACTGCAATACCCATAACTGTATATACACTTTATCAGTGGCCTGAACATTAATTTCACGTTTTCACAAGTATTTTTAAAAGAGGGCACTATAAGAACCACCATGTGTTCCGAACTTCATTGCTACTCCTCCAAAGTATTGCAGCTAACATATATCCAGGTAAATAAGCCTGAAATTCGTTTAATTTTTGTTGGTCCCTACCAATAATTTTTACACTTCTGTATGTCTTATCTTCTTAAACTGTACTTACGGCAATGAGTAGAGTCATAATTCAGAAGATAATTAGTTTTCAACTAGTCAAGAAATTCGCAGCAATTTATGGAACCCGAAGTTTCATTACCGCTTTTCAATTTTCGTAATGAATTTTCAGGTCTTACTATCATGAGATAAAGGAAGATTTATACTTTACGGTCATAATACTTCGCCAGTTTGGTACAGTTTGTAAGCTTCCTCTGTGCGGAGGACCCTGTAAATATATATTAATATACGCGATCCTTTATTATTTGGATAGAATAATTCATCTTTTCATTCATTCATTCCATAACCTGTCTTACGACATGTCTACAGCTCTTTTCGAAGTGTGTACTCCATAAAGAGCGATACAGTGCTCCTCTTGCAATCTGCAGTGTCCTCTTATTTCTTAGCGGTCGTTCAGTACCTGCTTACATCGTTTATCTCCTCTTCAACTAACTTCTATTTTTAATTCAAAATTGTGTTTACGAAGCAGTTCATTCGCAAGATACGACCAATCCAAGCGGTATTCCTTCCGTTTATTGTAAGTAGAATATTCCTGTCCCCCTTGACTGTATATAATACTACTTCATATCTAACTCGATCGCGCCTAATAATCTCTCCATCTCTCTCCATCAGCACATTGCAAATTTTTCCATGTATTTTCGAAGTGTCTTTCAGCACCGTACAGAATATGCTCCAGTTATAGCACATTACCGTTTCCTTCTCCAATATTTGCAATGCAGGAGTGTTCTTTTCGATTGCTGCTTTTGCCACGACAATTCTGGATTTAATTTCGGGTCTATATCTTTATCATTTTATATCAAACTACCAAACACTTTATATTTTCCAATTTATCCGCCTGTTTTTGATTTATAATAATCTGTGCTGGGAAAGACTGCCATTTGCTAAATTTTTATAGTGGTTTTATTTCATTGCGATTAACACGCCTATGCATTTAATGTAACAAATTATTTTAATGTACTTATATTTGTGGGTTATATTTAAAATGTCCTGGTTAAAAGAAGATTTTATTCTCCGAAAATTATGATTTTCGAATTTCAAAATGTATAAGGTCAAAGTTATACTACAAATTGAAATCTATAAAATTTTCTACAATTATTTTACAGAAATACTCATTCATTTTAATAAAATATAGTTATAAATCCATAATATACCAAACGTGAAATTGATAGCAATAAAAATTTCATTCCAAAAAAGAAAATATCCAAGTTTCTCTTCCAGGCGCTATTAGATGCAGATTCGTCTAAAGCTATCTGGCTGCTGTTCCTGGACACCAACACGTCACTGGAGCAGTTCTTCACCGACATTAACATTCCTTTCGACTGCCAGTTCCTGGTGGCTCAACCACAAACTGACCACATCGTCGTGCTGACCGAAGTGTACCGTGTTAGCCCCACACTTCCCCTGCAGGCATACGGTTTTGGTAACTGGACTGCTGGTGGAGGCCTCACCTGGCCCTCACAAGGAATCTATATGAGGAGGAAAAATTTGAAGGGATTGACAATCCAGGCCACTCGCGCACGTGTAAGCGGAAACCTGTACTACATTTGAAGGGACTAATTCGTCTCCGGAAAACAGAGCAATATAGTGAGATCAATATGTTGGGCTGGATATAAAGCTGCATGTTCCATGCTACAGAAATGGCAGTAAGAACTAAAATTAAAATGTTTTCTAAGGAATAAAATATTCTATAATTCTTTAGTATACTTGTTAATATATGTAACATCTGTTTCAACAGTAGACCACTCTACAATTTTCACATAAATTATACGTGTCGGCTTTGAAAGACATACAAAAGAAATTCTTATTTACTTTTACGTAGTAATAAGTGATTGGTTGAAGTGACTAAGATGCAATAATTTTATTGCATATTGGAGAGCCTTATTTAAATATAATTATTATTATGTTAATATGTTAAACTTAAAACGGGAGGTTAAGGACAGGGTATACTGTAACATATATGGAAAAGAAGGATAAATGCAAAAAGATTTATTCCGGAATCTAAAATATAAGTAGCCGCTCCCAACACCAGGAAAAAGATACCAAAAAATTATTTTAAAATATTGAAATAAATTAATAATTGGATAAAAATAAACAAATAACTCCATAAAACAGAGTCACATGCAATAATCTGATATTTTTTCAACAAATCAATTAATTATATGAAGGTAATTAAAATAGAAATCTCTTTACAAATTTCATAAAATCTCACCACTGGAAACAAAAAGGACCGTGGTAATAAACAGCTACTGTATTATTAACCTTAAACCATGTACTGTTGAATATGTTACTAACTTGTGACTGGTTAATGTAGATTGATATGGACATGACTGATGTTATTTTCAGCCAAAAGTTGGCTTTGGACAAATCTATTTTACCTAAATATGGAGCACACTGGCAGACGTAATAAATGTAAAGTAAGTAGAATTTTATTTTTGTAAGTAATAACGTCTAGTAAAACACCGGGAAATAATTATTTATGGAACAGAGGATCATGAAACAAAACCCAAGAAAAATCACACTTCTTAAACTGAAGAAAATTCACACAGTAGTTGGAAAATACAACTTCCTGAAATCAGTAAAGTACACGGTGATTCACAAAGATGGACTCAATTTCGTACGTCAATATTTCCTGAACTGTAGATGGTATGTGAATAATCTACATAACATTTGAAAGAAGAGGTCCTAAATTTTCAAATAAATGTTCAATGTGCACCCTCCGGCCGCACGGGTAACATCTAGACGGTGGCTGAATTTGTTCCACACCCGAAGAAGAATGTCTTGCGTCACTGAGTTTACCGCAGTTGTGATATGGGTTTTAGGTCGTTCAAATATGTTGGTAGAGATGGCACATAAACTGCTTCTTTTACAAACCCCCACAAGAAAAAGTCGCAGGGTGTGAGATCAGTAGATCTCGGGGGCCAGAACTGAAGCGCCAGGTCTTCTTTCCCGACGCGACCTATTCATCGTTGAGGTAGAGATTTATTCAGAAAACATCTAACTTTGCGGAGCTCCGTCTTGTTGGAAAATGAAGTCTTCTGAATCTTCACTCATTTGAGGAAGAAGCCAGTTTTGCAGCATCGCGAGATACGTTACCCCAGTAACCGTGTTTTCAGAAAAAAAAACGGTCCATAAACCTTTCTTTGAGATAAAACACAAAACACATTAACTTTCGGGGAATCCCTAACATCTTCCAGTGCATCTAGGAAAAATATTATTAACTTCCTGTTTACCAATTGTATAAAATACGAAGGGTCTCATCAGGTCGTCCGTCTCGAACAGACAAACCGAAGGAGAGTGTAGATTATGAGGGCTTTTTATACGTCTTCTACTTTATTCCCCGATATATATCCCGTGAACCTAATTCTCATATACACCTCCAATGCATTTCCTTCAATTACATATATCAAACAGGTCAAATCATTTAATGTAAATTATCTTGCTGACGTCCCACCAAAAATATTTCTTATCTCATGGAATGTTTATTTTCTCTCATTCCGTCAAAACACAATAAATGCATCTCCAAGCCAAAGTAAGAGAAGTTTTATCTTAAACGTTCATATGTATGTAATATATCCTACACAATAATATGAAAAACAAATATCTTATTTTTAATCTGAACTAACATAAATATACATTCTTATATGCATATAAATATACATTTAAAACATAAATATATAGGAAATCAGGAATAATTCTTACGAGAAAGTAAACAACTTGTAATTTGTTTCTAATTTTTATCATATAAATTGCAGAAATGTTGTTGAATTGAAAGTTAACTAATTGGTGTTCTGGTATTAAACTGTTTAGCAGACCAGAAAGCATACGATTGTTCATCACGACCAAAACCCGAAATGTTGCCTTTAACAGTGTTGAACAACCTGATCTGTTCATGTGTCACAGGTCAGCCGGATGTATTCAAAAGCACATCAGGTCGAATTGTAATGTGGACATCATACATGACGTCAATGGTGGTAATGGCTGCATATTCGGCGTTTTTAATCTCCAGCCTGGCTGTGGAGCACCAACATCTTCCATTCAGGGACTTTCAGGGACTTTTACATGACGGTTCCTATAGGCTCGGTGTCATAAAAAATAGTGCTTAATTCTATATTTTTTATGTATGAGGAATAAATTATTTGTGACCAAATTACTTGGTAGTCGTAGGCTTGGGGTTATGCGAGAAGCTATTAAGGGGTGAAAACATGCGGTATCAATCTTGATTTATTTGGTAATTACGTCAAAACTAACCGAGGATTAGAGTCTATGCAAGTCACAAAAAAATAATTATAAGAGATATAATCCCACGCTTGGCTGCCCAGAGGACGTTGTATTAGAGCGGCCATATCATATAAAACCCGCAATTATATACAGTGATATTAAACTCAGCAAAACAAGTAATTTTGTCACTACTGTAATTATATGTAACGGAATTTCCCACTGTTCAAGACAACAATTTGTATTATCTTATATTCGTACGTTCTTCTAACTAGCGTTCCGAAGTTCAAAGTCATTTATATCTCGACATCTGTTTTTTTAATCAGAACAAACTGAACGCTTTAAAGAATGAACATTCTTTTATGTTCTACAAATGTTTTAGCCGTATGATTCAGCGATTAAAGTTTAGGATTACAATAAAATAAATTGAACTCTAGACTGAAGAGGAAATATCTTTTTCAGAGTTAGAAAAAAAAAATATGTAACTATAAAATAGAAGCATCAAGTTCAGTACACTTTTCCGTTTTTATTATTGCGATTCTAAATGATTATAACGGATAAAATCAGCCAAAGCCTGAGGTAGAAAATAAACTAATGCATACCATAAATGTGCTGTGTTCGTTCGGATAAAGAAAGCAAGCGTCGTTTAAAAAGCAAAACCGGATGATGATAACAAAATCATTTTCAGTTCTATAAAAAAGTGTAAATCAGATATATTAAAATTTTACAGAAATGTAAACACCACATACAACTTCCATTCACCGGAACATTAACAGGAAGGATGTTCGAATTGAGGAGCCACGATTAATTAGTGTCATGGTACAAAATAGGTTCGTTCGGGATTTGTGCATCCCTGTTGTACTAATGTGTCTAGAATGATTCTCAAAATGAACAGAGATTATTTTCATAATAATAACAAATTAGACCTCCGTAGAATTAGTCTGCATCCTATCTCAAATTGGAAAAATTGGCAAATAGTTAATACATTTCTTCACATAAGACTGTTTTTCTTTCAGCTGACCACAGGAGGAATTGAGAGTGCTGTTTATAAAAAGCTGATAGCACCCTTCAAGAACGACCTGCCCGCCACGAACGTGGATGGTTGGAGAAGGGTCTGTACTGATCACAAGTATGCTTATGTCAGCCTAAACCACTTGATCACAAATTTTTCGTTGTCGTTGTCTTGTCAATTAGTGCCACTTCCTGATATTTCCTAAGGGGTCAAGCGGGTTTTATAATCTCCAAAAACAGCTCATACAAAGGACTAATTAACGGGAGGTGAGACAATAAAATGAAGTCAATTAGATACATAACAGACAATTCACGACTGTTATGAGTTCCTCGCAAGTCTCTCAAAACAAAGGGACATGTTTGTCTATTATTAGTCACAAGAGTTTGGACTACAGGAATGTACGAAAGTATTGTTTAAAATTTCTCAGAATTGTCACTTGCAACTGGATGCAACGGTAAATTCGTAACTGAAAATTTTTCGTAATCGGGAATGTCTGAAAAAAGGGGGTAGTTCAACTGCCATAAACATTACAGGCAGAAAATCTATTAAAATAATTAGCGGCCTATTGACAACAGAATAAATTTAGAAAAAAAGTGTAAAAATTTTCGAAACTGCTGGAACAAATTTACCTTGAAATTCAAGCACACTGTCACTATAGCAAGAATACCTGTTTAAGCTCTGTGAGGCAAATAATATAATACGTCTGTTTTAATATGCAAACGAAACAGGGAATTTCTCTAAAGAACATGCACAAGGACACAAAAGCTGTAAATTTGCACTACCATATTCTTTAGCAATGGATGTAGGTGTGTGGTCAGGTGCAGGTTCCGGCCGTTTCAAATCTGATGTTTATTTTACGGAAGTTCTACGGTCGCTAGAAATAATTACATTTCTAATAATAAATTACTGAAGAAGGACTCTGTCACAAGTTCGAATCCGAAAGAATCCGAGAGGAAAAATTGCTTGACAGGTTCAAAAACACAACAAAACATTACTATAATCTATATAGGTCTAAAATTAAAGTTTAGTGACATTGCCACAAATTTGAATATTTCAAACTCTGAATTGCAGAGAAAATGCCATCATTCATGCTTTGAAATTTCCGGTTCAGACGCTCTTCCTGATATCTAGACGTAATATAAGATTCTCGATATTTTCCTTAGTCACAACAAGTGGCAAAGCCTTCAAATACCTTACAGTCGCACTGTCTCCTATATCGTTTATTCACCGATGTTTTTTCGTTTCATTTCATACTGCCATAAGCGAAATATTTTGTAAGAATATTTTAAAATGACAATTCATTAAGCTTTTTATATAGTATAATTTTCTCCACAGGTTAACACAGTTTCGGGAGAGAGGAATTCAGGATAGAATCCTCAAGCCGTACTATGTCTCATAAAAATCCGAAAAACAACCGTCTGTTATAGATGTCAGGGTGAAGACAGTAGCTCCAATCTTGGCTGTACTTGCGGCAGGATATATAATAGAAATTTTCGTACTGTTGATTGAGCGATGTGTCCATGGAAACATATTGAAATTCTGGCCACGTGGAAGTGTTCGAAGATGGCAGTAAGAGGGATTTTGAAGGCTGCTGTAAAATTATCACAGTCTCAATTCAGCTCACCGCTGCACGCACTGAGATATTGTTCACATAATACTTTATGATCAAGTTCAACTGCATCTTCTCTTCAGCGTCTAAGTCGATAATATGATTTCTATTTTTCAGGTTTGACTAGAAATATTGTCTCATTCTGCTCTTAACCCCACACGCCACACAGTCTGCAAAACTCATCTTTCGCATTTGAGAGATAAAAAAATTCCAGACGACAACTGGAAACGGAGACTTCATTAAAATGGTAAATATTATGGTTAAGAAGGTATAAGTAACAGACAAGATTTCGTATGGCGTGAAAAGAGTAATTTGGTAGGGCGAAAAAGTATACAATTCGTATATTACGTACTGTATAAATTATACGACATAATATGTCACATCTGTCCTATCTACCCGCTTGTCTGTGCATCCCACACATTTTATGGAACCCAAAGATTCAAGATCACAATTCAAGTAATCCCGATTATATATATATATATATCCCGTGTAATTATTCTCTTTCTTTTAGGTCCAATACTAAAACCTGTGGATGTATTTCTTTTCAGTCCAACACGTCCCATATGCACCGCCCATCTCATCCACCTGTTCGCAGTGCAACACTAATCGTGTACCTAATTTTGCAATGCTTTTTGTCATACGTTTTCTCTATTACACCCACTCATACGGTTCTGAAAAGAATGTTAACTGAATTAATAACTGCTTACAATTTAACTTTTATTAGTGTGATACGTTTTATTTGAAAGACAATGAAGGAAAACTAAAAGATAATCTAAAAATGCTTACTGAGGAGAAAAAGTTGCAACAATTTTGTACTTTCCTATTCCATTTTCAAATATTTTAACATCAAGATTGTTCTAAAATGACGTGAAACACATTTAGTTGCACACAACCTTAAAACTAGATGGGAAAAGCGAAATTATATCGATTTAGAAGACAACAGTTGTTCCAAAGAAAATATAAGAATACCTTCTTTCTTGGCCCTGCACACCACCCAAACAACCACAGAAAAAATTTCACAGATACTCAAGAAGAAGCACAAACTATCCCAAAAAATCACGCACCATATTAACAGTAATTATTGGGTTGTTTTATAATGGATAAAACATAAGACTTTTACATAAAACTAACTAGAAACATGTTTGAATTCCAGTATGAGTCAAGATTCAATAAATGATAATGAAAGTACAAATGTTCGGACGTGACGGCGATACTGAAGTTTGGTGTACAATTAATAACAACCACAAATAAGCTTCATTCTGCAGGCACTGAAATCACTTTCATGTATTGCTTTACGATCGCATTTAATAAAAGTTCCCAACTGTGTCTACGTCTACAATACTGTCTCTCTCCTTAAGCTTTTCCTTCACAAAATATTTAATGCGACTTTTTCCTCTCCATCTCAAATGCCATATAAACTGCGAGATTCTTTCAACAGAGGGGAAAGAGTTGCAAACCGACAGAGGAAATGAGTGTCAAAAAGAATATGGGTTCAGAATAGTAAGCAGATTCTGTTGTGTATAAAAATGTAATTATTAAGAACTTAGTTTTTATCCAGCCGAAACCTTCAAAAATATGCTTTTCCGTGCACAAAGGAGAATAAAAATGAATTAGGCACAGGCTAGCCACAGCTGTATGCTGAAGATAGCAGTTTATTGGGAGAAAACATACTCTACATACATCGTATACTACACATTATGTTCTACATGCTAAAAATTAAATCTTATTATCTATGCATTTATCCATCAATGTTATATCTATTTTTTTCTATGTCTCAAACTAACTCGTTATTTCAAAGCCTATCTCCAGAACCCAACATTTCCTCAGTTAATCAATGCATCCCCCACATTTTATGGCAGCCCAAGTTTCATCACACTTTTCAACATAGCCCATAACCTGTCCTCATCCTAAGCCGGCTGAAACCATTCCAAGTAAAGAAACGATATTTCTTTCAGACTCATAAAATGTGGGTTTGCACAAGTGATAGCTTTCTTTCAGGCATTCGTACCAAGGCTTCTCGACCTATAACCTTTCATTCGAAAACGTGCCACAAACACTGCCCATCTCATTCTTCTGGTTGCTACTCAGAACCATCTTCTGTATCCGTCAGTTTAGATACAGTTGCGTCTATTTTGTTGGTCCTAGCGGATGGAAAAATATTAACAATTCTCTTAATTTATTGAGAAACGTGTCCATAGGGAGAAACACATTCAAATCCTGGCCACCTGGACTCATCCGATAGCAGCCTTATGAATAAAGAAATCTTATATAATTTAGGAATTCCAAGGTTCCACTACATGCAACTTCACAGTTTAGTCCTATTTCTTAAGAAGCATTCGGCAAATTACGACCTACGCACAGCCTAGGATATTCATAAATTATTTTCCTTAATTTGTATCACAAAATAACCTGTATGCATTCCTCTTACACCCCACCTCTGTGACACGCCCTGTCATATGTTTATCAATTAACGGCGGCTGAATTACCTTACTTTAAATTGTACATCAACAAAATAAAACATTCTATCAATCCGAAATATTTGCAGCGGTAAGAAAATATATTCATATAGAACAAAAAATCCAAAAATACAATTTTATTCCTTATTTCCCCGTCACAATGTCAGGGACTTTTCAAACAGAATGAGGAATTTAAAACTAATTATTTCAACGGAAGTGACGTGCTGTCACCTACGTTTCCTTCATAGCTCAAAGCTTCAGATTCCCGATAGTGTCACTGGATTTTTTCATTGACATAATCCTTCCGGTCACACTATGGCCCTGGGGTTGACTCAGCCTCTAACAGAAATGAGTATCAGAAATGTTTCCTGGGGGTAAAGGCGGCCGGTGCGTAGGGCTGACAACCCTACCACCTTCATGTGCCGATTGTCTTGAAATCTGGGAACCTCAACGTCCAGGAACCCTCAGGGCCTGTCTAGGCCTGTAATGGGATTGCTTTACCCCCCCGAAGGCATCCCTAATTTCACGTAGTGGTGGGGCTTGCGAGGTCACATGATCCTGAGAGCTATGCTGGCGGTAGCTTGCTACTGGTAGGGCCTCCCATGCCAGACAGGTCAAAGGTGATGACCCAGACTAAAAGGGATGA
>Ga0268261_10001296_pt1 | contig 17016 bp, 15 predicted proteins | sample TergutNc150P1_FD_190353 | JGI IMG/M metagenome (GOLD analysis project Ga0268261, IMG submission 190353) | Nasutitermes corniger P1 segment gut microbial community from laboratory colony in Florida, USA - Nc150 P1 (SPAdes) (version 2) | ecosystem: Host-associated > Arthropoda: Insects >...
CTATTCCCCAACTGGCAGAAGGAATCATGGCAGACCTTTGAAGAGACTTCTGGATATGTGAGACCGGAACGGGTCAACAAGTGGCCCAACTCCATGACAGATATATGATGATGATATATGGTCACTTAGCAACTAGATCAGAGACGGAGAAACTAACAAAGAATGTTGGGGAAACAAAGGGGTATTATAAGATTGGAGATACCCGGAATACATACACTATACCTGGTGCCCCTGTCTTTAAGGCAACAACCTGGAAATGGTTTACAAACTCCCCACTATTCACACACCTGTTCACTGGCGCACTCTCATGATTTCCAAGTGCCGGAAAAATTGGAATTCCAGGGAAAGTGTTTGTCAGTTGGGCCACAGTTTCTTTCAGCACCATAAGATTCTCTTCCCTGGTTTGATTCCATACATCATGTGGTGGCAGGTCTCCAGTCCACAGGATGTAGTCGATATCCTACACAATACAACATTACACAGTGAGCAGTTTATGTGATACAGTACAAGATGTGACCTGTGCTCACAACTGAACTGAAGGAACTCAAGGAAGTGACACCAGTACTTTTTTTAGGGCTCTGGAAATTGTCCAGTAATCCAGTTTCTATTGTTTAAGAACCATTACATTTTAGAACCTTATTCTATTTCCTTTTTCAGATGGACAGGAAGCAAATAAATTCCTATTCTTCAGGGCTATTTTGCATTGCTGATTCTGGGCCAGGGTTCAAGACATTTAGATTGATTCAAGTGTCACATTAACTGAAGGGTGAAAAGGTAAATAATATTAAATTAATTCTTCTATGTGAATAATTTATTATTTATTAAGCACTTTTAAAAAGACAGGTAAAGCGGTTCGTGTACACACCAAGAAGGCATATAGGAGGAATAAAGGTATAACTCCACTCATTCTTAACCTTGGCATGTAGCAAAGTGGTCACTCTCACAACCTGGTGAAATTATGCCTGAAAAAAAAGGGCCCCCAATCTGTGGGGGGGCTAGGTGGGCCCCAGAGGCACTTTACAAAATAGAAAACTTGCGTACTCCTGCTCTGAGTCAAACCCAAGATTTTCCAGCCCACAGCAGAGTCAAGGTACCATTTACACTATCCTGGCTCTTAATGAGGCAGTGTACATCAGAATAATGCCTTTATATGAGAACGTAATATGCATAGCTATTTGTGAACTAAATACTTCAATTAGCATGTACCTTTTTTTTTACTTTCATATGGTGTCTGCCATAATGACAAGCTTCTCCTAACTGACTGTTACCTATAATGCAACTGTTATGAATAATGGGCAGTTGCTGTATACTGTGTGAATAAATTTTACAGCTGTCACCGAATCGAACATTCGATATATTCCTAAATTCTCTAGTTTCATACAAATGACTTACATTCTACCCTACATGCCATAAGGTCTCCACTGCTACAATATGTAATACCAACAACAGTGGATATCCACCTCTGTAAATATATAATCTTATTTTTCAGCAAAGCTTGAATATAGATAATGAGGGTGCAACTGTAATAAATAAATATAGCATATAAATCTAGTGAAAACCCACTAGATGACAGGACAATGGTAACAACAGAAGGGTAATAACAAGGTTAGTGGTACTAGTAACAATGCTTGCTAACTCACTGGGTGGGTGCTGGATATGTGCTGAAGCATATGATCAACAGTTCGCCTCGGAGTGTCACACTTTCGATAGTCTCCCCATCGTCCAGCTGCTGTCTGAGGTGAAAGTGCAGGTCCATTTGTTAGTCTGCAGCAAAGAGGCTCTTTACAGTCTGCATTTGTGCCTTCCTGGTAGTATGGATCAAAATGTGTGTCGGACAGATGAAGCACTTTAAATGTTGGTGCTCCAGGCTGCAATACAACAAGTGTCTCAGACAAGTGTAGCACAATGATGTTAGTGCTCCAGGTTGCAACACAATACATGTGTCAGGCAGGTGGAGCACTTTAAGTGTTGGCACTCTGAGCTTCATCACAATATGTGGGTCAGCCAGGTGCAGCACTTTAAAAATTGGCATTCTCAGCTGCAACACAAAATGTTTGTCAAGACAGGTGGAGCTCCAGGCTGCAACATACAATGTTCCTGCAGATGCAAGTATACAAATGTGAAATAAGGAACATTTTCAGACTGGGGATCACTCTGTGTTGAACGTTTGTGACTCAATATTCAATACATTTGACATTAGTGTCTGTATCAGAAAGCTGTCTGATCCATCTGTAACCTCAAGTAATACCACACTACAGTCACAAGGGACACACACATTTTTCACACAGATGGGAGGACAATATTTGAAAAATGCAATTACCAGGAAGCTGGCTCTATATAAATATGCACTCTATTTGTTAACTACATACAACACATTCATGGTACAGGCAGGTTTCATTCTATGCCAGGGTTACAGTCCTGGAAAACATTGCACAAATCAAATATAAAATTCCCATTTAAAACAGTGTATTTTCTGGGGGTCAGGGGATTGACAACCTCATCCTATACAGTGTATGACTACACCATTAGTGGATATATGGACCTGTAGAGCATATATGTACTGTACATACAGTATATATACATTTATATACAGTATACATACACTTCTGTACAATATACTTACTTATTTCTAAAGAAAAAAATGTAAGAGACCCACATCCATGGTTTTTTGCATGGTTTCTTCCAATAGGACTGTGGTAGCCTTGCTATACAAACAAGCACTCCCTGTCTCAGATTGTTGGCACTTAATGTTGTCTAAACACTTAGCACTTTCTTTAATTCTGTCAGCATTATAAGAAATTGTACATATGCTACTATGAGTGAGTCTTAACATTATGACATAAGTCAACAATTCATTCCCTTTTTCAAGTCGGCTAATTACATCTAATTTCTATTCAATACGGAATGTCTTTTGCTGATTTTTCACTTGGATTGCACTGGGTGATGTAACAGAGTTACATTTCTTCTCACGTTGGTAGGAAAAGCCAATGCTGTTGAAGAGAAAACTAAATGAGCCACGCGATTTTATCACCTACATAATCAATACATACATGTGACTGGTGTGACAGTGACATCACTCTCTGCTAGCCTCTGACAGAAGATAAGTGCGGCAACAGATAGTCTATGCAAAATTGCGATAAACCAAAAATTATTGTGTACATTTGAAAAATGGTGTAAATTTTCAAGTCGCATTAAAGCAAAATCATGTAAAAAAAAAGTCCTGTCTGTACATAACAGCAATGAAAACACCAGGCATGACAAAGCATACACAATCCTTAGCAGGGCCTGGCAGCAAAATTCTACACTAATTAGTGTACAACTACTTAAACAACACAATATCTGAGAGGGACAGATGCATTAAATTCATCAAGATACACACTCCATGTCACTGTATATTTTTTACCAAGTACCCCTACAGTTTTTGCCAACCAATGCTTAGTCACATGACAACATGACAGTACAGTAACTGGCTGGCTATAAGGTGGGGTGGGGTGGATGGGGTAGGGTAGGGGAACAAATAACAGAGTGGGCCAATGGTGGCAGTGGATTATGAGATGCAGCACACAGCTCACAATGAAAGAGATCTTAAAAGAAACATGGTACATGAGCACATGGACTGGACTCATCTGTCTTAGAGCCATGGTCCAATGGTAAGCTGTTATAAACATGCTACTGAACTCTGGATTCCACAAAGTTGGGATTTTTTTTTTTTGGGGGGGGGGACTGGACTCATCTGTCTCAGAGCCATGGTCCAATGGTAAGCTGTTATAAACATGCTACTGAACTCTGGATTCTACAAAGTTGGGATTTTTTTTTCTAGCTGAGCAACAGGACTTGGTTCCATCAAATTAGTACCAATTTTTCACAACATACTGCCATAAAACTAGCCTGGAACTTCTGTGCTTATGGTTCAGTACAGTATCAACTTTATACCCAGTTGTTTCCATTTCATCATAAACCACAGAGGGTATTCTTTATGTACATTTTTAATGACTATCATCATTAACAGTTCCCTCTTTGCACTGTTGAATAGAATTCATCACGCATATTATGAGCAAACTTCTGAAATATCAGTATAATTTCTACTAGACTACACTGTGTCATATCCCACATGACAGAAATCTTGGTAGACTATGCTGTAAGAAGAGATACCAGGAACATATACGTTACATCAGGAACAACGACCCCCAATCTGCCTACATACAGCATATACTACAAAATTTACACGAATACGGATCTATTACAGACACTATGTCCCTACTCAAACCCATACATAAGATGTCAATGTTAATCCCCTATGAACAACTATTTATTCAAACATTTCATCACAATGGAAATCTCATCATGGAACAAGGCACAGGTGAACAAAACCCCTTATTTCAGTTAGCCATTGACACCATGCTTACGTCAGCAACCACATGAAAACACAAACAGATCAACATGCCACCTACAACACACCCAAATCAGTTCCAACTTTTCCATGATAGCAGCAGACAACAGTATGGGTATGTACATCATTCATTATTCTATAGAACTTACTGCATTTTCCACAGAATATACATTATTCAACAATTGTAATTTTAATCTAGTCTAACAGTAATCTTTATCAGTAAATTTAACTCTATCTATTACAGTGTAATGGTTACCAGATGCTGTAGATGCACTTGATTTGTGCTCCTGAAGATGGGTGATAGTGACGCCCGAAACATGTACAGCAATCATCAGATTAAACAAACTCTGTGACTTGTGCATATAGTTGGAATTATATACCAGAATATTATTACGAAGCACTGACCCATAAACATTAAATAAACATTAAACATTAAATATGCACTCTTCTTGGATATTATGCAGCATATGGTAGTAATTCCTTACCAACATTTTGGGACAACCTATCAGTCCCACCTCCTTGACCATTCAAGATGGGACTCACAGGTTGCCCCGAAACGTTGGTAAGGAATTGCCACCACACACACCGCGTAATATCCCTAAAGAGCACAGATCTCATCTACTTTGTGGCAGAAGCTGGAAATCATGCATATGCTGTAAGAACATCAAACCTTTATAAACATCTGTAATTCTGTTTGTTGCAGCAAATGAAAGACACAGATTTATGGTGTCTGAGAAAGAAGTCCAGAGCAAAATGTCTGAATATAGGAGAGATGAAGTTACAGAAATTCCCTGCATTTTATAGAATCCAGAGCTTAAATGCCCTTGAAGTGGTGAACAGCCACATCCTACGAGAGGCAACCCCATTGCGCAGAACACAGCAGATCTAAAGTAGCAAACCTTGAAAAAAATCCCCAATCCTATGGTAGGAGCGCCATGTTTATGGAATGAATGGCAGTGGGTGAGTTTGTCACAAACGGCACCCTCTGGGATACCAGGCGACCTCCCAGAGGTAACACAGCCTTACCAAGTATGGGGACTCTGCTTGGTGGACTTCATAGTACCCCCTTACTTATGGGAACAGAGTTGAAACTACAAATAAAAACTTAGAGCATAAGGAAGGCTCCTTGGCAGGGGACTCCGGTAAGGGTTCTAAGGAGGGCTCCAGTCAGGGGGAACTCCTGTGCTTGGAGGCTCTGCATGGGGCAACTGAGCAGAACCCATGTATGCAAAGGGCAGGTGAGATTCCCATGACTTGGGAGGAACACCTACCCCCAGCACTCTAAGCGTGGAGAACCTTGAGGGGCTGACAGAGAAGGTCAGCACTCTTGGTCTCCAGAGTCTTAGAAAGAATCACTGTGGCACTGCCAAGAGGCAAGCAAAGATGGCCAGGCTTGTGGAGGCTCCTACTGAGGACTCTGGCAGTGGCCAACCTCAACTGTCTCAAGGCAGTCAGCCACAAAACTTGCAGAAACCCAGTACATCTGGGGCTCAAAGAAAGACAAAGGCGAGGACAAAACATGACTCCAGTTCAACTGGACCAGAATCCTTGGAGAGCAAGAGCCACCTAAAGGGCCGAGGCAAATGACAAAGGCTGTCTGGGGGCACTCCCAAGGGCGGGCGGGCTAAGAGGCCCAAGCAGGTTGGGCAGCTGAGTTACGCCAGGGCCACTCAGGAGAGTATTCTGATGGCAGTTGTGGGTGATGGCTACCCAGGGATTCAAATCTCCAGACAGAACTTTGCAGACGTCCAGGATGCTATCCGCCGGCTTGTGGATAAGCTCCCTGAAGAGGGGTTCACCCCCAGCCTTGTCGATTCCTACTGGGCTAAAGGGGCAGCCATTATAATCTGCCAAGACAAGGAGACTAGAGACTGGCTGGCTGCTAGGGTACCCACCCAGGTAGCCTGGGAGGGCTCCAGGCTCAAAATGGTGAGCCTGGATGCTCTCACCTCCAGAGTGATGACCTGGTTTCCAGGCCCTGTGGAGGATTTGGAGCATTATTTTCAGTGGCTCTGTAGGCTGAACCAGGGTCTGGACACCAAGCATTGGAGAGTCTACAAGCACAGGGAGCAACCCAATGGGGTCAGCCTTGTGTTCAGTATTGATATGACTTTTGCCGCTGCACTGGAGGGAATTGGATGGAGACCCCTCCGTGGAGAGGGACAAGCCATCTTCTCCCTTCTGGGTGTTAAACCGGAAGGGAAGAAATAGGTAGAGAAGAAGAGAAAGAAGAGGAGGAGGAGGATGATCATGACATGGTGAGTACCATTTCATTCATTCAAGCCAACCTGCAGCACAGCATTGCTGCTTCTAGAATATTTACTAGAACAGTAAACATTAAAGGAATAGACATGACACTAATACAAGAACTGTGGTATCATGAGGACTGTATTCAGGGTCTGAATATTCCAGGATATACCCTGTACTCTGCAGGAGGAACAGATAGACCTAGGGCTTGTATCCTTGCAAGGAACATGACAACTTGGATGCTGCCTGGATTCTCTTGTAGGGACCTTGTAGCAGTTTCAGTAAAGTAGATTGAAGATAGGGCAGAAAGATGGTTGGTTGTTTGTTCTGCTAATCTGCCATATAATTCCAAGGATCCTCCCCTGTCAAAGGAATTTGAGGAACTCAACCAATATTGTGAGAATGAAAATCTCTATCTAGTCATAGGGTGCGACTCCAGTGCACATCATACTGCATGGGGCAGCACCAATTGTAATGATAGAGGGGAGGCCCTGGTGGAATTTCTTAATTGTTTGAATTTGGAGATTCTAAATCAGGGCAATGAGCTCACCTTCTGCAGTCGTTCTAGGCCACAGGTGATTGATATTACCCTGGGGTCCTTTGGGCTTCTAGAAAGCATTACAAGCTGGGTGGTTTCTTCAGAGCCCACCCTGTTGGATCACAGACACATTCTATTCACTCTAAAGGACTCTGTGCCAGAACACCTAATCAGGAACCCTAGGGGCACCAATTGGGGCTCCTTTTGGGAGGGCCTGAGGGATAGGCTAGCAAGGGGCCCTGAGATGAACATGAAAGATGAGGCTGGATTGGGGCTCGCCATTCACTGGGTTCAGCAGGCTCTAAGATTAGCCTCTGAGGATAACTGTCCTCTTAAACCTGTCAAAACAGGTAGGCAATCTCTGAAGTGGACATTGGAGCTGAAGTCCCCCAGACGAGGAGCAAGACGGCTCTTTAATAAGTGCCGAAAAGATAAGAATCCACATAGTTGGGAACCCTAAGAGAGGCTCAGTGGAGATACAGAAAAGAGGTACGAAAGGCTTCCACAGAGACTTGAAGGACTTTCTGTAGTTCCATTAACGACCTACCCAGGTCAGCTAGGCTCTACAGGGCTCTATCTAGGGACCATAAGGTCAGGCTGGGATCTTTGATGGCTCTTTCTGGAGGGCGTACACAATCCAAGGGGGAAACCTTGGACCTGTTGCTTGTTACTCACTTCCCCAACTCAGTGGTTATAGAGGGAAGCGGTACCCACTGCTGCCAGCAACACCACATGCTTGGACTGGCAGGTGGCTGCAAGGGTGGTCACTTATGGGAGAGTGGTATGGGCAATTGATTCATTTGCTCCATACAAAAGTCCAGGAATGGATGGGTTTTCCCGGCCCTGTTACAAGAGGGACAGGAACTCCTTGTCCCTTACCTTGTCATGATTTTTCTGCCTGCCTGGCGACTGGCTACGTTCCAGCCATATGGCGCCAAGTTAAGGTAGTGTTCATACCTAAGCCCAGTAGGGTTTCGTATGGCAGACCTAAGGATTTTGGACCTATCAGTCTCACACTGTTCTTACTTAAGACCATGGGCAGACTGGTAGATAGATTTTTAAGGGATGAAATTTTGGCACTTATGCCATTACATCCCAACCAACATGCATACCAGGCTGGGAAACCTGTGGAAACAGCCCTTCACCAGCTCGTGGTTTGGGTTGAGAAGGCGCATGACCAACAGGAACCAGCTTTGGGTGTTTTCCTTGACATAGAAGGAGCGTTTAATAACACCTCCTATGACTCCATGTGTGTTGTATTGACTACACATGGGGTTGATCATACCAACACATGTACGATGGATTAGGGCTACCCTGGAGGGTTGGCTGGGTACAGCGACTCTTGATGGATTTTCCAGGAGAGTTGAGGTGTCTAGAGGCTGCCGACAAGGAGACGCCTTGTCACCACTCCTATGGTGCCTTGGTGTTGATGAATTGATAGCAAGGCTCAGTAGGGGTGGAGCTTATACTCATTGATATGCGGATGACATCTGTCTTCAAGCAGTGGGAAAATTCCCAAACACAGTATCAGGACTCATACAATGGGGGCTCTTCATACTGTAGAAATGTAGTGCCATGAACTTGGGCTGTCGATTAATTCCAACAAGATTGGATTTGTTGCATTCACAAGAAAAAGGAAACTCCCAGGGTTCTTTGAACCACACCTTTTTGGGATGACCTTATGCTGCTCTATGCTGGTAAAGTATCTTGGGGTAATCCTGGATTCACGGCCGACTTGGAGGGAGCACGTGGATGTTAATGTGAGGAAAGCTCACAATCTCTTGTGGACCTGTGGTGTGACATGGGGCCTGAGACCCAGGGTGGTTCAATGGCTCTACATCTCTATCATTAGGCCATCCATTACTTTTGCATCCTTGGTCTGGTGGCCTGGCTATTGCCAAGAAAAAACTAAGCACAGTTCAAAGACTTGCATGTTTAGGGATAACGGAAGCGATGTGCAGTACTCCCACCAATGCTGCAGAAGCACTTATTTGCCTCCCCCCAATGGAGTGAGTGGTACAGAGCGAGACAACATCAGCTGTGTAACGTCTCTGGAGTCTGGGAGTTTGGTCTCACCTACATCTCAATCGAGGACATAGTAGCATATTGATGTGGCTCCAGCAGTCAGACCCCATATTTAATATGAGGGTAGATGCTATGAGGACAGCATTCAATTTTGAACCCAAATATATAACTATGTTGACAGGAAAAACTGGGCCAAAGGAACTGGGACTCCTCCTGTAGTCAAAGGACTCGTCTGGTTTACAGAGGGGTCCAAAATGAGGGAGGGGACCAGGGCTGGATGGAGTCTATGGACAATCTGTGGGAAGACGGTTCAATTTTTCTCTAGGTAGGTATGCTACAGTTTTTCAGGCTGAGATATATGTGGTGTGGCTATAAAATAACCGGGCTGATGTTAGAACATTTTTTATTCAAAACATTACACAACAGAAATATTGTCACCCTCAATGTACTCCCCTCCCCGATCCCTACACCCCTCCATGTGAATCTTCCACTGTTGGAAGCAATGTTGCGGTCGTCTTCTGATAGCTTATTCATGAGCTCCGTCGCTTTTGCCTTCACTGCATCTACGGACTTGAACCTGGTTCCTTTTAATGCACACTTGATCTTTGGAAATAAAAAAAAAAATCACATGGGGCTAGGTCAGGTGAGTATGGTGGATGTTCCAACACGGTGATCTTGGGCTTCATCAAAAACATCTTGACAGACAGGGCATTGTGTGCCGGCGCATTGTCTTGGTAAAGAACCCATGAGCCGTTCTTCCACATTTTGGGTCTTCTTCTTCTCACCTGTTCAAGAAGGTTTGTCAAAACCGCCTTGTAGTAGACCTGGTTAACGGTCTGAACTTCAGGCACCCAATCCACATGAACAATCCTTTGGATGTCAAAAAAAAACGATCATCATTGCTTTAAATTTGGATTTGCTCTGCCATGCTTTCTTTTGCCTTGGTGAACAGGGGCTCTTCCAGTGCATGGATTGGCACTTACTTTCTGGGTCATATTGAAAAAACCATGATTCATCACAAGTTATTACGTTCTCTAAAATGTTTGGGTCAATTTCAATGTTTTGAAGAATGTCAGCACAAATGTTCATTCAAATTTCCTTTTGTTCTGGAGTAAGGAGTCTTGGCACCATCTTCAAACACACTTTTTTCATGTGATGAAATTGTTATGTAAACTCTGTCAAACAGTTTCCTTGTCAATGTTAATTAACTCAGGAACTGCTCGAATACTCAGGCGACTATTTTGTCAAACAATTTCAACGACTCTTCGATGTTAGTGTCTGTTTTTGATGTGCTGGGATGACTGGGGCGCTGATCGTCTCTGATCTCTTCCTTTCCCTCGTTAAACCCTTTAAACCACCCAAAAACTTGAGTACAAGATAGACATTCATCACCATAAAATTTCTTCAACAAATCGTACGTTTATGTAGCAGATTTTCCAAGTTTCACACAGAACTTCACAATGACGCGTTGCTCCACGTTAACACTTAACATGATTCTGACAGAGAACAAGAACACAATCCACTTCAAGCAAAGGCTATTGCCAAACTGTATGCCACACAACCCTGAAATTGTAACCGTGAATGGAGGGGAGAGCACAAGCCAATACCACACACCGCTCACTGTTGCCAATTTAACAGGGAAGCAGAAAAAAATTAAGTCCGGTTATTTTATAGCCACACCACGTATGTTATCTTGGCATGTGTTCATGAAATTAAATTTCAGGGTAGACCAGAGAAGCACGTGAGTATCTGCTCTGATAGTCAGGCAGATCTGAAAGCTCTTCAGGCTGTCAGAACGTCTCCATTGGTCCAACAGTGCCAAAAGGCATTCAATGATATCTCTACCCAGCATGTTGCGGGGCTGTATTAGGTCCATGGACATGCTGGGGTATGAGGAAATAAATCACTGACAAGCCCGCAAGAGGTGGCTCTGCTCTAAAGTTTGTTGGACCCGAGCTGACCTTGGGGGTCTCTACACAGGATATAAGAAGGGTTAGATGTTGGTTGGTTAACCAGCATTGGTATGGTGGTGAGGTCTTGGTAATACCCAATGACAGGCTTGAGAATTAATCTCGGGACCTTGTCTGGGTACCATGGCTAGATTTCTGTTCTTAAACATGACACAACCCAGGGCTGTTATTGGCCTTCTTACTGGTCATAATACCCTAATAGGACATCTTCACCTAAAGGGGCTCTCAGACATTCCATTGTGTAGGAGATGTGGAGCAGAGGATGAAACCTCAGCCCACACTTTTTGTGAATGTGAAGCTTTGGCTTCATTCAGACACATGTATCTGGGCTCCTTTTTCTTGAAGCCAGAGGACACCAAGAGTATAAGTCTGGCGGCCATCTGGAACTTCAGCAAAGTAACAGGGCTCCCATGAATTGATATGGAGCACAGGGGGCCTGTCAATTAAGACCTAGGTGCATTGAGACTATAAGGTCTCAAATCCAATCATAAATCAATCAATCAATTAGCCTCTCACCCAACCCCAAAGCTAGAAGTACAGAGGTATAGAACAATGTCAAATTACAAAATGAGCAGCAGGACAGTCAAACACTGTCCAGTGCAGTGTCCCAGTGCTATTCTGAAGCCTGGAACAATGAAATAATTGTTTTTAAGATAATGAAGCAAAACTCAATATGTGACCTCTCTAAGTGAGATTCATCATTCAAATAAATACTGACTTCAAGTCTGAACTCTGTGTCAAGACTGCTCTGACACTACTACTTTTATGACAACATACCTGATGGAGGGCTTCATGATTGACAGATTGGCAGGATGGTGCTTGTAGAATATGCTCAAAATGGCACAAGGGAAAATGTCATGCAGAATACATTTTATGTACTGTGTTCATGCGCACACGCACTCCCACACACACACACACACACACACACACACACACACACACACATACACATTGTACATCTTGACCCTTTGTGACCTACTTAAAGTCATGTACTCTCAGAACCTTAGTCTTTTGGGTTATTAAGCAGCAAGTAGTAGAAATTTCATACCGCATAATAACGCAGAAGTGTGAGGTTCTCAGCTGCTTCGTGGCTGACGCTTGAAATCACTCATATATTCTCATCTCCTAAACCCTTAATAAGCTGCCATCTGGACATCTAGGTAGCCTTGATAGCAAAGTTGGTATAGTGACCAGGCTATAGCCACAATAATGAAGAAATAATGGTTTCATTTCTGGTAGAGGGAAGAACTTTTACTCCTCTCTAAAGCATTTACAGTGGTTCTAGGGCCCACCCAGCCTCCTATTTAATGGGTACCAGGGCCTGTTTATTTGGAGGGTAAAGTGACTGGGACATGAAGGTGACCACTTTTTTTCCATCTATTGTCGAGGTTAATAATGAATGCAGCTATACCTTCACTTCCTTATATGCCTTCATGGTATGCACAGAAACAACTTTACTTGTTACTTGGTGTATCTACACCTTACTACCTTACTGCTGGAATTAGGCTACATAACAGTGACATCTTGTACAAATTTTTACAACCTGGCCACAAGACAGTGGTAAATTTAAACTCAAATGCATTCCTTACAAACAGGGTGCTTTGTATGTTGCCTGCAAAGGATTACATCATGACAAAACAATCTACACTTGCACCCAACACCACAGAATTAAAATAACTGCTTATCTGTTAATGATTTTTTAATGAAAATTCAAATGGCAATGAAAATTATAGTCTGAACCTTGTATATCCTTGAGTACATGTTCTGTTCACTCACACCTAATGTTGCAAGCAGTATATAGCACACAGCCCTCTATGGCACACATCACCACATGCGCTGATGGATTCACACACCACACAATGACATATTATACATATCTCTTAATGTTCAATGTTTAATTCTTGTAGGACAGATGCCCCTTTGTTTATACACTATTCCATTAAGGCATACAGGGGGAGAGGAAGTACAGCACAAAGAAACATATTTGTCTCAGCACTGCAGAAACATGTATTATCAACTTCAGACTCCAGTACTCAACACTTAGTGGATAGTCTCCAGATGGTCTGGACATGACAGTAAAGAGTACAGTCTCCCCCACCCCAGAAACTGAAACATGATAGTCCAGCACAGGCAGACACTTTACTGATAAAACTTTATTAACTTGTGGTAAGATAAGAGAAGGTAACATTTCCTCTGTGCTGAATTAAGCCCAATGCCAAGTAGACCTATGCAGAGTACAGAAATCCACACATTTTTAACCTCAGCATTCAATTTAGTTGGCTTCATGCCCTGGCTGCTTTGTTCTCAGTAGATTCAACAGCCTGCTGGATGAAACCCAGAGCCGATATGAACACTGCACATTTGAGAAGAGAAAAATCTCTTGTACTTCTGAGGAATGATATGCCAATTTCCAGGTTGTCCATCCCCGACCACAGCATTATACTGAGCTTTTTCAACTCATTTTACTCAAATTCAACAACTCATTTTACTCAAATTCAACAAAATTATACCAATTACTGCTGTGTGTTGACCCTCAATAAGAACCCAGACTTTTCTCACCTTTTCTAGGGTGCATTACTCTACAAAAGTTTGTAATCCATTATGGATTATGTGGAGTTGAGACTGTCTTGACATATTTACTGTAACACAACACATGTTCTTACCGTAGGAGCTACAAGTGGAGTAACGACAGGTTTTGGCACAGGAGGAAAGACAACTTCCCATTCATGATAGGGGTTATACACATCACCACATGCATCGCCAATTACGAAACTACAGATTTCCTCTGCGCTGAGTGTTAATCTCTTCAACACATAGACAACTTCACCCTGTAACAAGAAATTTAGCATACAGATGTAAAACAAATAACAAATTTAAGTCACTTTGACACTGCAAATGGAACACTGTCATCCACCCACAATCTGAACTCACAGAGCAATTAGAACCTTATTAATTAAACAGGAAAGAATGGAAAAAGTAGACAACGATTCTTGGCTTTCCCAGTAGTGTAGATGAGGTCCCAATTCTTCTGCAGTGTGACATGGCATCACATCCCAGAATAATGGAGAACTCAAAATCAGACCAAGTCCTAATATTAAAAACCAACATATTTAATAAACACTGTAACAGCCACATTAATTGAATTAATTTAACCCTGCATTACCGTAATGTCTATATTACACATTACTCAGATAAGCTCATGTTCTTAGACAGCAGCTTTGATGACAGAGACCAGGATCTGAACCCAGGCCAGTCCATGTAGTACTTCATGGGAACAAAATGGCACTGGAACAGTTTCTCTATCAAGTACTACCGTTCTTCCCTGTCAGTATAATTCCGCGAATACCTCACGCTCATATTTCGTTCATCTACTATCACTGCTACATGATCTTAGCAGTGATTGTGTTGTTTAATAAAACACTTCTCTCTCCACATTACTCAGTCAAATTTAACTGAACACACAATACATGTCACGCTGTACAGGTTTACCAAATAACAATCAATAGACAATAAATGGAAACATGAAAGTCTGTCAGACACTAGGAAGCACCAGCAATCTTATAGGGCAGTCAGTACTGAACACTGGAATAGTAATGGTATAAATGAACTGACGCAGCCAAAATGTGTTTTTCAAAACACACAGGACAAAAGTGTAGAGTGGACATAAAATGAATGACAAAGATAAGACAGGAGCTTAATAATTTGGTTAAAATAAAAGCAAAGTAATAGCAACAGAAATACTTCCAACATGCATCCATGGTGTCACAAAATGATATACCCAGACACTGCTGTACCACACCCTGCAGGGACGAAGAGAATGAGGACATACCATTAAGGGACGAAGGGATCAGTTCATACAAGCTCAAAACTGGGACTATTCAAGTCCCAGTTTTAGGCTCATATAAACTGGGACTAGAATAGGACACTTTGCCTAATCTCCTGCACTACTAAGAACTTTAAATGTGTGAACAGTTAAAAACTTCATATTTTTCTCTGTTGCAAAATGACAAAGCAATGAGATGAATGTATATCTTTAACTGTATACACCTGAACAATATCATCAATAAATTCAACACGGTACATATGTAATTTTCTAGATTTACAACTTTTACGTGGGTGGTCCGAAAATTTCTCTGCCTCGACCATAAATGGCAACACGCTTGGCAAGATTTTTTTTTCCTACGTTGGTACATCTGTCAAAAGCATCCATGTGAAATTGAAAGGCATTCTATCAAGTAGTTTGTTTATACAGCTGTCTGGAGCAGGAGTGTTGTCTCTATCCCTTAAAATGGATAAAATTAAGTATCGTGCGGTTATAAAATTCTTTGTAAAATAAGGTTTAACACCAAATGAAATTCATTCAAAGTTCATAAAAGTTTATGGGGACTCTTCTCCTTCATTTTTGACAATTAAGAAATGGGCTGACGAGTTTAAACGTGGCCATACCAGCCTTGAAGATGATCCACGTGAAAGATGTCCAAAAAGTGCAACAACACCATAAATCACTGAACAAGTGCACAATATGGTACTGGATGACCGGCAGATGAAAGTGTGTGAAATTACTGAGACTATAGGCATGTCAAAAGAATGTGTAGGATATATTTTGCATGAAGAATTGGATATGAAAAAGCTTTGCGCAAGATGGGTGCCGCACGTGCTCACAGTAGATCAAAAATGCACTCGCATGAAAATCTCTGAAGAGTGCTTGGAGCATTTTAACGAAAATAAAACTGATTTTGTGCATCGATTTATTACTATGGATGAGACTTGGATTCACCATTACACGCCAGAATCCAAACAGCAGTCAAAACGTGGACAGAAGCCAGTTGTTCAGCACCAAAGAAGACAAGGTCGGTTCCATCAGCAGGAAAGGTCATGGCATCAGTCTTTTGGGATGCTGAAGGCATTTTGTTCATTGATTATCTTGAAAAGGGTAAAACAATAACCGGGGAATATTATTCCATTCTTTTAACCAGACTACACAAAAAAAAATTCGTGAGAAAAGACCCAGTTTGCAAAAGAAAAAAAATCATCCTTCATCAGGACAATGCACCCGCCCACAAAAGTGTTTTGGCAATGGAAAAATTAAGGGATCTGCACTACGAATTGTTGGAACATCCACCCTATTCCCCAGATTTGGCTCCCTCTGACTCCTATCTCTTCCCAAAACTCAAATTCTTCCTCGCTGGTCAGCGTTTTTCTTCAAATCAAGAGGCGATTGCAGCTGTGGAGGGGTATTTTGCAGATCTTACAAAGAACCAATACAGGGACAGGATAATGGCGCTGAAGCATCACTGGAATAAATGTAATAGTCTTAAGGGGATGTATGTTGAAAAATAAAAATAATTTTGATATTATAAATTCGTTTTTTCATTGTTAGGCCAAGAACTTTTCAGAGCACCCTCTACTTAACCAAACTGCCAAGTTTACCTTGAGTACCTTCCATTTTGTATTTTAATATGTGTGAATTAACTGTGCCTCTTTCATTGTATAAATTATATCAAGAAGAGCTTCACTGTGTGCACAAAAATTCTACCTGTTTATGTACTATAGACTGAGTATAATCTCCTTTTTTTCATTTAGAATTATTGCACTTGTCCTGTATTAGCAACAGCCATCATTTGTTTTATTCCATCAGACCTTGAGGTTCTCACGTTAGATGAACTGAAAACTGTGCTGCAATATTCTTTTTTACCAGCACAAATTGATTGTAAAGGACAGTTTTCAAAAACATTCATATATTCAATACGCAACTGCAAAATACCAGACCTGTGCGTGCGTGTGTGTGCGTGTGTGTGTGTGTGTGTGTGTGTGTGTGTGTGTGTGTGTGTGTGTGTGTGTGTGTG
>Ga0268261_10001297_pt1 | contig 17009 bp, 13 predicted proteins | sample TergutNc150P1_FD_190353 | JGI IMG/M metagenome (GOLD analysis project Ga0268261, IMG submission 190353) | Nasutitermes corniger P1 segment gut microbial community from laboratory colony in Florida, USA - Nc150 P1 (SPAdes) (version 2) | ecosystem: Host-associated > Arthropoda: Insects >...
CATTCGACGCTGTGTAGCCAGCGGTATTGAGACAGTCGTCCAAACAGTCGCAAATGAATCAGATATGACCTGTGGCTAGTCACTTAGGGATACTAACACATGCGTATACGTATTACACTCACCTGCATGGAGAGGAGTTTAGTATTGTGAGTTACGGACTGTAGCTGTGCTGCCTGGCACACACCGCCACCACCTGTTAAAGTGTTTCCCTGACTGTTCGTCGTTCCCCTTTGTGCCCCGCAGACGTGGTTGTCGTGTGGATGTCGACAGCGTAACGTCATGTGATAACGCGTATTTCGTATTGGCAATACGTATATTTCGTCGGCTCAACACTCAAGAACATTCTTTAACCATTAAAGTCCCAGTTGTCATTATACTTACCGCCAGTTTAACATTCAACACTTCTACGTTCTGCCCACACAGTGTATTTATGTGTTTTGTGTGGATCTCATAAAAAACAGCGATTGTTTCCCTATACAGCATTAATTGACTGGTTTTATAACGGAGACGGAATGTTTACTGCGCGGTACGGACTGGATCGTTATATATAATTCTGCGTGACATAGCTACTACAGGGTGTCCATAGAGCTCCTGTGCTTGCTAGTGACATGTTATCTCTATTCTCCCCTCCATTCTGCGCACAAATTTTAATTTTTGCCAACGTTCTTATCGGCATCTTCTTATACTGACAGGTGGGAGTAATTAGAGCATTCTCTGGTAGCTGTTTTTACGTCTGCAACTTTTGGTAGGCGGCGTTGGAAAAATTTCTCTTTTACAGTGTCCAAAGCGAATTGTCACGTGTCGTAAAGGTCTGGACTTAGAGGAGGCCACATCATGTCCGTCCCATGTCCGCACAATTGGCAAGGTATTGTCTAACTGGGAGAGCATAATGTGCTGGTGCACCGTCCGTTGCAGGATAGCAGGATAGCAGGATAGCAGGATAGCTCGGACAGCTGTGGAACAAACCATGTCTGAGGCATGCTCAAATAAGCACTGCGATTGACACTTGTATCGAAAAAATATGGCCATATATTGTGATCTTCCAAAATTGCTGACAAGAGGAAGACACAGGCTCAGGCATGGAGACTTGTGGCCACTCTGTATATGAATTTCGGGCCTGCTAGGCCGTGCTGTGGCTTATGCCGTCACTTTCGGTCCCAGGCCAGTCCATGTGAGATTTGTGGTGGGCAAATTGGCACTGGGACAGGTTATTCCCTCATTACTTCGGTTTTCCCCTGTCGGTGTCTTTCCACCATTGTTCCACACTCTTCTTCAAATAGCTGTTGCTTTTACCGGAATGACAGAAGGACGAAGTAAAGCTCTATTGAAGTCGGGGTCTTGGATGATAGTGTTCATTCAGTTTCTTGTAGTACAGGCAGCAGTAACCTTCCACAGTAACGTGATTTTGCAAATGTGTTATCTGAAGTTCTGCTTTATTAATGGCCACTGTTTTGATGTCACAATGGATATCGGTGATGTGGCGTGTGATGTCGTGTAGGGTGTAAATTGGTGCGTGTCTTAAAATAGCTGTTTGCCAACACCCTGTTTAACCTTGCTTATTTTGCTGCAGCCGTCATGTATGTTGCATGTATCACATTGCTGTGTGTCTGCCAGTTAGCCCGTTTTGATGGGATTTGCTGTCACCACAAGATGGCAGACAACGCATTTCGGTTCTTTCGACGGTGGGGCCGTGGCGGTAACAGCGCCATTGCTGGTATTTCGTAACAGAGACTAGGGAATTAGCACGTCTGATGGAAGCGATACCTGTGTAGAATGTAAAACAGGAAGATGGCGGCTGTGCGATTGTTCGTAGCTGGATGTGCACGGCTGTGACGGATGTAGGTGAATTACATAATTACTTGTTATGTGTGGGTTTTGTTCGGTTGGCCAGCAGCTGGAAAGAGGGCGACGACGGAAGTCCTCTAGTTTGTGTGCAGTTGTGATTAGTAGTATCAGTGGTCCACATGAACTGTCAGCGGACATTCCGTATGAAACAGTTCTGTGCAGCCATTCATTCCGGCTTGTTCAGTTTTCTTGAATGTGTTTGAATATAGCCCGAACGAAGAAGGAGGGATTTCATTGGCTCCACACTGTTTGAGTAGACTGAAATTGTCACCGCTCTTGACAACAGCAACTGCTCTTCTGCCGCTACAGCCCGTGTCGTAACTCCGGTGGCCTTTTCACTTCTTAATTCCAGAGAAGTTTATACGAGATTTGTGGTAGACAAATTACGCGTAGTACAGGGGCACGTTTTGTGCAAGCAAAGCGGTTTTGCCCCAACTGTTGTCATTTTGCTAACAGACACTGATCGCTCGTAGTGCAGTGGACGGGCAATGGGCCGATCAGATGCAGGCTCAAAATGAGGCAGCCTGGCAGGCACACAGCGCTGTTATCATGACGGTGCCTGCTGTTGTGCTGTGTTACTATGGCGACTGGCGACTGGTAGTGTGTTGTTTGAAAGCAAGGTCATCTGGTGCTTAACTAAAACCGAGATTTTTAATGAGCATTGTTTCCTTACATGTTTGAATTGTTGCCTGAATCTAAGGCAGAGCAGCAAGTCTACCGTATGCACTGTTGTGTAACTTGGCAAGAACGGGAGGATAATATTTAAGTGCATATGAAAGTGTTGATTGGATTTAACTGGCTCAGAATAGAGAACGGTAGCTGTGTGCTGGGACAGCGGTAGTGAAACCTCTGTGTAAAGGGTGGGCTGAGCGACTGTCAGCTGCCGATGAAGGATGTAACGTGAGTCACTTCACAGAAACATTTCACTTTGTTCCTGAATACACTGTCAAATAGACAATCTGAAGGATGTGATATTCTGTTTGCTGTTTCTTAACCAGTACATTTTAAGATCAAAAGGACACCACCCCTTTTTTTAACCTTAAAGGTAAAAAGTAAACAAGGTAAAGTTTACCCTAGAGGGGGAGTACAGATGTAACTCTACTCGTTCATTAACCTCGGCGATAGATTTAGGTGAGTGGTTAACGCCACGCCCCGGCCGGTTTACCTCGGGGAAAGACAGCCGGTACCCATGTTATAGGAGGCTGGATGTGGAAAATCTAGCCCGCCACCGGGACTCGATTTCCGGACCGTCCAGCCCGTAGCGAGTTGCTATTCCGACTGAACTATCTTGGCCACTTATTCTTCTGAATGTTACCCTTAAAAAATCATCCACAGCAGCTGTGGGTAGCAGTCAAGGGTACGAGAAACACAGATAATACGGTAGGGGAGTCAGCTTAGCAATGATGATGATAATGATTTATTAATTACTTTCTGAGGCACAAACACATATCTTCAGACACGTCCCACATTACTTCCTTCATCTGGACTGTATGTCTCATAACAGACACCAAACAGGCACTAAATTTGCGTGATGTTTGTCTCGGTGATTGTTACTAACCTCAGTAAACGAGTCACATAATAGCTTCGTGCGCTGTTCAAGTGGCGTGGCTTAGGTAATGATAATGACCGGACAGTATAATGTGGTGCAGTGACAGCAGTGATGGGATCTGCACATGCGCACTCAGCACATGGTGATACCGAAGAACACTCAATGATCACAGTTCCAAAGAAAGTCGACTAATCTAATTTAAACAGCGATTATTTCCCGAAACATCATTAACAGGCTGATCTTTGTGACGAAAAAGCCTAATGCTTTCTGTGTGGTGAGACTGTTTATGGAGAGCCGAATTCGTTAGAACTGTGATATAATCATGCACACTGCGGTCGTTGGCATGCGGACACACACACACACACACACACACACACACACACACACAATGCAGTCAGCTTATCTGTAGCAGCGATGTGTAGTCACGTGACTGTCCCATCCGGAGTGCCTCATGTTTCCCGACGTGCAAAAGAGCATGCGTTAAATTACCTGTCACTTCCTAGGTCTGGTCCACTTGTCACTCTCTTAAGAGTAGGGTTAATCCAACTTAGAGATCCAGTCCGTGCTGCGCGGTAAACACTCTCCGTCTCGGTTACAAAATCAAGTCAGTCAATGCTGTATAGGAAAATAATCGCTGTTTGTTCTCAGATCCACACAAAACACATAAATACACTGTGTGTGCAGAAGGTAGAATTGTTGAATGTTAAACTGGTGGTACATATAGTGACCACTGGGCTTTGAAGGGTTAATATGCATTACACGTAAATTCAGTCCGTACCGCACAGTAAACACTATATCTCGGTAATTAAAACCAGCCAGTTAATGCTGTATAAGGAAATAATAGCTTTTTGTTGTCAGATCCACACAAAACACATAAACACACTGTGCGGGCAGAACGCATATTTGTTGGAAGTTAAACCTGGTGGTACATACAGTGACTGCTGGACTTCGAAGAATTTAGAATTAAGCCATACTCTTCTGGCTGTGGCACGTCAATTTCGCATGAGCCTCAACGTTGGCCCCATTCTTAGGGCAGTGCGTTGAAGGTTAAACCAAACTGTTAGCTTCGCGCGTCATTAGCACGTACGTGTATGTTCCATTCGCACAGACAGCCGCGGCGTGTGAAGAACGAAGCCCGGACACAGCGGTGCGCTATAATTGTCACTTATCATTTTATTTGCCCACTCAAAATATCGCTGCTGTGTCGGAGCGTCGCGCCGCGCCGCTGTCACAAGCAGCCTCCACACACGGCGTACATCCGCGGACAGGCCCTCGCAGCCATCAGACTGTAAGGCTGCTGGGACCCAGCAGTAACTGTCGTGTTTTTACTCAGCTTGTTCCATAGATGAACACCAAAACTGTCTTTAATTTCGTCCATAACATGTTGACTCGTGGATTCGTCGAAGAACAGCCGCCATGAATAAAATGGGATCGGGAAGAATTCCTTATGCGACAGGATCCGGAATCCCCCACATCTCTCCGTGGACAGCTGCGCTATCTGCAGACACACGAGTACCTTTAGGCAAGATACTGAAGACAATAGGAGCCTGCACATATTGCTAATATGAGGAGTGCAGGACACGTAGCACGCATTAGGTGTGAGAAGTGTATACAAAATACTACTCGGAAAACCTGAAGCGTCTGAATCTGTACAACCTAAAGGTTGACGTGAGTGTACACTGTATCTTTTAAGAGTACTGTGAGGGTACAGAGTGTTCCCTGTCTGGGTAGTACTGTGAGTGTACAGAGTGTTGCCTGTTTGAGTAGTACTGTGAGTGTACAGAGTGTTGCCTGTTTGAGTAGTACTGTGAGTGTACAGAGTGCTGAGAGTCTGGGTAGTAATGTGAGTGTACAGAGTGTTGCCTGTTTGAGTAGTACTGTGAGTGTACAGAGTGTTGCCTGTTTGAGTAGTACTGTGAGTGTACAAAGTGCTGAGAGTCTGGGTAGTACTGTGAGTGTACAGTGCGTGCTTGCATGCTGTTAGCTATATGTATTTTGAAACAGTAAAAGAGCCAAGATTGTGTCACTGTGCCGGTACAAGTACCAAAATTGTGTCACTGTCCCTGTACAAGAGCCAAGATTGTATCACTGTGCCTGTACAAGAGCCAAGATTGTGTCACTGTGCCGATTATTCTCAATTTCGAAACCGGCAGCAGCAGGTCTTGTACCAAACTACAGGACGTCATGTGCCAGAAGACAGGTGCCTTCTCGTAAATAGTTTCGTGAATTTGGGTTTGCGCGGCACCGCCCTGCACACTGTGGTATTCTGGGTTATGGCGTCGTGTAGCTTTATTGGTGTTTTGAAGAAACATGCGGTTCCTACTGCGCGGTGACTCACACGTGAGCAGTTGCACATCTTCAGAAGCACCCTGGTGACGAGCCCCGGCCCATTGTGTGCCCAGATGTCCCCCCTGAAGTTCGCTCTCAGCTCCTCCACGCAGCTGCCTGCCACTGCGTGTCCCATGCCGTCCCAAGCAAAGCTTAGAACGCTGCTGCCTGCGGTCTCGGGCGACTCCAGGCCCACGTAGTTGCTGCCCAGTGCGTCCAGCGACCTGTTAGACACACATCCCAGTCATATTGTATGTGACGCCGTGTAGATTGGTGTACAGGTTACAACCTTTCAGAGTAGTGTTCGTGGGGACTAACGCAGCCAGCTGCTTCGCAAGGTTCGTGCGGTACCGACAGGACCTTGCTAGCTGAGCTCCCCAGCACTGTGCACAGCTGCAGTCGGCACGGCGTGGTCGCTGCGAAGCTCACCTCCTCACGGGCAGGCAGCGTTATGCCTGTTTCAAAAACAGTGTGACTGTACTGGGAGTACGGTCATAGCTGCAGTCACGTGGACGTTTTTGAAACGGATAGACAACGTTGGTTGGTGTGTGCTCAGTGCTGACTTTCCTCACACCGGCGCCAACAGCGAGTTACGTGTATGGCAGCCTACACGATCTCACGCACAGAAGACCGTAGGGGCCAGTTCTGCTGTGAGACTCCCAGACGTCACTCGTGCACATCAGACGCCTTACGTCGAGGTCATATCCATCCGGCTGTGGCGTAGTATCAGTGACTAAACCGTTTCTCGGATTTTTATTAAATTCGGTAGGGTTCACATAATCTTGTCGAGAAAATGCGAGGTTCGTGGAAATCGTCTCGGTGACGGTCATAATTAAAAACGTAATTGAATTTTTATTCGTACTTTCCTTTTTTTTACCAGTTTGAGTGAAATTTGGTATAGAAAATCTGCAGTTATGAGCTTTATGAGAATCGTTGCAGTGAAAGCCCAGCTTTACTGAAGGGCGTAAATGAGATTTCTTCTTTTTTTTTTACTTAGGTTTACGTTTAGAAAGCAGTGAAGATCTTGCAGGCGCGAACGACACAGGTAAGGACAACATGTTGTGTCCAGACTGCCCATCAATCTTCAGATCTCTAAAACTGTTCGAATCTACATTTAGAGGAAATCAATTTTTTTAATTTAAAGTAACAGATGATAAATTTGTGGAACAATATTTTTATACGCCGATTACATTTGCCCGATTTCGACAAACCCCAGTACTGCTGAAAGTAACGCAATGATTAGCGATATAAATACTTTAACTAATCTCGCGAATTTGCATTTAAAGACGTCCGTTCGTACCGCAAAGTAAACAGTCCATTCTGGGTTTAAAGTACAGGCGGACCCCCGTATCCACGAGTAATACGTTCCAAGACATACCGGGTTTACGTGAAACCGCGGATAATACCGAACGCTACATATAACGTGATATTCGTGTAACATACATAAATACAGTAAATTTTAATTGACAGATTACGCACAGTAAGACTTTTTTTTCTTTGGCGCTGCGACCCAACGCGGGTCATGGCCTCCTCATTCTTGAGGTTTCTAGATCACACACAACGAAGCACCACAGTCGGTAGGACTCATCTGGACGAGTGATCAGCTCGTCGCAGAGACCTCTACCTGACAACACACAACACTCACAACAGATAAACATCCATGCCCCCGGTGGGATTCGAACCCACGATCTCAGCAGGCAAGCGGCCGCCGACCCACGCCTTAGACCGCGCGGCCATTGGGACCGGCATATATATGTATATATATATATATATATCCTTCCTAAATTCTACTGTTACATAAGGACGTGAAACATTCAGCGACTCGCTCTATCAATGTCATTATACAATACATTACAGTAAATTTGACAGTCCGCGCAGCTTATTCAACTAAACATGTAATGTCAGTTGTAACAGCAGGCGCACCAGCCATACAGTAAGACATTACCAACATTAAATAAAGTAATAGTAAAGTGTACTGTAGACTACATTGTACATTTACAGTGTAATTTCTCTCTCACTCTCTCTCGTATGTACAAAAGTAGGGGATTCTGACGTTTTAGTCTAATCCGAGTATCGTATTTTCTCTCCTTGATACTTTTTTTTTTTAACTCGGCCGGAAACGTGGCAGCTGCTTCCTCATCGGCCGATGCAGCTTATCCTATGATTTTTAATGTTTTTGAGATGAAACCTGTTCCTAAACCTATGCAGCTATCTTCTGCTTGCTGTAAAAGGCTTAGTTTTCTCTTCCGTTCCATCTTTCTTTTGGAAGTCCTCGTATAGGCTTAAGGCTTTTTGCCGTAACACCTTGCCGTCAACGGGTACCCTCTTTCTATTCATATCTTTCATCTGGAAATTTAAGGCCTTTTCTACCTTCATTAACACTTTATCACGTGCTATAGCAGTAATTTTTGCAGTTTGCGGTGCAACATAAACACTAGCAAGAATTTTTTCTTTGTTCTTCGTCACTTCACGAATAGAAGATTCGTTCTTGCCATACAACCTGGCAATCTCCGAATAAGATTTTTTTTTATTGCAATTATATCCAGAATTTTCACTTTCTCGCTACTGGAAAGGACATCACGGCTTCTCTTAGGCTTAGAAGCACTACCAGCATCACTACTCTTACGCTTTGGGACCATTATTACGGTAAATACGGGCTTTCTGAACACAAACACTGCGATAACGCGGCAACTAATTCGAACAGCGAGGACGCTAGAAGCAGAATGGTGGCAAGTTTGCGGGGAAGCTTGGGTACGAGGACAAAGGAAGATGATTCAAGTACTGGGCGCGTTTGGGCTGCCGGATTTCACCATGTTACGGTCCGTTCTCGCTTGGCGCACTTTTTGAAACTTATGAGCCGTTTATTTCTTTAATTTTCCATTTTTTTCGGGCCGCTGTAAACCGCGGATAACTGAAACCGTGGATGCGGGGGTCACCTGTACTGCAGATGGCGCACTCCGTGACGCAGTGCACAGACCTTACCAGGGTGCTGTTTACTGTCTTGACATCACACGGTTTTGCAGTACGCACGTAGATGCACAATAATTTATTTTAGGCCCGTTACAAACGTACTGCCTTCCCTGCTGTAATCTAATCGAAATTCATTCTTGTTCGAGAACTCTTTGCAAATTACTTCTGTACCAAATGTAATGAAAACCCGAGAAACGGTTTAGTCTCTGATACTAGGTCACACGGACAGATGGACATACGTCTCCACATAAGGCGTTTTTTTAGTTCACGAAGAACGCTTAGAAAGCAGTATCCTGTGCTAGCCCTCTCTGCTGTGTCGTGAATTAAGCCGAAGCTTGCTATCCTAAAGCCAGAGACATTAAGAAAATAATTCTACTATACTGGTCTACAAACTGTAATTCTCACTTCAGAATTACGAAATCCATGTCCAGGTAAGTTCCTCCATACTTCCAGAGGGTTAGAAACCTCAGCACATCGCTTGCATGTTCCTTTGGCCAGAGAGAATTCATAATTGTTGTCTTGAAGTTCCATTTTTCCAGCGGCGTTTTTGAGAAGTGTTTTTTTGTTTCCAGTTTCCACAGATTAACATTCGGATACGTAAAAATTGTTTGAACATATTCGCTTGAATCTTCAAGGCTGTCATGTATTGGACACGAATACAGCAAGTGCACTTTATAGTCAGGGTTCATTTTGGCAGCAGATTCGATGGCACAGACCTGCCGTTTGTGTAGTACAAGACCCTTGTACTTAGAGTTCTGTGACTCGTCTAGTAAGCACCCTGTTTCTATGAATATTATGTGTTTATCGCCGGGAGTCGGTTCAGTTTCAATGTGATTTATTCTCGAGCCATTTGTCTTAGTGCTACCAACATTTATCACATTACATTTCTGTTGTTTTTCCACGTGGTCTTTTCCTTTATTATTTATTGTGTGTGTTCTTTCCATTGTGTTACGTAGTATTTCAGGCGCTTTACCCATTTCGCCACTTATTTTTTCTGCAGTTTCATTAAACCTGTTGCTCATATTGGCCAACTTTGTCTTCTGCAGTGTATCATTTTGGGCAGTTCGTTCGGGAAAAATCGCACTTTGGTTCAACGGTGCCAGTCCACCACATAACGATGTGATGACACAAACATTCGACATCATCCACACCAAGAACACAGACACCGCCGACACGAGCAGCACCGCGCCGACTTTACCCATATCCGAATAGATCCAGGCGCACCCTGAAACAAATGTTGGATATGTTAAGGTCATGTTTAAGACTGGGTCCTGAATTTCGTAATGTACTAGACACAGTCTAAGGCGTAGCTCTGCGGCCGCTCGCCTACTGAAATTGTTGGTTCGAATCACACCGGGGGCATGGATGCCTGTTGTGAGTGTTGTGTGTTGTCAGGTAGAGGTCTCTGCGACGAGCTGATCATTCGCCCAGAGGAGTACTACCGACTGTGGTGCTTGTGTGTGATCTAGAAACCTGGTAAATGAGGAGGCCCTGGCCAACTGGGGGCTGTCATGCCAAAAACAAACAAACAAAACTAGACAGAGCAGTGACCACAGTAACAGTAGTTGATGGTGCGGGGATTGAGCGGCGAGCTGGTGTTGTCCGATCACAGTCTTAGGGTACGGCTACAATGGAGCCAGAACCGACACAACACAGCAAACCAACATTTGTCTGGGTATACATTGCAGGAACGTGTGGCTACATTTAAACCAACATGCGTGTCCATACTTATAGTTACACAAGGGCTTGTTCTCAGTCTGCTTATAGTGAGTGACGTGAACGGTACATGATGTACACGTCGGATGATGACTGGGACGAATTTTTGTTCACAGATAGTAACCTTTGCTTGAAGTATGCGAACAGAGGAAGACGATGGATGCGTCAGCTTTGGGAATCAAGAACTAATGGAGAATGTTTTAAACCAATGTTTTTCAACCTTTGTGAGACCGCGGCCCGGTAAATTCTTTTTTCATAAGACGAGGGCCCGGTCCCAACAAATTTACTCGTAAATACCTTTCCAATTTTTTTTAAGTTCATACATTAAACTACCACAAGTATTAATAATTAATTATGGCATAATCATATAGAGTATTAGTACACTTGCGTATATGGTGTGGCATGTTGACAAATATAAACTTACATCTGAATTAATTATCAGTCACTGGACTAATGAAATGAGCTTTTCGACACATTCACGAATATTATTCTCCGCAGAATATTTCCACTATAAAATATTTATTTATGAAAAATGCTTGGAAAATTAAATGACAAATTCCAGGACAGCCTTTCGCGGCCCGGTATAATTGATGCCAGGTCCCGGTACCGGGCCGCGGCCCGGCAGCTGAGAAACACTGTTTTAAACTGTGCAAGATACTGAGAGTATTTCCCGATAAGATCAGATAATATTAGAGAATGAATATAAAAACTTTTGATTATATTTTGGATAGTGTGAAAGATGATCTGCAGGGTTATTCTGATTTCAGAAAGTGCATTGAAGCAGAAGCGAAACTTACTGTCGCTCTTCGGTACGTACTGGTTATTGCCGTAAGGATAAACATAAATTACATTTGCACAATGGTAAATACTATAAAAATTCAGTGTAATTTAAAGGGAAATTACGCACACAAAATTAAGAGCTACACCAATCTGCAGTAAACTATAGATGTACAAACACACACACATCAGGATAATACATTAACGTTTAATTTCTCTCCTATTTCATCCCAAAGTTTCGGCTTCAGATCTCTGTTATGGTAATTTTTGTCTCTTTGTTCCCAAAGAGGCGTCACGTCTCTAAAAATTCTATTAGATACGTTTTGTCCATTGCAACGACACTGGAACCCCACGCGCACTGCAGCAGGTACCTGTCCAGACTGTCGGCTCGAAACAAACTCACTTTGTTTGCGCCAGGCAGTTGGGGAAAATAACATTCCAGTCGTATCGGTTTCAGTGTAGCCGCTGACATAAACAGTAATGTTTTTTATATCTACTTCCTTATCTGGAGTATGTCCTAACGGTCGTGTTGTGTCGTTTCTGGCTCCAGTGTAGCCGTAGCCTACAGGCAGCTGGGTAGGCGGGAGCGTGCTTACAGCCCGTAGTCTGAGACTGCTGGCCGCTGGACCGAGGTAGCGTGCCTGTGGCAGTCCATCTTTCTAAAGCATGACCCTGTGTTGTTACCTCAGTACCTTATCTTTATTCAATCAGCTGCCTGTCCTGACGCGCACTTCCATAAATTGTACGTTGTTATTGTAAGTCCTTGATCGCGGATATATGTACGGTTTGCTGTCTTAGTGCCAAATTCAGTACGAGCATTATGTGACACGCACAGTTTTTATCACGCTAATAGACAGCCACGAAACGATTTGTGCTCTGTAACTGCTTGTAACTGGCTAAGCCGGCACACTTCAAGTACGTGTACCTCACGCAGACGAGTCAAAGTAGTCGGAATGAAGGCAGTTCTTTGCGTAGTGCCATAAGACTGCGATCGGCCTACAAGCGCTGCACATGCAACACAGGCTTTTGCAGTTTGTGTCAAGTATGTCCACAGTGACTGAAGCTGTGAATGAAAACAGAGTAGATGTTGATCAATATAGAAAATGAGTAAGTCACAACACAACTGCTTTTTGGTATTTATTTTATTTTATTTTAAGTTTGACATGTATCGGCCTATTTGTCAGGCCATCTTCAGGTCATAAAACACATGTCTTTAGAGGAAGCTATACAGCGTAAGTTATACAATCAGATTTATGGCATTAATTTTTCAACGAGATCTCGTTGGCGTCTATCTTACAAATAGTAATCGTAAGATAATATGTGATATAGAATTATCATAAACTATTATACTATTATAAAATATAATTTAGTTAAAAGAAGATAAAATGTAGCATAACGTAAAAGTTCTATTATGGGGTTTACGTAGGAGAATGTTTGTCCTGGAGAATGTCGATGTGCTGCTAGATGAATGGAACAATTATTTGTAGAATATTTCCAGTTGAAATTTTCTTGTATATTCCAGAGACGGATGTTTTAAGATTTTATGGAGTTGATAAACTAATCGTCTGTGAAGATAGTGTTGATGGTTTCGTAATTAGTTGTACACTTGACGTGAGACTGACGTGGAGGGTGATCCTGGATTACTATGAGATTCTATAGTTTTCTTATCCAGAACGGAGATGGTGTGTTTTAAGATATTTGCCTGTAGAAAAATTAATACGTGGCATGTTATGGATGGTAGAAATAATACAATGGTATAAAATGAAAGCTGTAAATAAAGTTTACTCACTCGTGGAGGCGATCTCTTTTCCAAGATGTGTTAGGAAACTCCTTGTGGAATATTTGTAAGTGTTGCAGTATTTGAAGTGGCTACATGAACACTGTGGTGTATTCCTCTGCGTCCAGCAGGAAACTGGATCTTCGTGTAGACAATGGAGCAGTGGTTTTCTATGACGTGAGACTGGCGTGGAGAGCGATCCTGAATGACTATGAGAACTCTATAGTTTTCTTACCCAGACGGAGATAGGGTGTTCTGTGGTATTTGCCCGTGGAAAATTAACACGTGATAGGTCTATGGATGGTAGAAATATAACGTTATTTGTGAATAGAAATTTAAGCTGTAAAAATAATAATTTTACTCACTCGTGGAGGCGATTTCTTGTCCAAGATGTATTAGGATTTCCTTGTGGAATATATTGTAAGTTTGCAGGATTTGAAGAGGTTATCTGAACACTGGAGTGTATTCCTCTGCGTCTGGTAGGAAACTGCCTCTTCGTGTGGCCAAGAGAACAGTGGTTTCGTAAGTGGGTGGGGGTGGCCGGTTTGCGAGATAGAGAGGGAAAGTAATGCTACTGATTTTCCGTATGGAAGTCCATGAGTATAGCGTCAAATATTTCGTTGGTGGAAATCGTGTGATCATCGTTAAGGTGATTATTTGCAGCTGCCTCTTTATGAATATAGAATCGTTCTACTGTGTTAAGATGAATGCCCTTCTTCTGGGATTGTAATATATTGTAACCGTCCGGACAGGAAACGAGAGGGATTGATGACCGGTACGAGGAGTTTTATTAAAGTTCTTTAGCAAGTGTCAAACTTATATTGATAGACAAGACAGCTCTATTCATGTTGGTACTTATTTTGTTTTGGTGGAAAGGAAGTTGTACCAAAGTGTATAGCAGCGTACAGGGGCAATGAGAGTCTATGACGGGTACAGTAAAGGGTAGGCTTGCTAGTTGTCAGCGTCAGAATTGAGGTCTTAGAGAACTTTTGGGAACAATTAACATTGCAAACTTTGACAGTTTTGGACACCTTAAATCTTGCTAGAAGGATCCCATATTAGTCACGCTTGCCCATTGAGACAACCCAGTATGACGCGTGTAGGGATTCACACGGGTTGCGACAATGGAAGCAACGTTGCGTAAATGGGAACCAATGGGTTTAAAGTATTCAAAATTGTGACTTTCGACCGATCATAAATGACGAAATTTAACATTTCTAACCAATAGAAACCGTCGCTTTTCATTTGAAATTTGGAACTTATAGAGAAACCGGGATATACCAGAGGTCAGTCAGTCATTCGTCAGTCAGTCGGTACAAGTTCATCAGATAGGCCAGTTTTTCGGTAAAAGTTGATCAAACAGAACGTACGTAACAACGATATTGTGAGGTCATTCTGTAAATATTCATCAGACAGGGTGGACGCGGAAATAACATATTGTACCAACATAAGCGTCAGTGAGATGAAGTGTATTTCGGTGCCGCGAGAAGACAGCTCTCATTAAAGAATAGTAATTCACGAGTGTATAGAAACAAGGTGATTATTCAAATAAACAATTGTGGACTCATTCTTTCGGCTGGAGTTCGATTAAAAAGACAAATTAGACACCATACCTCTGTCACACTCCCGTAAACTCCCACAAGAGAGCTTTTTGACTCTACCGCTAGCTAATAAGTCGTCCTAATAAGTGTGACCCATTTGTCATATTAATTATAAAGTGTTAGGATTGACGAGCGGGAGACAGCCGGCCGCTTCAGGGAGGAAGAAGAAGGCAACGCATACCAGAGGTAGGTCGGTTGTAATATGATGATGCTGTGTATATTTCCAAAGGAATGTTGGTGTTCTATTAGGTGTTGAGCGTATTTCGAAGCTTGAATATTGTATAGGAAAGAGCGTTTATGTTCATTAAATCTTGTTTTTAAATCTCAATCTGTCTGTCCTATGCAGGCCTTGCCGCAATCTGGGCATGTTAATTTGTAAACACCTGATTGTGTAAATTTGTCTTGGATGTGGGGGTATTTGGTTAGATGATGTTGCAGGTTGTTAGTTCGGTAGCCTATTCTTATATCGGTATGTTTGAATATCTTGGTAATGTAAGATGTTTCTTTGCCTATGTATGTAAAGGTGGCCCATTTTCGCTTCATGTGGGGATTTAGTGGTTTTGGTGGAGGGGTATTTAGTTTTGGGGGGAGTATTGGGTAGGAGTTATGTAGGATATTATAGATAGTATTTTGTTCAGGTCGGTATTCTTCGTTGTTTAATTGGTAAGAATTCAGTCTATTGTGTAGGAATCTAATAGCAGCATATTTATGTTTGCATGGTGGTTCGAGGTATATGGAATAAGAGTATCCGTGAAAGTAGGTTTTCTGTAAATGGAAATAATTACGTTCGTGGATGTTTTATGAATAATTATGTCTAGGTAGTTAATTTTACTGTTCTGTTTCTTCGGTAAAATGTAAGTTAGGGTGGATAGAATTAAAATCTTTGCTTATAGAGTGTAAGTCGGTATGTTGTGAATCATAAATCAAAGGAATATCATCAACGTATCGAAAGTAATTTACTAGTTTGTGTTTTGTGCTAGGTGGGGGGGGGGGTGTCTATTCAATATGTTTTAGATACTAGAGGAAGGAGCGCCCATTGCGAGGCCGTCAGTTTGAATAATAGTCTTGGAAGTAATTTTGCTTTGTAATGATATCATACCAATTTAGCAATTCTATTCTTATTTGAGGGTCTGTCGTGTTTGAGTTTAGAATTTTATCTAGAATTTGTTTGGTCTCAGTGATGGGGGCATTCGAGCACATGTTCATGGAGTCTTGGGATGCAAAGATGTAAGTAGGTGTTATCGGGGTTTGCTTTAGTTCTTGGATTAATTCAGTAGTATTCTTTGTATTGAATGAGTATGGTAATGGAGAGAATTGCTTGGGCTTTCCTGTAAAATGTTTTGATAATTTAAATGCTGGAGCATTGCGCCAGTTTACAATAGGACGGATGGCTTGATCAGATTTATGCATTTTGATGAGACCTTTTGTGGTGGGTGCTGTCGGGTTTAGGTTAACAAATTTCAATTTGGAACTTTGTATGATTAGTGCCGTGCTGTGATTGATGGTTTTTCTAATTTGATTCTGGAATGTCTTCGTAGGGTTTACCGTAGATGTGCGGAAATTGCTTTTATTTATAAAATCTAGTATTTTAGTTTTGTATTGTTGACTGTGTAGTATAACTACGGAATTTCTTTTATCCGCTGTTGTTATCATAGCACCTTTTTCTTGGGGGTTTCTCTGTATAGATTTTGCAGTTCTAAATTCAGTGTGAGTAGAATGTAAAAAGTTGAAGTTGTCTTTGATTTTTAGTCTGTTCAGGTCGTAGTCGATCATTTAGTACAGTCGTTTTTTAGGTTTGATGGCGCCAGTTACGGATGGTATGTTAATGTACGCTAAGGAACCGCTGGAGATAGGCAGGAGTAGTAGTATGGGAAGATACTTAAATGGAAAAAACGTTAACAGCGGACAACGGACGCTAGCAGTCTGTTAAGGAAGGTAGTTGCGTACGAGAGGGATGTGAGTGAGGGAACGCAAGCGACGGTGTTAAGTTAATAAAATACGATTTAGTTTGTTTAACTTGATTCAGCAAGACTTTGTTTTATTTATCAAGAATAAATTGAATAAATGAAGCAACAAGTAAAAAAGAAATAACAAAAATTATATGTGATTCGGTGAACCACACCCGTTTCCCGAAAGAGGACCACCTACCAGACTGAGCACGTCGGGACAACCAAGTTAAGAAGGGTGGTCGGGTAGACAAGTGGCGACCAACGTTTGGGCACGAGACGGTGGTAAATCGGATCACTCAACATGAACGACCACGATTGAGGACCAGTCTACCATCAGCGACACCAGCAGACTACAGCTACCAAATCACCGACGGTTGTGCAGTGTAGTGTCACGTACTTACTTACTTACTTACTCCATGGAGCAGAGTCCTTCTTGAGAAGCTAACCAGTAAACTTTCCAGCTAGTCAAGAAATTCCCCGCATTTATGGAACCCGAA
>Ga0268261_10001298_pt1 | contig 17005 bp, 24 predicted proteins | sample TergutNc150P1_FD_190353 | JGI IMG/M metagenome (GOLD analysis project Ga0268261, IMG submission 190353) | Nasutitermes corniger P1 segment gut microbial community from laboratory colony in Florida, USA - Nc150 P1 (SPAdes) (version 2) | ecosystem: Host-associated > Arthropoda: Insects >...
AAATAACACTTTTATAGGATTCAATGTTAGTTAAAGATATTACTAAAGAAGTAGGTAACTTACTGTCAAGGAAAAATCCAGCTTCAGCCAATGAGATAGGTTTAGGACGTGTTTCTGGCCAGTCTGCACCTTCAAAAGATTTTACTCGAGCAATGAGTGAATTGAAAGCAGGAATTTGAGGTCCATGCCAAATATTGATTGCCTGTTGCAGTGCGTAGTGTTCATCTAGTCGCTTGAGTTTCTCGTTCATGTAGTTGTTGTCAGGACAGATGTCTTCAGATACCTCATCACCAGAAATTTTCCAGACATCCTCTGACGTAGGCTTCGATTCATTGGTGCTTACACTGTCTGTCATGATTGCACCCACTCGAAATGAAACACGTGCATGTACAAGTGTCTTTTATAGCAGTATGTAGTAGCATAAATCAGAGCTCTCTGTTGGTAGAAAATAATACTAAACTACAGAGTAACATGAAGGTTTATTTTAGTATTAATGCTTTTAGTTCTTCATACAGCTAGGGGTACTGAATTTGCTTGCTGTAATGGGGTTGGGGTTCGATATATTCACTAGAAGCCATGGCAGATGCCGAATATGTCATGACATCTATCATAGCTCCACTGTATCTAGCCAGCTGATTCGTTACTATGTGCACGATAGAATTTAGGTATTGTAGTTCATGCATCTTGAAGACGAATTGCTTGGCACGTTTGCAGATACCTAGTTGCATCCAGGCTGTCTTGTATGGGCCTCCGGTAACTATCGAGAAATTGTCTTGGACGCCTGTTCTATAATACTCGTCAGCACATAGGGCCACAAATAGACCGGGTAGGTGTTTAGTCAGCATAGTAAAATGTTGCTCTGTTAGTCTGAGACGGGCGTTTTTAGCTGTCCCAAATTCTACAAGAGCTGTATATCCTTGCGCCGGGTAGAATGCCACAGAGACATAATTGTTACGGTCGTCATTTAGAAAGAATACACGGCGAAGCACTGCTCGGTTAGGATCTAAAGCGGGACTTATTCCCTCTATAGGGATTGAACAGATGTTAGGCGCATTGACTTCTTCCTCGTGCACGACATTGCGACGTTTTCTTGATGCCATGGCTAGGTAGACTGATACGGGGCGAGGTAGTTCATAGGTGTTTTATGCAACTGAAACAGATGTTAGGATATGACGTTCTTACATTTCTATTCCAGGATTAAAAATGACGGTGTGGCGCGTATTATCTTTGGGACATTTCACGTATTCCTTGTCCTGGAGGTGATGCTTCAACCATCCGTAAAGATTATATGCGTTACGGGCCGCACAACTCTTGTCAGGATACTTGTGACAGGGAAGACTGCAGCCTGTAGTTATTTTAAACTCTTTTCGTAACGGACAGCCAAACGAGTCTAAATTTTGAACAGGGCGACCCAGTATGTCGGAGAGAAACTTGCATTTGGCAGTGCCTTTAGCGTACAGATGGGCAAAGTTGGCCGTGGCTTCTGCCAAGGTTTGGAATAATGATGAATAAGCAATACCCCCGTCATCCCAGCAAATGCCGTTTTGTTCACTGCTATGGGGGTCCATGCGGTAGGGGTGTAGAAAACGAAATGTCTCCTGGACATCTTTAGATGCCACAGAAAGTTCCTTGATTACTTCTTCACCGTGAGCCCCGACAAATATTCATAATTTATAACGACCTCCATCTTGCTCTAAGTAGTGTGTAAATAATGTAATACCACTGGGGAACCTACCTTTTATACCTGCTGGTGCAGTATTGGCCTCCATAAAGGTACCCCGCGCAGAGACCCGAATTCCTGGGCGAAGAGGTTTTCTACCTGCTGATCGGCGCGGCCTGGAGTAAACAGGCCAACGAATTGCTTTTCCATGTAGCCTCTATCCATTACAGAGCGATCAGGCAGCAATATTTACCGCAGACAGTACTAGTGGGTCCTTGGAGCTGAGTGTTGTTATAATGTAGGACGATGCAATTGCGTCTTAAGAATGACTGTGTATCGTGAATATGAGGTGACTGGCCATAGCAGTCAAAGTAGAATCCAATGGAGGACCTGGGTTCGAGACGGATAGCTAGCCAGTGTGAAACTGACTGTGTGAGAGCATCAGTATTGACAATTACAGTGCTAGGCTGAGTGATAGAATGTGGTAGCATATTTGAAGGGAAAGCGCCCAGAAACGATTTAACATTATTTAGGGTACACGATATCTGAATTGAGTCCATCTTAGAAGTCTGTGGTGACGGTTCGCGAAGAATCAACGCCTACAGAATTGTCGTATTCCAGGTACAATAGGCACGTGAATGCCTCTTTTAACGCTTCCTTAAACGATAACTCAATGCGTATATTACCACTTACCACAGGTGAAGTATGTCCTTCCGACGCGGCCAGATCAGGCGTTAGGTCAAATAACACCATGAATTAACCCTTAATATACATATCGTGAGTTATCTAAAGTCCCGAGTTTGAATGGTGAATGCCGGAGCCTTCAAAAATAATATTGTATGCCATGACAGTTGATTTCTCGTGACCGGGATCAATATTCAGCCCCTCGCTAGGGATCTGCCTGCCATTCACTTACATCACGAATGTACGAAGACCGAAATGTTGAAAATTGAAGGGGTTTGTATTGATGGTGCAGAGAAAGTCAGTGTTTGCTATCATAGTAAACAGGAGCCTTTTGGGTATGCGGCCAATGACCGCCTGATCGATCAAGAGTGACTGAGGCACCGCAGAGAACGTGAAAGTTTTCAGTTCGACTGTCGTCAAACTATACCGCGCGAGTTCGGTCTTCAAGGTCGATTCGTGTGCTATTGGGATCTGAGGGTTTGGCCTGATGCGTCTAACAAGCAGTTTGGCATCGAGAAATTTGAAAGTAGTTTTAGAATCTGCGGACGTATTCATCAGGTAGAAATTGGCTTGGCTTTTTTAAACTTTATCTGCAACTTGATGCCCGGAAGTAAAAATTTCGGAACGTTGCATATAACACTATGTATTCTCCCGCACATTTCAATTTCCTTACTTTGCTTCTGTCTGTTCCATCTGTCTATGAATCCAGTGTTTGTCGACTCTGCGTTTGTGGGGTCACAGGGCAACATATCACCCACGTCTTTGTACCAATAACTGTTTGTGAGATGCGATGGGGTCGCGTCGACGCCATATGAAAGAAGTGTTTCCAAGATTGCCCTATAGTTATAAAGGTCAACCGACTGCGTTATATTCACTCCATTAAGGACAAAGGAACACTGACTAAATAGCGAATGTAGAAAATTATTCGCACCGGCCGTGTGATCTGACGCATCAAGGGCACTTCCATCGGCCTTTGTTAATTTGCCTTTGACATAGAGTTTTATATCGGGGTCAATATACGTGTCGTAATCGGCGGGTATCAGAAATTCCAGGTCGTTCTGATCAACGGATGCAATGGGCTTGTAGTGCACCACATGGGTTTCATGGATCGCCAGTTGTACTACCTTGCGAGCAAAAATATGGAATTCACTACTCACGAAGGCTAAGTCCGTCTCAGACATGGTCGTACCGTGACTGAAGTAAATTATGAAAAATATCCCGTTTTATAGACCCGCGCCTTTTCCTCGGTAAGGTACGTTTAGTTTTTTCTTTCGTTTCGCATTTCGCGCAGTGCCTGACGTCGCTGTCTTTCGTTTACGAGCGCCACTTCCACGCAACTTGCTGCTTATATTCTGTGTCGAGTCAGCCCCATGTTTTCAGATTGTCTGTGGTCTGTGTCGGAGGATTTTCTAATAATATTAGTGCCGGTGTGTAACGCCTCGCGTCCTAGAGCTTTGGGCGTTTCTTTGGCTATAGATTTGGCACCGCTCCAGAGAATAGGTCTAAGTGTCCTAAATAATCCTGCCAAAACACTACCTAGACCGTGTCCCCGCTGCACTAAAGTTGGAGTGCTGTAAATTGATCCTATATCTTCGCGACCACGACCTGCCTGACGGCGGTAATACTGGACAAGGGGGTCCATTGTTACTAATGACGGTCGCATGTGATGACGTAGTGTATTTGTACGCGTTGAAAATGTAGAACCACTTTCGTAGGTACCGTACCACTCCTGAAAGTGATGTGTTTACCATTAAGATCCTTTAACAATATACTTATGTCCTGGAAGGTACTTTTTCCACGGGTACATAATAGACATTATGAAGTGCGTAGTCACACAACTTTGATGGGTGAATAAACGTCCGCAAAAATCTGACGTAGTTGCTACCCACAAACTGCAGCGTTATCAGATCACAATAAACCATTGAATTTGTCTCGCCGGTAACGTCAACCGGTTTTATATTGCCGCTTCTCAGAGGCGGGGGACAACTAAATTCGCATAACCCGACCTCCCAATTGCCTGTCGAACCCAGGTCTATGCGCTGTGCCAACTGAATTGTATACTCCGCGAGCGTATTATCAGGATGGAGTTTCTGAGATGCATTGCTAAACAGTGTAATGTAAAAGTGATTTCCGTACTCCATCTAAATATTCTTCACGCTAGATGCATTTATCCAACTGTCGAAGCCAGGACCGTAGCTTTTCCAGCGCACGAGATGCTCACGAATGCCACGTCTGACCCTTGTAGCCAGAATTTTATCAATCTTAAACCTGGTGTGTTTTATGATTCGAACAGGTGTTAACTCTTCATTAACGAACTGTTCGGCTATTACCTTCTGATTTAAATCTTCCAGTTCTTACGCGGGACGAGGGGTCCTACGAATTACCTTAATAATTCGAAACACCTCCGTGCTGTAATTCTGCTCGCCTCCTTTGGCAAATTTCATTTTCTCTTTACTAATGCGCAAGTGCTGTCCCACGCGAAATCTCGGTTGTGCAATAGGTATCTTGCCTTGCTTCTGGCTCATTATCTGCCATATAGTTAGAATATCAGAATCTGTAACTCGTGCTGGCGGCATGCCAGTCGTACTGTGAACAGTCGCGTTGTAGCCTCGCACAAAGGCCTGCAGTACGTCAATACATCTGTATGTGTTCTTATATGTGAAGTATTTGTATAACTTATCCCGGATAGTACGGTGGGCCCTTTCCACGACTCAGCATTTGACATCGGGGTTTTTACATATCTGAAATTGAATTCCCTCACGTTTTAACATGTCTTGAAACGACCTGTTCAAGAATTCTTTTCCTTTATCCGTACGCACCCAGACAGGACGTCTGCGTATTGGTTTCAAATATTTGGGGTCCTTCAGGATGGATTGAAATGCTGGCGTGACAGCTTTACCGTCTTACTTCTTAGTGGATGATGTGTAAAAATTTGGAAAAGACATCTATTACAGTTAGTAGATATTTGACGCCGTCGTTATATTTGCTGAGGCTCTGGACATCCACCAGATCACTTTCCCAAACATCGTTTATATTATTCACAGTGTTGGGATTCCTGTTTTAAAAGCCATGCCTTAATATGTTTTCTGTTTCTGTTTACCCGTACTCTGGCCTACAGCCTTCTGTAGTTTTTGCTGAGTGGAGAAAGCCGAAGGTTTCGAGGGATCGTAATTCAGTCTGCTTATCATAGCTAGCTAATATCCCATCCACTGTTGCCATAATGATGCTTCAATGGCGCACTGTTTTGTCTGGGGAAACAACTTTGCGATTACGGTTCTGAATTTGATTCCGCGGGAGATGTGTATGGGGGCACTGGGTTCGTAACCCTTCAAATGAGCACTGGTTAAATTCAAAATGCTCTTATATTTTTTGAGATCGTCTGCGCTGACAATATCTTTATTTACCTTTTTACGAGTGAGTAGTTCCCAGAGACCTGTCTTACTTTTAAAATGCGTATTCCTAATATAGAAGTCACTATTCGTATCCACCGTCACATCGGAATTACCTCTAAAAAATTTGTCACCTACTTTACGCAGTCCACACTGCATGCAGAACGCCACTTTTGTGAACATATGGTGATAGGTAGGGGCCAGCAATCACACCGAAAGACTTTCTAGCATTTTTGCGTACCTCTTCTTCGCTAACGGCACCTGTATCCATATCTTTGCTAACGGTACCTCTATCCCCATCTTTGCTAACGGCACCTGTATACACATTATCGTCGTCATCATCATAGGCAAGTGCAGTAGCACCGGCAAATCTAGTACTAACGGGGCCTGTCTCTGCTTCATATACGTCTCCTGCAGAAGAAGTTGAGGGAAGTGCTACAAACCGTAACGGTGTTGTCAGATTCCTGACAGTCTGCGTACCTAAGTCTACCGACCCGCTTTTAGGTGTAGTTACTTTTTGTGCGAGAGTAGTGTCAGGTAATATCACTTTTATAAAGTCGGCGATAGCTTTAATCAATGCTTTACGTCCTACTGCGGCTTCAGCTATTTCGCCACGCATAGCGACCTACTTATCGTACGTGTGTTTCGTTCCCTTCTTCCTCCTCTTTTATACACGGGCACGAGTCTTCTTCTGTTTAGTACTCTGCGCTGTATTCTGAAGAGGCGGAGATTCTTGCTGCAGTGTAGCTGAGCGCTCATTCTTATTTAAGTAATCGGGCGAAACAAGGTACATTTTGCGTAACATTTTTTAAGAGTCGTGCGAACGAAATATAAGACTGGCTATTGTGGGTAATATAGCACTTAACAGTGGCACGAGAAAACCGCCTCGTTGATTAAGCAACCGTTTCTTAATCGAGATGGACACTCGTTTATCTACTAGTGTGCCGAGTGAACCTTTGAACTTTCGTGATCGCTTCTTCTGACATGCGTCAACTGTAGATTGTTGCGTAACACATTCAGTACACACTCACTAATTGATTTCACTAGTTCATCATTACAATTATTAATTATGGCTCTTTGTAATTGGGGTTTTGCAGTCTTGAGTAATTGCAGATGGTGATAGTTGGATTTTATGCGCTTCATCATTCACTAGAGCGTAAATAAGGGGAGGATATTCAGACGGAAGGACATTGGTTCGATACCGTAGCCTATCGTCTGTATCCTGGGCAAAGTCTAAAATCATATACCTGTAGGGACTCTTGAGTCGCCTCTCGATACCCTTCACACAGACTAGCACTAGCTTCAGGAAGCACTTGCCACGCGAGGTATGCAAACAGGTTCCTATCGCAAACGTTTTTCAATGAGACCAAATATTTCGCATTCAGCGATATGTCGCGGCAGTGTGGAGCTTGGTGGAAAACGTTCTGGGTAATCAGAATTACACTGAAGTTGCGGTGATGGCTGCCCTTGGAAAACAGGTCACACACGGCTCGTGAAAACACCTCGTTTAAAAGATCGTCAAGAATAAATAGGCACGGTAGACCTTGTGCGTTTTCAAAATTTTCTGGTAGACCCTCGTGAATCTGTACGTTCTTATTTAACGCGGACAACTGTTGCTGCGGCACTGAACTCTGTTCATTGTAACACCAGATAATCCCGCCAGGAAAATCCGACTCGGTACACAGGGTGTCAAGGTTCTGAAGAAAACGTGTACAGAACGTAGACTTTCCGGACCCTGTTGACCCACCAGTGATGCAGGTAAACGGATGTTTACACCTGATGTCACTAGCCATGAATGTCCTCTGCCAGCATTCACTCCATCAGTATATACCCAAACGGAACTGACGTCTTGTCGTTCAAACGCCTTCGTTTCAAAAAAGATACCCTGTACGTCTTTTCCTCGGGCTGACTTACAATACTTACACCTTCTCTATTCCTCTTGCGTTTAATCATATTCTTTGTGCGTACAATTACAGTTTCATTATCATCCATAGACAGAATCATGTCTTTCATTTTCGCAAAATTTACCAACTGAGAGGCCAAATAATTAAGAGTAATCCCACGAACTTTACAAACCGTCTTGCTAGCACCTGTCATGGAATTAATTGTTTTATACGCATAATTTTTGGGACCTGCACAGACCACTTCCGAAATGATTTCATTGTGTTTCAGTTCAGACGTCATCTCCCCCAAATTGTCTCCTGTTTCAACTAACGAGGGTTCGGCTTCCGGCTGTATATATAAAACGCTGTCTGTATCACAAGATAGCTTTGTCCTATAATCTGTCAAGTTATGAATACAGGTGAATGCGTGCACCTGCTGTCACATAGGCACCTATAACCTCATTGGTATGACGTAGACTAGGCACGCGTTCTTCCGATGAAAACTGCCATGAAATCCAGACCACGTTTCACTAGCAAACATCATGTTCTGGACTTCGATTCCCGGCGTCACCAGAAATCGGTACAGTTCATGGGGTTCTGAAATTAATTTTGTGTGCGATTGCTTTTCTCTGTCAATTTTCCCCACATGGAGTTGAGACAGAGTTTTGACAGACCGCGTTTTGCAGCGTTATATCTGATAGAATCTTTGTCCAGCTGATTGCCTTCGCTCTGATAGAACTGACGAATGTATAGATCTTCATCGTCGGGGTTCAAACCCAGCTAGGATACCCACTAGCCTCTGCTTTGAGTTTAAGAAACGTGTTTATGTATACTACAAAGAGGCCACCATCGCCAGTGTCTGGATTATATTGCGTGTTTTCGTACTGGTATACTTCTTGAATTTCTAAAATTTTGTAGCCTTTGTTAACAGCCAATCGTACTTCATCAATGACCCACGTGCCCTCCAGACATCTTTCAGCATCGCTGAAATGCTGACATTCGCCAGTCGTGTTCTGTTCTAAGACACGATCGGCACAGACAGAATAACAGATTCTTGTTATGTCTAAATGGGAGGACAGGGTGATAGAGGTCCTTTGGAGGCACGATGGTGCATTTCACTAATCCATCCATCTTTAGACATGACTCCTTATCAGCACATGCGTCACCTACATGAATGACCGGATGACCTATTGGGAATTTGAAATATTTACAAATGTATGGGTATAAACTCATTATATTGCAATACTGGACAGATTCTTCGCCCTCCCGTATCTTATAGTGGAGCCGCATGGCTTCGGTTCGACCCCCATACAGGGCATCTCGAGTGATCAAGGGCGCATGCTTGGCAATGGGATGCACTAGCAATTCGAGTTTCTGCTCCACAATTTTGGCTTCGTAAAATTTACATTCCCATTGAATTTTAACATGGTAGCCTGCCCGCTTTATCAGTTCGATTCTGGACAGAGTCTGTTCATATCGTTCCGCCAGCGTCTCTCCGCCAAGCGTTTTCACGTCTCGAAAAGGCTGGCATGTGCAACCGTGATAGTAACATCCCAGAAAATCATATACTGTTCGAGTCTATGCACAGTAACCGTCTACACTGTAATGCGGTAATTCAGATGGTCTGAATTCGCGTCCGTTTCTAGCATGCCGTATCTGACAGCCATCCTCCTGTTCCATATGTAAAAGCCACATTAGTGCTTTCTTTCTGTATCTGTTATTGGCACTGTAACCCCTTGGCGGGAGTAATCCAATGGTCTCTGGCTTCAGGAATTTCTTGCGAAGCACTTTATGGCATGCAGACGCTATTATCACTGCCTCGAGGAAAACCTCGATATTTCCAATCTCTATAAAATCGCGCCTGAATATCTGACACGCTTGTCGCAAGACGGTGACGTCATCTTAGCAAAACTGTTCCAACACGCGCCGGTTATCAAAGACTATGTCTTTTTATTCATTATACCAAGACAAGAAATCCTTTCTCTCTCCCTCACTCATCTCATCAGCACCGAAATACTTAACAAGACTAACACTGCACCAGCATAACAATAAATACATTCTTGCTAAGAGTATTGTATCTAGAGTAAAACGGATCTCTTAGTCTCTGAAGATATAAACTACTGACTAATGTCGCAATCCACTCAAAATACTTCAGTGTTAGTATACACAACGGGAATGTTACATTTACTGTAACACTACATCAGAGCTTCAGCGGCAGAGTGTAAGTTTAAAAGTCAACAAGGGTGTGAAACATTTTAAAATAGGAAACTTATGATTTTACAGAAAATGGACAAAAAATTAAGAAAACTTTTTTCTGAGGGCAACAGCCCAAAATTTTGATGTCACTCTTGGAATTATGCAAACCTGAAACACGGGGTTTTCTTAAATATAGTGATGTTATTTGATTCATACTTTTTTGTGTAATCACATTCAAAACTAGAATCTAACACATATCAGCAACTATAACATTACTGCCATTCCAATAGATGGTCACACTCCATTTAAATTTTACTCTCTTACCTCTTTGAAATTACAACCATGGCATCCAAATTAGTTTTATTCAGAAAACAGTTTGGGAAAAGATGTTCAGATGTGAAGTCAGCAATAATTGATAAGCAAGCTAACAATAATCACATAGTCCAAATTTGCCTTTGTATTTCAATAGTGTGGGAACCAAGTTTTCTGCGTTGAAAGCCGAAACGCCTCGGGCAATTTACGCAAAGGCATGGGCAAGTAAGAAATGGAATCTAGAAAATGTATGTGTTGCATTTTCATACTTATAATTTTAAAACCGGTTAAAATAAGTTGCGGGTTCCATTTGAGGAGAATAACTCTTTTCAGTATGAACTGAGAATCGAAAGCCTTGGCGTTGTGCGCTATAGCCACGACTTTATTGCACCAAGGTCGAGGTTCACATAGATAGGATAATAAATCGCCCACTGGATTGTCGTAGAATGAATGGCGTCTCCTACCACAACGATCACAGTCCGTTTCTATATCTTCCTGCATCTCGCAAACTGAGCAATACTGCTGAATACAAACTAATATGGGAATGTGCTGAGTGGCATTCTCTGAGAATTTTGTATCCTGCGTAGTTCCATAATCGTAGAACACAAACAGTACATCGTCACTGCGGGGCAATTAGTTCTTTAACGTCTGCATAAAACAGAAATGACCAATCTCTCTGTGTTGATTACAATTCGTACAGTATTGTTTGAAACATTCGTGCCTTTTATCTGTTATGAATGTATTACATGTGGTACAGTTCTTCTTTTCACATACTGTCTTTTCTCCTATCTTGTTAGTCTTGTGCCTGTCAAAACAAGCCCTACTCCTAAACTGTCTATTACATGCCTCGCACGGAATTCGAACACCAGCGTATGGACATGGTGGGACTGACATACAGTCACTGCACGACTCCTGGCACCTATGCGTCACGCAGCTCTCATAGCTTTTGTTACAGCTTTTACAGAAATACTTTCGAGAAAGTGCACCTGTAACGCTGTTAATCGCGTGAAAATGATGTGTTACACCATCATAAAGCAGGTTAATTCTCTTTCCGGATTCTACCTGCCCGTCAAACATTATATCTTCACAATTTAAACCTCCGAAAACGACAATTATGTGCTCTTTGAAATACTCCTGAAACTTTATTAACTCACGGATTCCTCCGCCATTTGAAGGTCAATACCTGTCGTCGCAAGTAAATGATCCACAACAGGACGTATCTTTCTCCCCTTACGAAATGCATTGTAATCTGAATTATTAGTTAATTAGGCAATGCTAATAATTAGGGCATGAGCCAAACAATTTTCTTCCGCTTTAACTTCGACGATACTCCTTTTCAAATGCACCATGTTTTCAAGGGGTCTACCCTTGGTAGCAATTCGACCATAGCCGATTGGCATTTTACGGAATGGACTGTCATAACCAGTGTATCTAAGGCGTTAAAACTAGCATTCGACTGGGCTACTTTTCCGAAAACTGACCATATTACATCCGGGGTTATCTGATCCTTCTGAAACTGATCCCTATTGCTTTGTCAGCTACATTAACTTCATTACTTATAGTAATTCTTACCATATCTGAATTGTCACAATTCTGTAAAACGTAGTCAAACAGATCAGACACACTGGCTAAGAAATGGGACATCAGGTTCGAATCCTCTCCCTCGGATGGCGGTAAGAGACGCACGGTTAGCTGTGTTCCGACAACATTAAATCGTCTGTACTGTCTGTTAATTTCTCCGTCTATAGTAAATCTAGGATGGGCCATTTTAATTCTGAAAAAACAATTCACTAATATTACTAGACATAATTTACATGTAACGCACTGTTACGAAGACGGTTATCCACTCACCTGTTACTAACACTGTCAGATATCTACCCTCTATAGTCGAGAATGTTGGGGTACATTGAGCGGATCTCCTTATTAATACACTAAGACATAGGTCTTTCTTCCTCTAACCGTATATGATTCTTGATACTTCAGGTCCATACTTGTTACTTAAGGTCCATAGTTCACATACATATATGAAAGGATTCTCATTTGCTAAAACATGTCACGTGTCTGTTTATAGCAAGTATATAAGACCCATCTTCGTCCAAGACACCCAAAGTGAAGAACTAATTAGCACGTTCCATCCATACATCAAAAGTTTAAGGTACGTATATTCTTCATTGAAACTTCGAATAAATATAGGAATTATATAGGGTTAGCACGGTTCATTAAATCTTTTTTCAGACGGATCTATCTATGAAATTTAAGGTGATTTCGTCATGTCAGGTGATCAAGATCACATCTCTGAAGAAGGATATTATGTATCCCATTGAACGGGCAGATAAGGTCCAAACTAAATTCGGCGAGGCGATACAACTAACTTTACAAGAATCCCAGCTGACATGTGTGAAAGTTTTTCTACCCAGACGTTACGGGGCAGTCTTCACAGGAAACGATCTAAAATCTATAAATGATAAAACAGTTTCACTAGCCCTTATATACCGGGGCATTTGCCCGGCGTCAAATTCCTACATTTTAAAGAGAGAATAATACTCATAGATATTCTTATATTACTTTCATCTTCTTCTATCTCTAATTTCCAGATGCCTTCCCTTCACGAAACGGATCTGCTTCGTTTATTGGTACGCATCACATATATGATAATGGGACACGCCTACGCCGTCATAAGGGTTCTTAGAAAGGGTGATGTAATCTTTGCGGTGATGAAGCAGGGACTCGATACTGGATATACAGTAATCGAGTTGCCGCAAAGATTACATTGGCCTCTAAGAAGGTTATTATTAATAAATTAAAAAATGTAAAAGAATTTTATTTGGAATATATGGGGCTAACGTACTCCAATGAACCCATTCTCAGGGCTCATGGAGGGGGTTCAGCATATTTTTATAGGGAGCAGTCACTGGGTATGTGTATGTAAACAAAGAAAATAAAAGTATGTAAACAAAGAAAATAAAAATTAAATTCTTAAATTATTTCTCTCAGATTTTCGGCGCCATGGTATACATCCCTCTCATATGTCTGAAGGAACATCAGCCATACAAAACAACCAGTTTTAGCGAGAGGGATGGTAAAATCTTGTTATCCCTCAAAGTGCATGGAGACTTGGGGGAGATTAAAACGCTTCTACTGCCCATGTGTTACCAATCAGATTTCAGAAAAGTGTGGCAGCTGAACCAAGAATGGAACGGCGAAGCGTCCACAATGAAATTAAAATATTATGGGCTGTCTACAAGTCTCGATGGTGGTAGACCTGTTATCAGAATCTCTGGTAGAAGATTAATAGCATTTCTCATGTGAACACCCTCCGCCAGAGATCGTAGTAAAACAGAAACTAAAAATTAAATAAAAACTAATTATAGCTGGGATATTTTTATTTACATCAATTAGGGTTCCAGAGCCATGACAGCTTACATTCCAATATTATGCCTCAAGAAGAAAGAGCCTTACCAAATTAGAAGTTTGAGCGAGTGGGGTGACAACATCCTGTTGTACCTCAGAGGGTATGGGGATCAGCAGCAGGAGATTATGTTACTTCTACTGCCCACGTGCTACCGTCCGGAATTCAAAAGAGTGTGGCAGCTGAACCATGAAAGGAATGGCGAGACTGCAAAAATGAAACTAAAATATTATGGGACTGACGTTTGGGGTGGTAGACCTATTATCAGGATCTCTGGTACAGGGTTTGTAAAATATCTCAGGTGAACACCCCCTGCCAGAGATCTAACACCCTCTGCCAGAGATCTAACACCCTCTGCCTTTGAAATAAATAATTGTGGCAGGAATCTTGTTTTTTATTTCAGGTAATCATGCATATAAATGGTGTACTTTTACCGTATCCACCGTCCGACACACTAGTATGAGGCGGCTGCGTGAATTAGCTGGCAATTGTACTCTGCTCCCCGAATTCCGTCCTGTCCGATTTCCTCACAATACCCATATATGGCGTCTCCTATACAATGGTCAGGGCATATGCTGTTTTCTTACAGGGCCTCTCCTTTTTCATGGCAGGTGTTTTCAACTCGTTTACACACGCCTCATTATTTATAGCATTATCAGACTCCCCACTGATACGTTGTATTTTCCGCAGAGTTCCAGATCCTCCCTCTAGATTTTGCATACATAATTATCTCTTTGAATTCACCCATAGGGGTGGTAATGAAGATATTTTAAACTACAATATTTCGTGTGGTGATTTTCAAATGAGGTTCACTATCTATGGTATAGAAACCACTGCTAATTGTGATACCTATTCTAATCTTGACTGTGTTACATTTATTTGGCAAAATTTCGACCATTTCAATTTTGTAAGATATGCTTTGACCCATGTACGTCGTGACTATCTCGCACTACCCGAAATGCTATGTCTAAAATACTATAGGGCAGAGTCTGCAGAATGGAGAAACGATATACTTTGCGGTCCGTGTATCGCGAGGTTTCAGTCTAGATTTCAACACGCGACCTCATGTCTCCGTACGAGAGATTGTAGGTGTAGGGTGTGTGCTCGCCAGCCTCCGTCCTTACTAGGCTTAGCGTCCAATACCTTATTTGGTATGATTTTCGAACTCGGTAGTTTCGTACTGACCAGGGAAACCACATACGATCAGTATGTTCTGGCAGACGGTTCAAAAAGAGTACCTACTCAACAGCTCCTTCCTCCAGACTTTCCTGACATATGTCTCAATTTGCGCTGTAGCATCTTTGCTTACAAACTACACCATCATTGCCCCGGCAGCGGAGCATGGAAAATTCAATTGGAATATACTTTTGGTTCGGAAAGTGAAGCAATAAGGTCTATTGTAAGAATTGAAAATACATATTGGTGTAGACATTGTAGGCGCGGGCTGTTCTTTTATAACGAATGCTCCCCGTCACCCTAGGCTTCCAGATCCTCTCTCTCTCTTTTAGCATGACTACTACTACCTCCACGCATTCGAGTACCTACAGTGAATTTCCTCATAACTTGCTACGCCGCAGAGTTTCAGCTAATGGGCTCATAAATACATACCGTCAGGGGGACTCGCAGTCAAACGGTATGGGAAATCCTCACTCGAAACTTATCCAGAGAGTTTCATCACAACGTCCCTCCATAGTGGATCCGCTTGCTGCACGCTTAGTAACTGCGCAGAGGCTGCAAATACTGGTCCATCAACATTATGATTACCGTATAAATTTTGAATGGAATGGTGGTAACAGCGGCAGTGTTTCGTCACGGTTTATGGAGAGACGGTTTTTTATGTATTCTGATACACAAACGTTCTGTATAGAACTCTGTAGAAAAGGATTAGAAGGACTGTGTACCTGTGTGTATGGAGACAATCACACGTTCATACCTGATAAAACCCCTCGCTGTCTGCGAGAGCCTTTCTATCCTTGGCAAAAATATTTTCTAAAAACTAAATGGTGGTTAAAATCGTCGGAAGAAGGGGAAAAAGAAAATCTCTGCGTGTGTAGTATTTCCTCTGCCGAGGACATACTAGACTGGTCCTTAAAAAATGCATTCACGTCCCGTGTCTAAATAAATCATATTTCTATCTCAGATCATGGCATCGAAGAATGTTGCTGTTGCTGCTACCCTCCAGTATGTTAAGCTAACGCCAAATGCCCTACCACCTACACGAGGATCCTCTATGGCTGCAGGTATCGACTTGAAAAGTGCTTACAACAAGATTCCAGCTTTTGGAAAGGGGCTGGTAAAAACTGGTCTGGCAATACTGGTACCTCCAGGATGTTAGGTAGAATTGCACCTCGTTCAGGATTAGCTCTACATCACCATATAAGTGTAGGAGGCGGTGTGATAGATGCTGACTATCGTGGAAATGTATGTGTGATTCTTTTCAATCATTCTGTCACACCGTTTCAAATACATCGGGGGGACAGGGTGGCACAACTAATATGTGAAAAAATAGTGTATCCTGAAATATGTGAGGTACAGGAACTAGGTAATACAGAACGTGATACCGGAGGTTTTGGTTCAACAGGGCGTAACTAAAATCCCATTGTAAAAGTGTATATTCAAATAAAAAACAGTTTCTGATTCCTCAGTCATGATCTTTTCATTTCACGCAAATAAACTTTCCCAAAGTGCATGATCCGGACTTTACTTTGTGCTCTATCTTATCTTTTCTGACCTCCGACCTTTCAGCGAGGATGCCACGCTGATTCACATGGCTGTGCTGAGATGATCGACAGTCGCAGACAACGATATGTACAGTGGTACTATTATACAGTAAGATATTAAAACAATCACTATTATGTCATAGGTTAACGTGTCAAACTGTACAGCGCTGCTGGCTACAACTGTCTAACTACATACTAACCATCAGTGTGGTGTCTTAGGTTAAGGATTTAGGCGGACAGAACGTCAATCTGCACTCTCAATACATCAGGGATAATAAGTAAGTGGATCTTACCTCCACCGTCACCCCTACACCCATGTTCTGAATCTTGGGGCGTACAAAAAATATGTTTCGACTTTCTTCTTCGATGCCTGTGGTGCATGGGGCTTAACTCTAAACTCTACAAAGGGCTCAAAACTCAAAAATGGGCAACTAACCCTTGTGAGCACACTTTTTGGGGGAGGTGCTCTTCTGCACCCCACATTCTTCTTTTTTGGGCCCGGGGGAATTGCCCAAAGGCGGACCCAAGTAGGTATGTAACTACTGTCCCACAATTGTACTGTGGCACTGTGGCAATATGCTCCTATGGTACTGTGAAAATGTGGAAATTTCCTACTATAGTACGGTGGTACCGAGTCAATGACCTCCTATAGCAATGTGGTAATGTGGCATTGTCCTACTACAGTACTGTGGTAACTTGGTAATGTTCTAATCAAGTATTGTGGTACTATACTATAGTATTGTGGTACTGTG
>Ga0268261_10001299_pt1 | contig 17004 bp, 8 predicted proteins | sample TergutNc150P1_FD_190353 | JGI IMG/M metagenome (GOLD analysis project Ga0268261, IMG submission 190353) | Nasutitermes corniger P1 segment gut microbial community from laboratory colony in Florida, USA - Nc150 P1 (SPAdes) (version 2) | ecosystem: Host-associated > Arthropoda: Insects > Digestive...
CCCCCAAAAAAAAAGACACTATACAAAATCAAGCACTTGCAAACACGCATTTTGTCTATATCACAAAATGGGCTGCCCGAGCCTATCTCCCTGTGCTAGGCAGGTAGATACAGGAGGCAGACAGTTTGGTAGTAGCCTAAGAATGACGTCGTGAAGTGCTGTGCTGTATGTAATCACAATATGTCCACGATATCAGGTAGTATTCCCTACATATAATACCCTAAGTAACATTCCAACCGGAGTGCGGAGTGGAACACTGGAGCATACAGTAAATCACAACACAACCAGACGGTCGAATTCCGACATGCTATTACGGATTGTTGTGCTCTCAGAATATAGAAGGAACGCAGGAAGGAGGTCATGGTATAGGCCATGACGATAATATTTGACAGTACTTGATGTAAATCGAAAATAATCGGTAATGATTCATAGCAATAGCCTGACCGTGGATTGTTTCCTGGTGTTCATTATAGACATGAACTGATTTATTGTTTAAATAGTTACACGTTTGTTGCACGTAACGGGTGGCACAAAATGTGATTTTATGTTAACTCAAGCACAGACAAAATGTCCAGTACTTTTCCATAATATACAAATAAACAATAAATGCATTGCAATGTTTACAATATATTTTATTCACTATATTCTCACCAACATGTTTCGACCGCTATTGCGGCCATCTTCAGGGCGATGTTATTAAAAGAATACAAAGTTACTTATGTGGCGACAGAGTTAGTTAACGACATTTGTACTTTGCATACTTGTAATAATATCACCCTGAAGATGGTGGCAATAGCGGCGAAACATGTTGCTGAGAATATAGTGAATAAAATACATCATAAATATTGCAGTGCATTTTGCTGGTTTTTTTATATATTATATATCTGATTAACGCACGGAAATGAGACGAAATATAATAATGCAGTACATTATTTTCTTAAGATTTCAAGTTTTAAAAGTATGTGAGTTTGGAGGTTACCGACATTTTTAATACCATTATCCTTCGAAACGTCCGTTAAATATTTTTCAACTGACACAGGTCTTCACAGAAACTTTCGGCCTTCATCTTCAGCGTCAATGCAGATTTATTCTACAGTTACAGCTCCAGATGTTCAGAACGCTGTAACCGTTTGCCGATACAGACGAAGTGATATTGTATAAGACCTGAATCTTCATCAAGACCACTCTGAGAATTCCAGACCTCTTTATTGACATAAGATTTTGTCCAGCTTGTCTCAATACAAGCTGCGAAGTCGTATTTTACTACAACACTTTATTACAGAATGGATCAAATTCTATCTAAAAGCAGTTACAACTTCCCTGTACTTTAAAGTATTCTGAAGGTAGCTGATGTTCTGCAGGACAGTACAAACGATGAGCAAGAATTGTATAGCCACTCTCATGTTATACACGAAGGCTGTATAGGCTCTGCGAGTAATTAATGCATGTAGGGCAGTGAGACATTCTTAACCTCGACACTAGGTGGAAGTGAGTGGTCAGCCTCAAACTCGGGCTGTTTTTACCTTTGGGGAAAGAGCCCTCATGCTTATCGAATGAATGGCTGGGTGTGCTTCAGAAGCTGTTTAGAAGTATGGGGAAAAAATTTTCTTTCGTTTCCACTGTCGGAAATTGAAGAGCAACTATTGGGAATATACACCCTTTAGCCTAGTCTCTATACAGAATGAACTATCACAAAAAATCCAAACTCTTACAGAAAAAATTGGAATGTTTATACGTTTCATACCTTTGTATAGTTTCAAGGAATTTTTCGCCTGCAAGTTACTAAAGAAATTATTCCACTTTTACAAGAATTTTAGGTTTGTACATACCATAAAATATTTGTGAATATAGACGGCACAAAAAAGTTTGGTGGCAGGATGTGTTGGAGGGAGGAAGGGAGGGAGCCGCATTCACCATTACGTAACAGAGTCAGTAATGGAAGTCAGACCTAATGCTAACCATATCCCCAGAATAACACTCTGTAAACACGAATGCGTTAATGGGCTATTGATTCGAATGTTGAACCAGATTAGAGTGTCGTCTGCATTAGCCTGCCAAATCCTGTGTAATGACGGTTGTGCATGTGTTTTGCACTACAGGGAATAAACAGGAACTGGCAGCAGTTTGCCAGACGGCAATAAAACAAAACGCAGCAATATTGGCTTTTGAATTATGAATTCGGTTTGTTGTGTGGACTGTTGGTATTTTAACATCGGCTTTCAAATTGCTGTGTTGCTGCACAAAATGCTTACTAAACTCGCCACATACCGTGTTGTGGGTAACGAGAGTCCATTTAGTAATATGCAACTTTCTGCTTCTCAGTAATTACTAGAAAAGCCATTGTGTAATGGGGAAGTTGTGTGATTACATCGGATATAGGACAGGCAGTGTTATCACAGTGCAGGTAATATCGCGCTCAGATCTTATAAATTTGTTTTCTAATGATCAGTGTTTACGGCTTTTAAATTTTAATTACAGGAATTTTTAATAACGCCAGTTTTATCTAACAATAAATTTAATTATTAACAAACAAAGACTCTTTCAACAGCAGCAGAATATTCAACGCCGCTTGTTCCGAAGTCCACTGCTTGATCCTCAGTACTATCCATTTCTCATAGTAATGGCCTATTCCCATGGGATCTATCTTCATATGGTATATGATATGATATATTTGTTAACTGCAATTGGGTAGCCACCCGGTGGCAGTAGTACAGTACACATATACACCCAAACAATACACAGAACGACACAAAACAAACAACAGACAGAACAACAGAAAAATTAGGAATAGTGCGGGCCGTGCCCGGTCTTAGCGGGTTTTAAGCTGGCATTTGCCTTACAACTGAGGAAAAAGCACGGAAAAACCTCAGTCAGGGTAACCATACATAAACATACAATAAGACAGGAGTAAAACCATATATAAATTGATAAAAAATAGAACCTACAGAATATGAAAAAAATGTGACAATAGCAAAATACATATAAGCAGCAACTTTATTTTGTCCGTAAGTCTTCTAATAATGTTTGACACCTTAGTACTAAGACCATCACTACACTGCAACACTTCGCTAAACTTCACCACACTTCACCCAACTACACTTCACTACACTTATCGACGCTTCACTTCCTGTCATTTATACTTCACTACCCTCTCATTTAGCTTTACGCATTTACATTTCCTATCGTTCTATTTCACCTCACATCACTAAACTAGACACAGTACAGTTCTCATCTCCAAACTTATTTCCAAAATAACGAACCCCTTCACTGCCCTAAAAAACTTCTCATCATTTTACTTCACTTCACTTCTTATTTTGTTATATTTTTTTCACTTATCCTATCAACCCTCACTTCACTTTACTTTGCTATTCATATCTACAACTCACTTCCCTTCACTTCACTTCTCTTCACTTTTTACTTTTTATCGCCTTCACTTCCCCTCACTGGTTTTCACTTTCCTAACCCTCGTTTTGAAAATATGCGTTTTACCGTGGGAAATCCCTCTCGCCCCTTCAGGTAGCTTGTACCAGTCAGTAATGGTCCTACTCACAAAGGAGTATTTCTCGATATCTGTTCTTTGTTTATTGGTTCTGATTTTCCAATAATGATCGACCCTATTTAAGTAGCTTGGCGCCTGTAACCTATCCCCTATCGCTTTCCATGCCCTCTCACCGGTATACGCTTTGTAGAGCGCACAAATGCGTGCTATCTTCCTAGGCTTTGCCAAAGAAGATTCCCAGTCTGAGCCTCCCGAATGATACGCAAATTTAGCAGCTTTATTTTTTACACGGTCTAAAGTACTTATCTTACATTCCTTGTATGGATTCCAGAAAGCCGCCACATATTCGAGAATGGGACGTACTAGTGACTTATAGGCTAAACGTTTCGTATTTTTATTTTCCACTTTTACAATACGCATTACAAAATGTAGTGTCCTCCAGGCTTTTTGAACCGTGTAATTTTCCTGATCAGCCCAGCTTAAATCACTTCGTGTGATGATTCCCAAATATCTGCAACAGCTAGATTCAGGAATCTTTTGGTCCCCAAGGGAATAATTTAGCCGATCCTTTGCCCGGGCTCTCGTGAAGCTTAGTGCCTTACTTTTATTCGGATTTATTTTTATTTAATTTCCTTCCGCCCAATCTATCTAGTTCTGTCTGTAATTTTTCTTCGTTTTGGTATTTAATATTTTTCTATAAATTATACAACCTTCTGCAAAAAGTTTAATTTTTAATTCGATGTTTGGTCCGTCTATCTTCTTCTTGGTCTTCCAAGATGTTTTAGCCTTTCTGAAACACATAATATCTTTAGCTACGTGGTTACCAAACTTACGCTCATTTCACACAGTGCAGAAATAAACCTTGCTGGCTGTCAGATGAGCATAGATTACACTAATAGGAAGTCACCGGGTTAATCCTGATATAACAACAGATACATCTATTGACAAAACGTAATGGAAATGAATTATTGTATTGTAGTGGCTGGTGAAGTCTGATCGCTACTCTTCTGGGTAGCTTGTCCGAGATGGGACGGGGTCGTAGGATTCGCTGCCACCAAAATATATAAATTTATATTTATGAGTATTGCTAGAAAATCGCACCAGGACGAATGAGTGCCGCGAGGCTGATACCAGCAGGATGGAACGCGTTAGCGAGCACGCAACGACTTCAATATATATCCAAAACTTTAATGACATGGGGCTATTTACTAACCCTCTATATTCTTTAGTAATTCTACGAGGGGGTGCTGATAAGTCCTTGGCCCGACCTACTTCCCGATGTCGTAGGACGGAATCGACAGTATTGTTGGAAAGAGGGATTTGTTCATGTGCCCAATTGCAAGTCTTTTCTTGTTACAGAGGCTGAAAGGAAGCATGTCAGACGACGCGCGCGATTTCAACAACATCGAGACGCGAGCTGTCATCAAGTTTTTTTTCCTGCAAGGCAAGGCGCCGAAGGAAAGTCACGCCATTTTGACATAAATGTTAGGGGAACATGCATCATTGTATACCACCGTCAAAAATTGGGTGGCCCTGTTTAAACATGGTGATTTGTTTACCTGTGATGCGCCTCCTCCTGGACGACACAAAAAAGTGACCACTCCGGAGATTATTGATCAAATTCACGAGCTAATCTTGGAAGAACACTGGCTTTCGGCAAAATCAATAGCTGAGCACCTGGGCATCTCACGTGAGCGGGTTGGGTCCATCAGTCATGAAGATTTGAACATGCGAAAGCTCTCCGCGAAGTGGGTCCCGAAATGCCTGAACGCGGCTCAAAAACGTCAACGGTGCCAGTCGTCTGAGCAAATTTGAAATTTTTTCGGCTCGATTCAAATGATTTCCTGTCGCGATTGGTGACCACGGACGAAACCTGGTTATATCACTATGACCCGCAGACAAAACAACAATCTATGGATTGGCGGCATAGCGGCTTACCCAGCCCCAAAAATTCGGAGTGAAACTATGCGCTGGAAAAGTTCTCGCCTTGATTTTTTGGAATCAAGACGGTATCCTCCTCATTGATTTTCTTCCAAAAGGCCAAGCTATCAACGCAGAGTATTACTTATTTCTGCTGGTGTAACTGAAGGACATTTTGAAAGAAACCCGCTTCGGGAAGTTCACCAAGGCGGTCTTGTTCTTGCACGACAATGCCCCGGCTCACCGGGCACTTGCAACCCAGAAGAAACTGGCCTACCTGGGCTTCCAATGTCTTGATCACCCATCCTATTCTCCTGATCTGGCCCCATCGGATTACCACCCGTTCCCTGGACTAAAAATAAACAATTGAAAGGTCGCCATTTTCGTCCGCCGCGGAGGTCATTCCTGCCGCGGAAACCTGGTTAGACTGAGAAATTTCTGATATTTGTTTGAGTGGCTTGCAAAAGTTAGAGCAACGGGCTAAGAAGTTTATTGAGCTTCGTGGGGAGTATGTTGAATAAATCCCGAGTTTGGTCGCTGTAGCTTGTTTCTTTCCTGGCCGGGCTAAGGACTTATCCGCACCGTATCGTAGTATAAAAAAGCGTGCCTAATAAGAATTTCTAATGAACAAAATATAATAGTAGCTAGTTCTCACATAAATTCCTATCAATTCTAATCTTTGTTTCTCACTTAACGCTCACACAGGCTTACCCCAGAGACTAGACGTAAACACCTCTCTCAAGTACAACGTTTCTTTTAGATCTTCCAAGCTGGACCTAAAATTAGCTTTGTTTCCAACTCAGTACACTGTACTTAAATTTAACTTAGTCAGTTCACATCACCTACCTAAAGCGATGTAAAACAGCAACATTACACAAAATAAAAGTAACGTTTCTTCCTCGAAGCCTTATAGTGTGAACACGGAGGTGATCACTGGCCGAAATTACGTTACCTCGCCGACAGCCGAAACCCAAAGACGCCTTCTGCGTAGCAACTCAGGGTTAATACAAATTACAAGGACTCCACCCTTAATTTCGTCACCATCGAAAACCTTGATAACAATCTCTCCATAAGATGGATGGATCGTAAGATGTAACGTAGCATCGCATGGTGCTGTTGCTATGCAAAAGCGCTGACTAGCTAGCCACTTCCTATTCTCGCACCAAGGGAAAACAACGTATGTGCAGTTATTTACACATGTTTCGACAAAAAAATCCTAAAAAAACTAAACCAGTCATTCATTACAGTATTATCAGTGATCACTAATAGGAGGGACTTTTCTTTCTATATCGAAAGTTGAGGCAACACAAATCTAGCAGACTGTTGAATGAGACTGCCTTCCGGAATTTCTGATCCCTCCGTGCCAATATAAAATTAGGCTACTTTAAATCTGCACCCCTTGTCCCATATGATCTGAATTCGTAATGATAAAATTCGTATCTTATTCTAATCCACATAGCCAAAGTTTTCGGCATTAATAAGCACATATGTTGGCAAAAGGCTATGTAACAAACACAGAAAGCCACGCACTGTGCATTTTTGTAACTTGGAGCTTCTCGGGGAGACCGTAGTACACGTATTAATAGGCACCGCCGTCAGAACCTGCTAACAGCATAATTATGGAAGGTTTCCTGGCATATCAACCCTCCGACAGCACGCAAAACATTGACATTTATGCACTACGTTACGAACATAAATATGGCTCTCTTTATATGGAAGTTGAAACACATTCAACCAACAGGTGAGGTTAGTTTTGTCAATGAGCCTAACATTACTCTCACATCCTGAGCTATTCCAGTCCCTCCTCAAGGGTTGCTTCAAAACCCAGCAGTAGCCTACATATTTCCATAGTTGACGTTGCTGTGTGACACAACTCAATGTCGAATGCTGCTGTTGTCGTGATAGTCAATTTTAATACTGCTGGTCTAAGACTATCTTACCCAAAAAGACGTTGTAAACTGAGACTTCATTTTCATGCCTCTATGATCAGTGATTTTTTAGGGTTATCAGTATCTAATGGCCAACTCGTAGCTGTCAAAAGTACAAGGAAGTTTCAACAATCCGCATAATGCCCACAACATTTCTGGAACTCCGATGTGAACATGGCACACAGGTGGCACATGGCACACATCGCACCTCCACGTAGTGACCATTACGTTTAACCGTTTGTTTCACCGCAGCACCAAGGCCAAGCTGGCGTAGCAGAAAACTGTCCATTTTTTGTGAACCAGAAGGTGACAGCTTGGTTCACGTCTGAGTCGTATGGCAATCGTCTGCCAGTGAGGCACCTCTTAAGGAATTCACGGAGATAGAAATCACCTTTACGAGCTGGAGAATCAGGAGTTCAATTTCCGGTAAGGGGAACAGATAGTCTCTTCTGACACGCTGCTTGATCGCTTTGCAACCTTGTTGGTATCCCACAACAAAATTTATAACTCCGAATGAATATATTTATACATAAAGGTATCGAAATGTGTTTAATTGAATTCCGTAGGCTTATATGGAAAATTTGAATTTCAAATTCGTCAATCGATATTTCACGTGTGAACTTGAAATTTAATGACTCCACACCAATGAAGGCGTTGTCACTTTTACTTACCGCGCTGAATCATAAAATACCAGCAGAATGTAATAAATTCAAAACACATCTTTCTGCTAGAAATTCATCGCCAAAATCAGTCAAACATCTTCTTTTGACGCACTGTGAAGTGATCGCATGCGTCGGGTTACCAGCACGTCATATTCCCGTAGAAGGTACGATCTCATCTTACCCACTCTGAGCTAGCCCTCGCAATTGGGGTGAACGGTTACAAGACCATCATCAGTATAATCAACAACTTCTTTGAATGATCTTGCCCTACTGTCTCGCCTCTTAAGTACTGTGATTAGAAATGCTGTCTCCACTGTCTGCATGATCTTGCGCTCTCTTTCTCATTTTGTGCTTATAAACCTATAAGAATTTTTTTTTCCTCCATGTCTTCCATATTTTCCATCAGGGTGGTTGATTTACACATTTTTTGTTTGGGGCAAAGATTTCTTTCAATGCTCTTCTAATTACTTTCAAATAAGACATGTCAAATTATCTGATCACAGCCCTACACTGTTCAATAATTAAAATAATTTTTCTTAAAGTGTGGTATTTTGCGAGAAAAAATGAAAGCTTTAGATTCTAAGAGCACTCATATGAGGTAATAAAACAGTGGGCTAATTCAGCTAACATTAATAATGCGTTTGTTCAGGCCCATTAAATATTCACTATAGAAATTTCACTTACTACTTGCAACAGTTCAAGACTGTGGATTTAATGAAATGCTACACAGTTTTCTAGGCTGCTATCCCAGACATAATCACACGATCTTGCATGTAGCCGTACTCTTTTTATTCCAGCTGCAAAGTGTTTTTTTTTAACTTACTGTAGGTGTCCAAGTACACGATTCTCATACAAGGTTTTGCGAAAATTACTTAAATATGCATAAAACATTGACGACTCTGTTTAAATTAGGGAAACGAAAGTCGACAATCTACAGTTTGCTCGACAGCAATATGACAAGAAAGTGGCTTTATTTCTTTGAAATCTCAGAATGTATCTTCTTTTGTATTACAGAACAGTGCTGTAGGTCTATTACACACCAGTGCAGTCAAAGGACGAATGGAAATGTGTAGTACTCAGGACTTACATACCGGCTAATTGATTTCATAAAGTTTCTCTGAAGGAAGCAATACATGAGGAAAAGCTGTCCCGTTACATGCCAAGCAGGCACTGAGGGGAGGAAGATATGTAGCTTTACCCATATTGGACCTCGGCTCCAGATTGGTGAGCACCACACCCCGGCCGCCTTATCCCAGGGAAGAGACCCAGTACGCATTGCACAGGAGGTCTCGACGTCCGTCTGAATGGGTCCGCTATAAGACTACGCTTTCCTGGCCAGTAACACGTAAAAAGCAAAAGTAAAAACAGAAGGAATGAAAGAGAGAAAATGCCGAGAAGAAATTCAGAAAGTACAAATAAATCAAAAATAAATTTAGATTAACGGAAAGTGACTACCTCTCTCTCTTATCGCGGAAAACTTTAGTCGTTTTCGGACAGCTTACACATCAAGCCTTTTCTCGCCATCTTCAATCCATTATATCAGCCATTACAAGCAGCACATTTCTCACAATGCCTAAGCTGAATGGCATCTGTCTTTAAAGTTGTTGACTTTTAGCACTTTATTTTACACATTTTATTTGCTTAACACGAGCTGTAGTAATATACCAAGAGGAAGTTATGATTGTTGTGTGGAATGCGTCATGGAGGGGGTCGTGATTGATTACCACACTGCAGATCGCTCCAGCGCCACTACTACCCCGCGCTGTGGTGGAGAAAGCTCATCAACTTTCCATGCACCACACACCACCCCATCAGTTCTGCTGGCTGTATAGACTTGAATAATTACAGCACCAATTGTGTCCCTCGACATGGTATTGTATCAGGAAAGAAGTCTGCTGTAGGACTGCGGACAGCGCAATGTTTCCAGTCTAATTCCTGCAAGCACTGGAAATATCTGGCAGCATTATTACAAATATGAATAGTTGTTACAGGTCCTAAAGCAGCTGTTTATAATAAACAACCCAATATTTACAGCATCTAAGAGTAAAGTATCCGTTTTGGGAAAAATGCACATGTCCGAAAACAAAGTGTTGAGCGGAATATTTGAATCTGACGTAGAACGGTAAAAGTGTAAATTTAGTACTACTTCTGTGGTTACTTAAGCACCACGTTTTGGAGGGGTATGAAGCGCTACTCATTCTTAACCTAGGCACTAGATAGAAGACAGTGGTCAGCTTGAGGCTTCGACCGCTTTACTCCAGGAAGAGCCCTGTGTTCCCAAAATAGGAAAATGGTTGGTCTAATCGGCAGTTCGGTTTCCAAACCTGCATATGTCGATTGTGAAATTTAAATATTTATTTTCAGCTTACAAATTTGGGTAGGTATGTACATGGTCTGGCTTTAGAAATTAGAGGAGAGAAGGTAGTTTGGGAAAGACAGTAGCGACGTAACCCTTCAAAGCAGAAGGAAACTGTCGCGGAGTGTCTTTGTCATATCCCATAACCGACCGTTCTTGCATGCATAATTCGTCCAGTGGTAGTTCAACGTAGCAACCCGTCTCAAGATACTCGTTTATGTGAAGCCTGGGCTCTCCGAACTTAGAATAAAGAATTCCGCCGAGCCGTTGGACTTAGGAAGATGGGTTTAAAATCTTAAAAAGTTAAATTCGGTTTATTGGGGACGGAAAAATTCGCGGTTCGGCCAATGAGAATATTCCGGGATCAGAAGGGAAGATTTCTTTTTAGGGCAGACCGAGGACGTTAGTTCGAATGCAGGGACTATTTTTGGTACGCCGGAGGTAGAAGGACGCGTTAGTTGGTCACTTTGCAAAACTATTGTTATCCCACAACAAAATGTATAACTCCGAATTGATATATTTATGAATAAAGGTATCGAAAGTGTTCAATGAAATTCCATTGTTGTATACGGAGATTTTGAATTTCAAATTTGTCAATCGAACTTTCACGTACGAACTTAAAACTTAATGACGTCCACTCCATACAGACGTCACTTTTACTTGCCGTGCTGAAACACAAAATACAAGCAGATTGTAATAAATTCAAGGCATTTATTTTTGCTAGCAATTCATCACCGAACTCAGTCAAACATTTTCCTTTGAAGCACTGTGAAGTGATCGCAGGCGCCAGGTTACCTGCACGTCATATTCCCATAGAAAGTACGATTTCATCTCACCCACGTTGAGCTAGCTCTCGCAACCGATGTAAACGTTAACAGTGGGTCAAACTCTTGATCTGGACAATACAAATTTCTGGCCCCTGCTGGGAATTAAACATAATAATAGTTTTAACTACTTTTGAGTTTGATATGAATCTTTATAAGTTGTATTTTTCTTAGGCTATGGGGGATATGGGTCTGAGGCCTGTTGAACTGACTCTCAAAATTATTTCTGTAATTAAAGTTTTCTAGCCGGACGGTAGGCTAGCACAAAGTAAGCATTCTTTTTGTTTAGGGTGATTGGAAAGTAAATACGTAGTATTTAATGGTCGTATATAGCACTATAATCTCAGCAGCGCAGCATTACAATCAGCAAATAAAGCTCTTCAAAAATATGTATTTACCTCCAAACAGATGGACTACCATTTCGCCTGTAGGTGGATGGAGCTCCAAGAGCCAACACGAACTCCTGCTCTAGGTTTCGATGATAACCTATGTCCCTTTTTTGTGTGTGTGATTTGGTCAAAACGAAATTCAACTGATCACAACCAGGGACACTGGATGAACTGGAGGACTGTATCAATACAGCTCTCCATTTAGAAGGTACACCAAATTAACCCTATAAAATTACTATACATTGAAACAGTATGCAGCGCAAACAGAAATGTATAAAAATGTTTATACAGTGAATCGGCACGTCGTAAGGCCTCCTTTGCACAGGATAACATAGAACACTGGGAGATGCAATTTTGTACATCGCGAGTGTTATGATTTCTTCAAAATTTTAACAGCTCTATAATACTTAGTGGTCAAATTTTGAAAGATGAAATTACTGTGATGTGCTGAATCTCAATCAAAGACGCCATTCTGGAAATGTTTACACAGATAAGCGTAATCTGTTTTTCTTTGATGTCAGGACGCTCTGCCTGTATTAGAGCAAACAACAGCTACGGTAGGATGATTGGTAAATAATGAATTGGAAAATATTAAAAAAAAGTTAATGGTTTAATCGATATATTTTCTCACCGAATTCCTAGAAGGGCTGAAGAAAACCGCGAAAAAACACGTTCATAATGGGTAACACACATTCCGAGATGCAAATCGGGCTTTTCCTGGAACATCGCCTCTACAACTATCTTTTCCATACAGAAAAAGTACTGAAGTAAATATTAGGCAAATAGCTTATGGCGATGCGAAAGAAAGTCAGTTCCCTTAGGTTAGGAGTTAAAGATGACTACGTGTACACGTACATTGAAGTGTCAAAGAAAGAAAAATGATTTAAGTGAGGTAGGCTAAGTAACAAAGGACAAATCTGGAAAATATATATTCCGTCGGCAAAGACCGCCACACTACATTTGGGCCACAGTAAATAGTCTGTAATCCATTAACCTATATACTCTAATTCCACACTTGAAGTCTATTGTGGGGATTTCCTTTTCTGAGGTTTGTAATCATAGTTTACTTTTTAGCGTAACTTCCCCATAAGCATGGTATTTTTGTAACTGCAAAAGACAAAGGGAGATTCATACCTTTACCTCAGACTACATCCTTTACTAGACGCAAATTCTTTTTTTCAATTCTAGACACTGAATAGAGGCGCTGTGTTCGCTGACATCGCATGTAGAATCAATATATTATCCCGGGGATCAAATTTCTTACCCGGGGAAATCGGAAAAAATAAAAGACTTGATTCTTCTGCTGTAATACAACACTGCTTTCGTTGTACTGCAGTTGTTCTGTCAAAGTTTCTGGAACTGGACATGAGATGGAGTAGGAAGCAGATCTGGAACGAATTATGGGAATATTGCTTTCTGTCGGTTCTTATGAACTAAATGGAACTGACAACGAACGGGAACAAAAGTACAGGGTAATTCAAAACATTTTCATTATTGTAAGGGTATTTTTCTTCAGCTTTTCTTCAATGAAAAACATTGAGTTAGCGACCGTGCTAAATTGGGAGCAAAGAAGGGAGGTTGCATATTGATAAACTTCTATCCATTCTGGAACCAGCCATCGCTGCTCCTCAGACAGCTTGATTGCCACATCAGACTTCTCAATCAACAAATCCTGCAGAAGAAAGCGTTGATAGTTTTTGAACTACTCTGTCGTGTGGGTTTACACTTTTCAAAATTCACTCTCATTGCTAGCAAATGTAACAAATCTGCAACAAACATTCCCGTATACGTGGTATATGACGTCTGTGTGAGTAAGTGACCGTGGCAAATATGTCAGAAACTCTGCCTTCTACATCCTATGGCTGTTACCGGTCTATATAAAGCACTTGTATAACTTGCAGATTGTCGGAAATCTAAGGAGCCTCTAGCTGTCTCATTCGGACTCGATATATAGATGGGTTTAACATTATAAAGGTTGAGTAAGAAAATTGTACCGACGCCAAGATCAGGCTGAAGTTACGCAGAAATTAATCACCTTATAAAATGTACCCAGCTAATAATCATTTTGGCGCCTTTGATATCCTACAATTCCTAGCAACAACACTACAATCTATAAGCAATACCTGTTTCTCTTGAGTGTAACTATGTCACTGGTATAAAGAAAAATGCATACCGTCTGGAAAAACAGTTTTCTATTGTTTACAAAAAAGTGTGAATTTTACAGCACTGTTTTACTGTCCTAATTTGAAAATTCCTCCCAAGCGTGATAAAACTGCGCTTGCACACGGCAGGCATATCAGATTTCGGGAAACTTGCACAGCATGGACGCGAACATTTACGCGGGCCGAAAGAGAAGCAGGTATTTATGTAAAGGACAAGTGAAGATCGTCAGGTCTTAAGGAAAATTAAAATGACAAGACATATTTGGCAGAACTTTCTGATACCAATGTAGTGCAGTTCTTACAGCGGGTGGCTGAAGATGGATGGGTGGATGAAGCAGCAATTCTAATAGGCATTCTGCAGCTATGTCAAGATGCCTAAAACGAGTTTATTGTATAGGAAAGAAGACCATATTATCCCGAATAAATAAAAAGTTAAGTAAATATGACATGTTGATTGTGGAAAGAATGGTAATTCAGCTACGTTTATGCACATAGGACTTTAACCTACACATTAATTTCCTGTATGGACTGAATACTCTTATTGTTTACTTGCACATATTTACACAAGAACATTCAGTTTTGTGTCTATATACATGCTCACGGGCCTTAATTAGAGGTACTGTACACATTTTAATTGTTAACTTGACCTTGTCTAACGGACTAATTTGTAAGACAACGATATGGCTTTCTTCGTGGGCAGGTTCGATCTCCGTAGCAGGAACCTTTAATTGTTAACTTGACCTTGTCTAACGGACTAATTTGTAAGACAACGATGTGGCTTTCTTCGTGGGCAGGTTCGATCTCCGTAGCAGGAACCATAAAATAGCAGTGTAAGTAGTAGCATTGGTAGCAGTGGTAGTAGTACTAACAAACTAACTCAGTTGAAAAATTCCCTTCCTCTGAAGCATTTACAGGTGCCCGTCACCTCTTCGCAACCTGAGCCAGAACAATCTAGTCCATGCCTTCCCATCGCACTATTTGAAGATTAATTTTAATATTATTCTCCCATTTACGCCTAGGTCTTCCCAGTGGCTCTTTCCATTTGGGCTCCGCACCAAAACCCTGTGTACACCTCTCCTGTTCCTCACACGTGGTGGTGGTGGTGGTGGTGGTGGTGGTGGTGGTGGTGGTGGTGGTGGTGGCAGTATTCGTAGAAGAAAAAGGCGTTAATATTTGAACTATGAATATATATGCATAAGTTTGCTAATAACAATTAGAGTTGTACAATTATTTCACTCTGACACAAGACGGGAGGCAACCAGCCACAGGGAACACACTGCTGTTTGACTGGGCGGTCGGCAGGATCAGTTTAGTAGCCCAACTGAGATGTAGAAGGCTGGAACCTGTAGATATAGGACATCACTAACGCAACTTCTGCCCCATAAAAGAGGAGGTATTCATTCTTTGGCTAAATGAGTCTTAGGCTTTCAGGAAATACATTTTTTATGAAGGTTTTAATTTGTTACGGCATAATAGCAACGGATTCGACTTAGAAATACGTCGAATGAAAGACAGAGGATAAATTACCGGCATTTTTATTGACTTACACAATTCCGAGAAGTTTGTTTGCAGCCGATGCGTCACCAGCCTTTAGAAACAAAATTTAAGTCTTCTGCTGAAACGTCATGAAATGTGTTTTGTGCTACAGACGTGACATTAGATTAAGAACCCCGTTCCGTGTACAGTAAATACAGCAAGCCATGTTTCAGGTAATTGCTATGCAGCGAGACTTCGAAGAACCGTGACGTCGGGTCGAGGTCGGGCGTCAGTTCACACCGGTTTGAAGCGGTGCACATTTCCGTTACTCTGTAGTTGCGCTAGAAGTGAACTGCAGCAGGACTTGTAGACGGTCTTGGTAGCATAGAGTATAACATATTAGGATTTCCTGTTACAAGTTCATAGTTTTGCGACTCAGGCTATCTCTTAATATTCTGAGTTACAGCTTAAAATTGAGATTTTTTGTTACATTATTTCTAGAATGGTAATTGTGATTAAAAGTAACACGTAACCTCACGCGGTAGGTGAAGCGTCACAAGCAGGTTACGGCGATAAGCCTGCAGGACGATTCACATAAAACGCGCAGGGGGCTGACGTCTGTAATTTCCTAACGCGTGCACGGACGGTACACATATATGAGATCGTGGTGAAATGGACAAATTTACACAAAGTGCTGAAAGTTTTATTTCAATAAATGCATTTTATTGGATTAAAATATGGATGATTGGTTTGTATTTATTTAGACATAATGCTGTCGCCTGTGGATGTTCGGACATGTAGATAACAAATATGTATGTTTTAACTGACGTGAATCTGTAAAAATAGAAAGTGATAAGGTGGCTGACAGGGTGCTTGAATTAAGGTACGGGATGTATCATGAGCTGGAGAAAACCGCCAAATGAAGAGAATCATAATCTGTGCTGTTTATTATATTTTAAAAAGCTGATCAAATTGAAGAGGATATATTTTAAATAAAGCCAACTTGGTGCACAATTTTTCTTTGCATGTTTATTTCTTTTCTGTACATGTTTCAGTCCACCCTGCATGCCAGACCGTCATCCATACAGAATAACAAGTACCAAGTGTCACATAAACACAGTTGTTTCTCCTGATGATGGGCACACGGTCGCCCGAAACATGTAGAGAAAAGAAATAAACACACTAAGAAAAATTGTGCAAAACTTTGGATTTAATTAGAAGAGTATAAAGGGACGCACTGTCAACAAAACATAAAAAATAAAGAGATTATACTCGTATCTAAGATGAGAAGCACCTCTGACCCAAACTGGAAAAATCTGAAATGCACTGAATGTTTGAAACTGAACCTAAGAAGAAGAGACAAATTTGAAATTATAAGCACAGACGAGACTAGATTTTGGTAGAAGTCTTAAACATAGAGTGAGTTTCCAGGCTGGATTTATCTGATCTGGCAAAAATGGTAATGAATCCCTCTCTCTCTCCCTCTCTCTGGGGATGTGATGATGTTTATTGCAGAACATTTATAGAGATTTAGTAGAATTCACAGCGTAATATTCTAGAGCACATTAACCTTCATAGCCACTTTTATGGTAAACTAAGGTCTCACATTGCAATAAAACTTGGTTTTCAAAGAAGGCTACGTGCTTCTTGAATAGCTTGGAGGTTATCGGTTTCTCAAGAAGGACCGTGTTTCGTGCATTTGATCAGTGAATTTAACGGACAATACGTATATATGTATGTATATATATATATATATATATATATATATATATATATATCAAAGAACAG
>Ga0268261_10001300_pt1 | contig 17001 bp, 10 predicted proteins | sample TergutNc150P1_FD_190353 | JGI IMG/M metagenome (GOLD analysis project Ga0268261, IMG submission 190353) | Nasutitermes corniger P1 segment gut microbial community from laboratory colony in Florida, USA - Nc150 P1 (SPAdes) (version 2) | ecosystem: Host-associated > Arthropoda: Insects >...
AACTCTCTATATACACAACAGGGATGCCCTACCTAGGGGTCGCATAACATCTACATCCTCTTCTCCACTCTTCATGTCTGTAATATTAAAACAGTGGAGATTACCTCCACCGTCACCCCTACACCTATGTTACACCATGTTCCGAACGTTGGGGCATAACTACATCATAAAAAAATAAATGTTTCGACTTTCTTCTTTAATTACTTCTTCGAGGTGGTACAAGGGGCTTAAATTCAGCTCTCTGTATACGGGGTCTACACAAACGAGACCCAGCAAGCCGTCCCCTACACAAGGGCAACTGCCGATTCTCAACCTAGGGGTGAAGGTAAAGATGGACGGAGCCTGACCTCCAACGTCACCCCTACACCAATGAAGCTAAAGAACGAGTTCAGTTTTGTTCCGCCCAGCCGGCCCCCGTTACTACTAGCGTCAGCTCAGCGGCCACTGCCACGGACAGGTGTAATATCCAAAATTGGTTAGATTCAACTTTGAAAACCCGTTTCACAATGCTTGTCCCAGTTAGGTAATTGAAGAATGCAGGAAATTGTCTTGCCAATGAGTTTTATTGTCAGCTTGACCCAGTTGCTACATATGTACGCTACAGCAGGAAATTCTAGCAAACTGGAGCAGGAAATTTGCCGTAATGTCCGCAAACGCTGTGTTCAGCATTAAATCTATTATATATATTCACGCCGCGGGGACATGATTATTGGATTTCTCATTTGGTTTCGATCCACGTCAGTTTGACGTTTGGAAATACATTACGACAAATTAGTCTCCGATACCGACGTAGTGCTCGTCAGAAAAAAATTATACAAATTGATAATATTGAAACAATAGTACAAAATGGTTCTGTACCTCGCAACGCTTCTGTTAATTCAAGGTGTCTGTCTGACTATACTTACTAAATTCGTTCGAGAAGTAAATTCCAAATCCCCCTTTTGAGTACAGATTGGTAGGAAGCGGTAATTCTTCTTACCAGTTAACTTTCGTATACCGCTACAGCTTAGTTTGCAAGAGGGAGGAGAGATATCAGTCCAAGATAGGCAGTCACGTACGAATCGATATTCACATCAGACGAGCACAGGAAAGTACGTCGGTCAAAATTCTAAATTAAAAATTACATTGGTCGAAATTGTAAGGCACGATGCAGGACGCAAGCCTCCAAGCGCAACTCCTAGATTCCAAAGCGGAGATAACTAGGCTGAGAGAGCGTTTGTCTACAGGAACCCCTACGGTACACAAAGATTTGTCTCTCATTTCGTTAGTACCGAAGTGGTCAGGTTCAGTCAACCGTCTCGCTAGAGGAATTCTTCTAGAATATAGAAAGTGCAGCGAAAATAGGCAGGTGGCAATCGTCTGAATGTATGCAAATCGCAGCCTTAAAAGGTACCGACTCTACTGGGACATTTTATAACACGTGCTTAGAGCTCGACAGAGGACGCGACTTGGGACAAATTTAAGAAAGCGTTCAGGGAACGATTCACAGACGTCTGCACGGACCAATACCACTTCATGAGGCTACAGACGGCCAGACAGGCCAAACACGAAGGTCCCCAGGAGATCGCAGATGGGTGCAGGGCACAGGCGCAAAAGATCATGTGCAAGGATAGCGATCCTGTAGCACAACGGATCCATAGGGAAAACGCGAGAATGATGCTTTTAGCCAGCTTTGTGGCGGGCCTGTCTGGGGAAATCGGAAAACAGGTCAAATTTCAGAATCCACAGGATTTACGACAAGCATTAACAATAGCGCTCGCGGTTAGAGAAGCGCTAAAACAGGATAGGCCCGCCGAAACTTTTTACACCAAGTTCGACGATTCGGTTAGACTTTCAAACAGGCAGGACGATAGGGAACCTGCCGAAAGGCATAGCCCAAAGCGCGCAGCTACCCACCTGAGAACAAGGAGGTACGAGCGTGGCGCAAATAGGTCAGTGACCTCAGGTAGCACTAGGGACGTCCAAGCTAGAAGAGAACCTAGCTGCTACGAATGTGAAGGGCGAGGGCACTTCGCGCGGGAATGCCCCACGAGCCGAAAACGGAAAACAGAACGCCCCCGGAAGGGAAAATCCGAGCGAACGCTCAAGATCGAACGAAGCCAGGTTGAACCCTGAGCTTTAAACTTTCGTGTGCTATCGCAGACTAGGGAAATAGAAATTTCAGTATCGTAGTTAAATTAGTTGGAAAACGAGAGTCGAAATTCTTTTGTTTTCTGGCAAGATGTCAATATGGAACGGTCAGTGTAACAGCTGACTGGAATGTGCTGCGGGTCGCACTTTGGAGCCAGCCGCAACACGTATTCCCTGAATACCTGACTCAAGGTCGGGGAGGGAAGTCGTACTCGTGGAGACGTCCACACGATGACGTAATCTTGCAGATGCTTACAAAGCTATGACAGATAATCCACTGCTGGTAGAGTCTAGGATTTTACGATGAACGGTGCACGCGACGTAGGAACGTACACGTAACGGAATATGTCACAAGATTATAGTTCGGTGGACCGGCTAGGAGCCGATGTAGGTCCATGTATTTTCGGTGCGTCACTTGAGGGACGACCGAATCCGCGTTGTCTAGGACAACGATTTGTCTCAACAGAGCTGAGCGGTCTCGGAGAGACAAGGTTACGTCAGTTGGGAACATTCGTCAGAAGATTATACATATTGATAATATTGAAACAATAGTACAAAATGGTTCTGTACCTCGCAACGCTTGTTAATTCAAGGTTAGTCTGACTATAATTACTAAATTTGATCGAGCGACAGGTTCCGAAACCCCTATTCAGTAAAGGCAAGACGATTATTCAATTATCTCAACTTGTTAGTTTTACCATTAATATTGAAGTATTCTAAATTGTATATGTGTATATTGCGTTTAAATATATAGCCCTAGGAAATAGTGACAAACGGTCCTTCGATTGGACAAACCCCCTTGCATTCTTAAATTCGTCGTACTTAGGTACGTGGTGGCAGCAAATACCCTTAATTACGGACACGCAGATTAACGACGGTGCCCGTAAGTTAAACCCAAATTACCGACAGCGACGTTCTCTAACCCGGGTCAGTACAAATCACTGTCAGCGGTGGTTCTTGAACACCGGGCAGTACACAGGTGCCGGAGTGGCAAAGTTATTCAGCTCTGACGCATGAAGGCCGAGAGGACTCTGAGAATGCTGCTGGATGTCTTACATGTTCTTTGTTGTTGGTCTATTTTTGGCTTCTTTGTAACGGAAAGCTCTTTGGTGCTTTCCTGTGACAATACTGGTGCAAGAAAGTTTGATGAAAATATGCTGAGATTTCAAGGCTAAATTCCAGTGTTTTGAAACCCAGAAATATTGAATACAGTGTGTTGCAAAAGGCCAGCTAGATCGTAGAGATTAGTCTACACTATGTGCCAGGTCTTCCTAAACAAATGGCATTTTCTGTAAAATGTAGATCTTAATGAACAAAGAAGCTTTAGTAGTTGCTGATAAGGAGACTGAACTAGAAATAAATGCTGATAAAACGAAGTACATGGTCATATCTCGGGATCAGGATTAAGTCACAATTTGAAAATAACAGTTCCTTTTAAAAGTCGGAAAAATTTAAATACTTGGGGACAATTCTAACTTATCCAAATGCATTCTTGAAGAAGTTAAGACCAGACTAAAGTATCTGCATCTGTGGCCTGTCCTGCTGTACCATATTTTACCACATTATCTCACAAAAGGCACGATTTTCGGTAAAGGATACTAAACAGAAAACGTGCTTTGATTTTTTCTAGAAATTTTGTATGAAATATTTGTCATTCTAAGAGGAGTCGAATGAGGTATGATCAAAAGTACATAATGGTCTTCGTGTAACGTATCCGTTACTCTTGTCAGATTGAAATTTCTTGACGGGTTTTCGAAAAATACTCAAATATAAAATTTTATGAAGTCCTTCCAGAGAGAGCCGAGTTGTTCCATGCGGGCAGAGGCAAAGAGAAAGACAGACATGACGAAGCTAAGAGCTAAAATGCTTCCTGTCTTTACTTGGCCAGTAGGTACTTTATACTCTATACTGCCGTTTATTATACGTTTAATACGTTTCTGATCTGAGTCCTGAATTTTAATTAAATGAAGTCTATACCAGAGATAGGACCTTAATACACAAGCATAACCGTTCCATATCCATCAAAGAGAAAAAGTTTTCATAGATCGCTAAAAATTGTATACACAGCAGTTTATTTTTGTGATCTAACAATCCTACATGTTTTGGTTTTCTCAACCATCATCAGGTTCAGAAACCTCGTGTTAATTGTCTGAGACAACCGAAGACATGTAGCTAGTTAGGTTAACGTACTAAAGTGTTGCACATAGACTGGTTTTTTAGTGATATAACTGTACTGGCACAATGTGGAGTGACACGTTACAATTGATTCCCAGGCAGCTTTTATTCCGTATTCATAACTTGTGTGACAGAATTCCAGCCCATACGTTTAATAGTATTTCTTAAAATAAACAATACAAAACTATAGGTCAATTACAATGTAAAATAGTAGCAATATTTACTTATCTTCTCTTTTTCTTTTTTCGCAGCAGCACCCAGTGGGCCAGGGCCTTCTCATTGCCGAGGATTCTAGATCACACACCATGACGCACCACAGTAGGTAGGACTTCTCTGGACGAGTGATAAGCTCGTCGTAGAGACCTCTGCCTGACAGCACTCAACACTCACAACAGACATCCATGCTCCCGGAGGGATTCGAAGCTACAATTTCAGCAGGCGTGTGGCCGCAGACCCACACCTTAAACCGCACGGCCACTGGGATCGGTACACCAGAACTTCAAATTTGCCTCATGAATGTTCTAACGTGAGTCGTGACTTTAAAAGTTTGAAAACTCTGTGACGTACAATATAAATACTGGTAGTGCGTTTGCGAGTGTAGAAATTTCATGGGATTAGAAATTTTAGCTTGTCTTGGACAGATTTGTTTCTGTTTTCGATGGACTATATACTGCACAGAATTTTAGCAGTCTGCCACAAAGCTCGGCTTTGTCTTCATTCTAAGCTATCGGATTTCTGTATTTATTTGCTTGTTTTGTTCTACCTACCTGCAGCTCCTGCAGCTCTGTAACTAAAGCATTTTCTATTCTTGCACAACTTAGAATAAGGTTTCTTGAAATTAAGGAGATTTTGCCCTCAAGACCCTTCGTGTTTGATTCCAAACCCTGGAAGCACAATTTGATCTCCGTGAGTAATTTTGACTCCGCCTGAGGTGGATTTTTCTCTTTCTCGTGTAGATTTTAATTAATCTAAATATCGGAAGCATACGCAATCTACGAGTACAGATGACTCAACTTCACGAGATGACACGAAAAATGGGAATAAAAATGAACATAAATATGGAAGTGAAATTTGTATTTTATTCAGCTGGCCTAACATGTTACGGTGGCCTTAGTTAAAGAATGAGAATGTTTATCATCCGAAAATAAGCAAACAAGTTTGTAATAAAACATTGTGACATGCTGTTGAAATGACACTGCGGGCATTTGACATGGTGTCACTTGGAATTACTTCTGCCGGCAGTTCAGGTTAATTGCACACTGTACAATTGTACAAATTCAGTACTGCTGTCAAGAGACTGGCATCCAAATACGAAACGAACCGCAAAGAAGCTATTTTTGAAGATGCAGACGCCAATAAGGATCTTACAGCGAATGCGTGTTTTTCGAAGGGAATGCTTTTACTGAAAACCCTGCGTTTGTAATTTTATTGCCCGTGTAGTATTACTTAAACGAATTTTACTACAAAAATTATTTCAAGGTTGACTTTATTTAAAACTTGTTTGGTTATATAATTGATTACGTATTAGCAGCTGTTGTGTTTTCAGATTTTAATCTCCAGAGCTACTGTACACAGTAACAAGAAATGTCATGGTCACCTCCTATTGCAGACAGCAGTTTCACATGACCGCTTTGGTTTAAGAGAAAACGGAATTCATAACCTACTTTCCGTAATAAGTTTTGTTCCGTGAAGTTCACATTCCGGAACATAAGCTGTGATGGATATTTCGTATGAAATTCGAAAAGTGATTAAATTATGTCAGATTCACTGTGATTTTTTAGTGGCCAATATGGAAACGGGGCAGTATTGTCAGTTATTGCCATTACATGGTTTATTACCTTTCAACAATCCAGGACATGAATCAGTAACTGATCTGGTGGTGCAGTGATTAGTGATGATTGTATCAGAGAAAAGCATCCCGAAAGAGGAAATCAGTTGCTCTTTGTGAGGGAAACTAGCTGCGGGAGTGACCCTCACACAGATTCCTCGTTACGTTCTTGTGCGATGATTATACCAAGGTATTCCACGTTTAAGGACGTGGTAGCGTCTCATCGTGTCGCAAAATCAGTGGATGGTAATGACCAAATACTCGTATTGTGCTACAGTCGGCACGGCGTGGTCGCTGTTTGGCTCAACTCGGAACGGCCAGGCAGAGTTGTAGCTCTCTCAGAAACATTTGTCTGTTGGTAAAACAACTTCAGGCTATGAGAATGTTCTTGTAAATAAAGGAAAAATGGTGTGTGCGTATTTCTTACCCTCTTACTAGCTTGCTTCTCCAACTCCTAGTCAACATTCAGCAAGTGGTCATCACTACACAGTTTAAAAACGGATTCCAAGGGATCCGCGACCAGTTCCCAAGGGGATCAGTAGATAAAGTTCTCTAATGTAATGACCATGGGCGCGTTTGCGTCAGCCCATGTGTTCATTCCTGCAACTCCCGCATAGTTTTAAGATGTTTTGTAACATGCTGGCTTAGCGCATGTTTAGCCTTGTCACACCCTCCAAGGTTGCCTCGCTGCGGTATTTCGTTTATGTAACATGCTGACTTAGCTCATGTTTATCGTTGTCACACCTTCCAAGGTTGCCCCGCGGCGGTAATTCGTTTATGTTATTTTACGCAAATATGCGAGACTCAGCTTTCATCCCCTATACATGCTTTGGGAAGACCGCCCAGTTTCATTCCGGCCTGAACCATTCTTCCGGCCCTAGACTACCAGGCTAGGCCTCGTCGTGGCATTGTCTTGAAGTAATTTTTACATTTTGCGTACCAGCAATATCGTCAGTGGTTCACCTGAAGTTACCCAGCAGACTGTGCAGATGTTCGTGTACTACGCAGCTCTCTATCTGTTCGGAGGTAAGTCAGGCTGAATCCGCTCGCTAGTACCACGGTACTTATTTACCACTAAATTTCGGTTTAAACTCTATTCCCCTCGGCGTAACCAGTATAGGTGTGACGTTTGTGTTATTACTTATTGTACGTATTTTGTTCCTACTAGTCACTTACCTAGAATATACCTTTAGTGCTTTGTTTATCTGCGTATTGGTTATTGTCCCCTCTTCCACCCCACGTTCGATTCGTACCAAGTTCTCTTGGTTGGTGGCAGCATTATCTACCCTATCGTGGTATCAGACACGACCCGACCCCCTCAGGGTCATTACAAAAGGTGTCACCGGTGGTTCAACAACAATTCTCGGGACATTACATTGGTGGCAGCGAGTAGTTCCACGATACCGGGGCCATTACACTGACTGCTTTTAAGTAGACTTTATTCTTTAATTAAAGAAATAATGTTTTGTTAAAAATAATTGGGCAACTTCTTTAATTGGCGATGTGTATATTTTGTATTACTGTTAAAACATCTAATTAAGAAAAGCCCCGTGCCCAAAAAGCGATTAACAGTGAGTTTCATTAAGGTCAAGTCATGCAATGCATTGTTATGTATGCTACCGGTATGAATTGGTATGTACCTAAAATTAGTTCTGAAATATTAATTTGTTAATTTTGGGTACCTATCATTCGGACATTATATATGCGTAAGCAAGGATGCGTGGATTTGTGGTTATTTTTCGAATCCAAAATGTTTCCTCAACCAAAAAATTTTCGGAAACACTGGTGTAGCCTATAAGAAACGGAGAACTTTACAGCCAGGTACAGTGAGGTAGCGAAAACTTCCAACCGCCTGAGGTGAGGTCGTGTGGGCGAATTAACACTCAAGAGGAGGCAGCGGCAAGAGCGTCAGCGTAATTTGATATTGAGCGTCAGCGTAATTTGATATTAAGGTAGGTGGAGACCACCAGGCATTAATTTGGATTTGCAAGTGGAGAACAAAATCATGTGGCTTGTATTAAAACGGATTGTAACACACAAATATATGCAAATAAAAATCAGTACATCGGAAACTAACGCAGCCGATAAAAACAGAGGTATAGAAGCAATTTCTGTTTGTTGTTTATTTAATGAAGCTGTTAGTATCTCAGGCTGACTATACAGCGCGGTCTCGTTCCTCATGATTAATTTGTTTCGGCAAAACCATCACGAATATCGGAATCACAAACCCTGATTCGATTCTGTATTAAAACACCTATTTGGCTCAAACAACTAAAGAAGTATCAGTAATGAAAATATAAATTGTCTCCAAAATTGTCAGTTGTTAAGAAAATAAACACACATACTCCGCCTAGTTTGAAAGCAGTAAACCTTACCTAATGAAAAGTACAGCAGGTGACGGGGCTGCCGCATAATCAACTATGTGATCTTATCCCGATTCTTCATAACCGGTCACGAATGGACGAAACAATGTTATTAATTCTCAAATATGGAGGTTAATGAACTTCTGGTCTAACTTAATATAGCGTCGACAGTGAATTGGAAAGGATGTTTCAGAAGGCTGTAATGGCCCGACACGATACTATTTTGGGGTGTTGCTTGCCGGACTTGTTAAACCAGCCGGTGCTCCGGCCGAGGTTAGAACCGGACGCTGGAAACAATTAGACGTGAGAAGTGCTACGGCTTATATCATTTGCCTCGGAATGACTCCAAAAAACGACAAAGGTATTTCAAGAAACATAACTGCGATGTAAATTATTATAACGAATGACAAATACAATATTAAAAAATGTAAGACTAACACATACCAACACACAAATATATATATATACTACAGACACCGAAACACCTTGTCTTATTGTCGCCATTAATGATCTAACTTGCCACTCGTCTTTCGCGGGTTTGATTTTGGAGTGTAACTATCCTCTGGTTGCTGGCGACAAAGAAGTTACTGTGTTCAGCGTAAATAAACAGATAAGCAACTTAAGCATCCTTATAGTTAGGCATTAGAAGTGTATAATGCCTTATTTTGATTGACTTCGTAAATTTATAAGACCCATTGTACGAGTGCTTCGTCCATCTATGTACTTGCAGCATTTTAACATACTCTAGTTGACTGTGACAAATTGGCAAGCCCAATTGTATGATTATTACTAAACAAAGGATTGTAAAGGACGTGGGAGAAAGTTTTTTTGCCAATCTGAGAAGCTATGACAATTTGTCCGGAGGAAATGGAGAAATATCGCACAATGTCGGTTAAAGTGACCGGTGTTTGGGCAGAGACGTAAAACAGGCAGCTACCAATTGAACAACTTACGTCAGAAGACGAAGCACCGCCATTTACACGCATTTCACCTGAAAAACAAGCAAAACACGATAAGTTTAATGTTTTTATGAATTGCGCAGGTTTGTTTTGTAAAGTTTATCTTTTGAAATCCGTCTTTGGAATTCGTAGTGCGAAACATACATCAGTTGAATGAACTGGTGGATTTTGAAACAGCGTTTGAATCGATACTGGTCAATGTTGATGGACGCTGAACGATACAAAACGTTTTGTTGTTCTTTACGTATTGCATGCTCTAAACAGCGAATATAATGCATAGGAATTAAAAACAGAATGTTACAATTAATAATGCTTTTCATTAGGGATGAAAAGCTACAAGAGACGTTATTATATCCGACAACTCGCATTACTCTTTCACTCACATTTTTTCGCATGGCGGCTGGGAGCTTAGCGCTCGCCGCTATTCGAGTTTTCTATGCGACGACTGCACGCCTTTTTAATGCAAGGTACTGAATTTGATACCAGGCCTTTACTGTCCACGTTTAAGAACGACGCTAGCACATAATCGCCAGTAAACTTGTTTTCCACTGCACGCCCAAATTCTGCTGGTTTCTATAAATGAAGGTACTTCGGCAGTCTGACAGGTAAAATGTTGTTAGTTATTGCACCATAAGATGGGAAGACATGGAATGGTGGGGATATTGTAGTATGTGCTCGTCTCCTGATACTGATGGTCTGATCAAGTAAAGCTGGACGAAACACATAGCACACAGAATGGTGAAAATCTCGTAGGAAGGGACGCCATTTGTTGAAGGGAGTAGTCATTGTAAAGACGTAACGACTATGGCGTCGGGATTTGAAATGGATTCGACTGGATTTAGGTCTGTGAACAGGTGGCGGCTGTTGTGAAAGCGGAAGCGACGTGTCTGTTTCTATCTCCTTGTATCTGCCTGTCTGTATTTGTGAAGCTTGTGTGCGGTGCTCACTGGTAAAGCATATGGCAATATGTCACGCAATGCCCGCAGTGAGTGCTGGGTTTCTTGTCGGTCACCCGCAGAGGGTGCCGCCATATTTTATAATCCAGAACCTAAACGTTTCCTTCCCAGTCTCTTCTTACTCTTTCCCATTATCCCTATCCTCACAGAACCAATGCGGTTCCTACGTCAAATTCCTTACAGAAACCTGTCAGGTAATCAGCATGAAATCTGCGTGCAAAATGCCCTGCTCTTGAATGTTACAAATGGCGGTTCTGCGTGTTGATTTACCCCTGTTCTTGAAGTGTTAACGACGGCGCTTCTGCATGACTTACGGATCAATCCAAGGCCTATGTAAGCACTGTCCACTTGCTGCTGTCTCTGACGTCCTTAACTCGAGGCATGCTGTTTCGCCACCCCTAACGGTCCCACGTAACAAAAAAAACAGCTAGCGACGAACGTTTTGTTGAACTCACGGGGGTAGTTCGTGCAGTCACATAAATTTATTTATTTCTAACAACCGCTCTTCTTTATTATAATCCGCTTTATTTCATGGTCCAGGATAGCGTAGTCGGAATGGCGACACGATAAGAAGTGGACGGTTCGGGTATTGAATGTGCGTAGAGGTAAGGTTTATCGCAACCGTTCATACCGGCACTGAAGCCCACGCAGCCTCTTCTAAAATGGGTACCGATTCTATTTCCTGGGGTAAAGCGGTCGGGGCGTGTAGTTTAGTACTCACCTCATCTAGCGCCGAGGATAAAGATAGTTTACAGCTATAGCTCTACTTCCCTCTGGGTCTTCATGGCCTTCCCAATGGTGAACTTTTCCATTTATTCCACTATATTTCGCTTTGTTTATTCCACCTTAACAAGCTTGCTTAATCTATAGACTGTTCATCCCCGCTGTTTTTAGATGCTCTAGGAAACTCTGTAGAAGGCAGTCAATAAACAGCTGTATTTATGTGATTATATAATTTATTATTTGTCACCTGGACTACATTTTTCGACCTCTATAGGCCATCATCAGGCCCCTCGATTGTTTGTTTAGCTCACATTGCAATGTCAATATTGTATTATGGCTAGGATTTTTCTCTGTACTAGCACTCAGTATGGTACTGCTATTAAACCAATAAATATACTTGTCAAAGTTTTGAGTTTTCATTTGCCTGCGTTTTGTTGTGGTATACAAACTAAAATGCCCTGACTGCGGAATTCCGTACCAGGTTTATCGAACATAAAAATTCGCCCTACACTTGACCGAACCTAAACACTCATTTGGACACATAAACATCATGCAAATCATACATACTCAAAAGAAAGGCAGGCATTTAAACACGATCGAAAGATTCCACATATACAAAGAAACACAAAGGCAACCACTTGAACGACGATCTCACAGTAGCACCAACAAATAAAATTTTTGACACCGTCATAACACACCCAACCACGCCTACACAACCCCAACAAAATAACACAAAAACACATCCGACAAAGAAACACGGCCACGCGTGACCCAAAGAACCCCACATAAACGCCCGACTCCCCATAAAAATGGCAAAACACCGCCACCTCACATACACCAAATATGGACACTCCACAAGCCCCCCTCCATCGCCATGAGTTTGATCGAAAGGCAACCGCAGAGCCAAAACCAAAAATATCACAGTACTCACACAACCATCAAAGACAACGGACATACAGGCATCGTACAGACACAGAAGAAGGAAACGCAAACAGGCCGTAACAAAACCAGGAAACAAAAAAGTAAGTACCAAGACCATAGTACACGATTGTATACACACAAAATAAAAAAGATAAACCTGACAGTGACAATACAATAACTCTACATTACGTTACCCTTTCCTCTAGGGCACACGCCGTCTACGAAAACAGGAAGCAAACGCGTGACAGGAGCAGAATTCGTCACAAAAAGGCAAAACACCACACAGGCCCACAAACAGGCACAATGTACATAACTTCACAAAAATAGACTTCAAGAAAACAACGAAAAAAACCTGATACACCACAGGAAACCAGGATCAAACATAAGAACACCGTACGAAGATCAACCAACTGGCCGAAAACCATAGAACCCCAGATGACCACCACGAACCAGACAACCGCAACTGGGATTTTACTGTTTAAAAAAAAAACAACTTAAACTTAATTACACACATGTGTACAAAATATTAGTATAGTAACAATAACGAGACCTCGTTAACTATCTTAAATATTTAATTCTGTAAAGTACTTATATTAGTTTTAATTAGTTTAATTCAATATACAGACTGCAAAACATTATAAAGCGTCCCTACACGGGGCACGAAAATCCAAGAACACAATGTAGCACAACAAAACGCAGGCAAATGAAAGCTCAAAACTTTGATAAGTATCCTTATTGGTTTAATAACAGTACCATACTGAGTGTTAGCACAGAGTAAAATACTAGCCATAATACAATATTGACATTGCAATGTGAGCTAAACAATCGAGGGACCTGATGATGGTCTATAGAGGTCGAAACATGTAGTCCAGGTGAACAAATAGTGAATTATATAACATAAAAACAGCTGTGTATTGACTGCCTCCTACAGGGCTTCCTAGAGCATCTAAAAGCACAGCGGGGATGAACAGACTAAAGATTGAAAATGCCGGTCAGGGCGTCATCCATGAATACGTGAATACAAAAAGAAAACTGCTCACATGCAATGCCAGCATCTACTTTAACAACGTCAGCAATGAGGGTTCACCCCAAACTACGCCAAAATACGAATACCAGGAAATACCCCAGCCACAATATCCACAGCGAAGAAAGCATGTCAACTAAGAATCAAAGAACTGAAGTTCCTACACACGAAAAAACAATATTTAAATGGAAAACTATACCAGATACATTTAAAGCTAGCAAAGCTATGGGGAAACAATTGGCAATATATACAGAGCACACTAGATTCGAAACTACACAAACTAATACAAGGAAAATACCAAAACCTCAACCTAAAAAATACAGAAACTTGCAAAAGAACAAACAACACCAGAACAACACGTCACCTTCTGCCCTAGAGTGGTAAATAACACAGATATCGCCTTTACGGACAAAGAAATCGCCCTATTAGAGAAAGGCCTGAAATACAACTACACAACAAAAAGAAAAATTGGTTAACTACCTTAGCGTTAGAGGCAGAAACGGCCATAATCTCCCTCCCTCACACAGAAAGAGAATATTACAGAAACAGAGTAGCTGATAACCTTGAACAACTAAAGCAACAAGATAAAAATAAAAACATACCAGCACGATTTGAGTACAACACAATAAAACATCATCGCAAAAATACAAAACAATAATGCTATAGAAACTTCCGTGGACAAAGGAAATTCCATACTCATACTCCCCATAAAACAATACCAACTGAAAATCCACAACTTTATAACAGACAATAGCTTCCAAATTTCAAAGACAAACCCGACTAAAATATACCAGAACCAAATCAGGAAAACAATAAACAACAGCACACAACTCAAAAAGCCAGAACACAGAAGGAAATACGTAAACTTAAATCCAACCGAGCCAACAATAAGAGGCCTTATAAAATTGCAAAAAATAGAACAGCCCATACGACTAATAGTCAACTGGCAACACGTACCAGCGTACAAATTAGCCAAGCTATTAAAGGAAAAGATACAACTGGCGTCCCTCCCATATGCCTACATCAAAAACACCCCACAGCTGATACAAAAACTAAAGCAAACCCCATTAACACCCACATCCGCATACGCATCATTGGATATTACAAACATGTATTCGAACATCTCAACTGAAGCAACAGAAAACATACTACACAGTACCTTAACGCAGAACGGAATAGACCGACATACCATAACCGAGCTAATGAGCTAGTATGAAATAGTCACAGCAAAACTACTTCAAAAACAATGACCTAATCATCATACAGAAAGACGGACTAGCAATGGGAGCACCATCCTCCAGTATCATCTCCGAAATCTTTCTACAGAACATCGAACAAAAACATCTCCCATCCATAACCAAGAAACAATCTGACCAATTACTTCAGATAAGTAGACGATATTCTCATAGTATATGACACAGCAGACATAGCATCACTACTAGCAGACTTCAATTCACTATACCCTAAATTAAAATTCACTAAAGAAACCCAGCAAAACAACCAATTAAACTACCTAGACATAACTATACATCGACAACAGACTAAAATCAAGGTAGCAATCTACAGAAAACCCACATATACGGACACTATAACCCCTTTCACCTCCAACCATCCAACACAACACAAATACGCCACAATCAGATTCCTACATAACCGCCTGAACGCATGTAACCTACAGACGAAAGAGTTCAGAGAAGAAAACATCATACGGAACATATTACACAAGAATGGGTTCCAATTACAGACCCAACTCGCTAGTAAAAATCATTCAATACAAACACAGACGACAGCACAGATGAACACACCACCAACCTGCCTCACGCCACAAACAATAGTCCACGACCTTTAACAAACACTGGTACACATTCCCATACACTGGCAAGGGGGACAACCATCATTACAAAACTCTTCTAACACAAACATAAGAGTCGCGTTCCGCACCAACATCAACATATGGAAACATTTATTCCAACCTCCACCAGTGTACGATAAATACAAACAATACGGTATATTGAAACTAACATGCCCGGACTGCGGAAAAGCCTACATAGGGCAAAGAGGCACAGAATTCCGTACCACGTTTAACGAACATAAAAGAACCTTCCACCACAACCCACATCAAAATTCGCCCTACGCCACACTCATTTGGACACAAACATCATGCAAATCATACATACTCAAAAGAAAGGCAGGAATTTAAACACGATCGGATTCCACATATACAAAGAAGCACACAAAGGCAACCACTTAAACGACAATCTCACAGTAGCACCAACAAACAAAATTTTTGACACCGTCATAACACAAGAAAACCTAATCACCTAACCACCCCTACACAACCCCAACAAAATAACAAATACACATCCGACATAAAGAAACACAGCCACACCTGACCCAAAAAACCCCACATAAACGCCCGCCACCACATAAAAATAGCAAAACACCGCCACCTCACATAGACCAAATATGGACACTCCACATGCCCCCCTACGCCGCCATGAGTTTGATCGATAGGCAACGGCAGAGCCACAACCAAAAACATCACAGTAGTCACACAACCATCAAAGACAACGGACATAAGGCAATGTACAGACAGAAGGAAACGCAAACAGGCCGTAACAACCAGGAAACAAAAAAGTAAGTACCAGGACCATAGTACACGATTGTATACACACAAAATAAAGATAAACCTGACAGTGACAATACAGTAACTCTACATTACGTTACCCTTCCCTCTAGGGCACACGCCGTCTACGAAAGCAGGACGCACACGCGTGACAGAAGCAGAATTCGTCACAAAAAGGGGAAACAACACACAGGCCCACAAACAGGCACAACGTACATAAGTTCACCAAAAATAGGCTCCAATAAAACAACGAAAAACCTGATACACCAAAGGAACCCAGGATCAAACATAAGAACACCGTACGAAGATCAACCCACTGGCCGAAAACCACAAAACCCCAGATGATAACCACGAACCAGAAAACCGCAACTTGGATTTTAACTGTTTTTAGAAAACAACTGTTGAACTTAATTACACACACATGAACAAAATATTAGTATAGTAACAATAACGAGATCTCGTTAACTATCTTCAATATTTAATTCTGTAAAGTATTTTAAATTAGTTTTAATTAGTTTAATTCAATAGACAGCCTGCAAAACATTAGAAAGCGTCCCTACACAAGAGTAGTAAAGGGGCCCCTTGCGGAGGTTTTCGACTTTCGACTTGAAGAAGGTATTTTGTCAGGGTGCCACCATGCCCCTACGCCTTAGGCTACGTTTGTGATTTCCCTTCCCCTGGGTGGGTGATCGGCAGTGAGTGAGGTAGGCGATGGTATGCGGACTATAGGTTGCTACCCTTTTAATCATATAGTGTGCGGCCGTATAGTTTGGTAGTCTGCCATTTTGGGTTTGGAGATGGTTTTTAATAACATTTTGTGTATATTATTAAAAGGCATCGGCCATTTTGGATTTGGAGAAGGGTGCGATGCATTTTAATAACATGATGTGTATATTATTAAAAAGGATCGGGCATTTTAATAATATATACGTGACGCAGTACAGATGGGTATATTAAAAATAATGGTTCCTTTTTAATTATATCGTGTGTATATTATTAAAAAGGATCTGCCATTTGAATTACCGATGTGTACGGTGTCACGTATATATTATTAAAAAGCATTTTGAATAATAGCAATTCGTACGATGGCACGCTGCTTTTCAATAACATATATGTGATATTATTAAAAAGCATCGTGCCATTGTGTAAATTTGTATAATTTGAGATGTTTTTTAACACCTTGCCGACCGGATGTTCTTTTAATTAAATACCCCCAGTTCCCGGACCTTTTAAACCCTTTGAATGTTCAACCACATAACATATTCTTACTTACGGTATGACACTGTAGATTACGCT
>Ga0268261_10001301_pt1 | contig 17000 bp, 18 predicted proteins | sample TergutNc150P1_FD_190353 | JGI IMG/M metagenome (GOLD analysis project Ga0268261, IMG submission 190353) | Nasutitermes corniger P1 segment gut microbial community from laboratory colony in Florida, USA - Nc150 P1 (SPAdes) (version 2) | ecosystem: Host-associated > Arthropoda: Insects >...
ACACACACACACACACACACACACACACACACACACACACACACACACACACACACACACACACACACACACACACACACACACACAAACAAACAAACAAACAAACAAAAAAAAAATCAATGTGGACATATAAATAATGATGGTGATGATGATAATAACAATAATATGCAGGCTACATTTTTCTACATGGAATTCATTGTCATTATCATGTAACATAGTCATACGTGACCTGTCACAGTAATGCAACAGTGTAGTCTTCTTTGTGAAGGAAAAAATTCCTGGCACAAAAAGAAAATTGACCAATCAGTATGAATTCCATATTCAGAAGCTGCAGATAAAATAGATAGAGAATTTTTCTTTCTGTCATACCATGAACAACAGTGTTTTTCCCCTGCTAGTTGCCTGTGGTCTAGGGGTTGAAATGGAGGATTAGTAACCAGGAGGTTACAAGTTCACATCTCGCTGTGGCAGTTGTTTGTTCATTTACTGCTCTAATTGTTTCATTTACTGCTGTCATAATACTTTTTAAACTTATAATTTTTCATATCCTATTTTCCATTATGTAACAACACAGTCTTCATACTGTGTAATGTTCGTATGCATATTGACTCTCGTAACAAGGTGAGTGCACAATCAAGTCTTCTCAGATTCTTTTCAAACTTTGTGAGAATAAAGACTTTTTGACAAAGCAAAATGATCAAGCCGTAACACCATACATTCAAATTATTGCAGAAAAACCAACAGAGAAGTTTTCTCTATTCCTGACCTCTCTGTTTTGTCCATTACATCCTACACTTCTCCGTGACCTTTTTTATGTTGGGGGGGGTGTGCGTGCGCGCGCGCGCGTGAGAGAGAGGGGGAGAGAGAGAGAGAGAGAGAGAGAGAGAGAGAGAGAGAGAGAGAGAGAGAGAGAGAGATATTAGAAAGTTCTGAGTTTGAGTGCCATTGCAACATTTTTTTTTATTTGCTGCTGTTTTGATTTATTTGCTGTTCTTATGTTACTTTTAATTTTATAATGCTTTCTTATTATATTTCTTTGCTTTGTATTACTTCAAGGATAATTTACGGGAAAGTATTATGTTAAAAAATCCAAGAATGTTGGAATATTTGTATTTATTTCTTACAATAAAATACATGCTGATTAACAAAAATATATTCAGTAATCTGGTCTCTTTCTGCCTGCATCAAGGGTAGCATGATAGTTATGAAACTATATGTTGTTTACTGTAAAAAAGTTATAAGAAGAGCAACAAATGCATTTGACTGTATGAATGTGACTATAACACTTAATAACCACCAGCATGTTTTGGCCACTCATGTGGCCGCATTCAGGGTGAAACTACTATTGTATAGATAGGTATACAATATTAGAAAATAATTTGTTGTTTTACATGGATGTAATGTTATGGATGATGTACATAGATGATATTCGTACAGGTTCTGAATTAGATCCTTCAATAAAATTGATATGTATATAATTATGTTCATGTATTATTAGACACTTGTAAAGTGAAATATTGATAAAGATAGAATGGTAGTTAATGAAAGTACATACCAGGTTTGTGAGCAATGATACAAGCGGTACAGTGATCCACCCAGAAGTAAAGTCAGTTATCCTGGCGGTAGAGTATGAAGCACATACGTGATGAAGTTGCGTGTCATAGGTTAATTTGAATACGGGCTTTATCAGTGAGTCTGCTAGTTTAATGTGTTTCATTTTCATCCTGTTTTAATCAGCATTGCATTCAATGAAAATTGTTGGGGAAAGTCATTCAGTAAAGGTATGTATTAGTAAAGAATTGAAGAACCACATAATGCGTATTTCCTTATGACAGGAATGATCTTATTGATAATGTGGGTCCTAAGAAATAGACCATTGCAGAAAAGAAGAAATAACGTAAATGAAGCCTTAAAAAAAAAAAGAGACTGAAAAAGTGTAATGAGACAAGATCCTCTAAAATGAGCAATAGAACAACACTGGAGTACTGCAGCTCACCAACTGGCTTGCAAATACGAGGAGAATGGAACAACCAAGAAATACCGCAGCTCACTAAAAAGCTCAGGAAGGTGAGGAATTTTGGAGAAGGCAACAACAAAAGTAATACCGTGGCTCACAAAGATGAACTTTGGAGAAGGGAAAAACGAAGGAATACCATGGCTGACACACTCTCTCACGAAGACTAGGAATTTAGAAGGAGAGAACAACAAAGGGTTACCGTGGCTCACCAGCTGGCTCATGGAGGCGATTTCAGAGAAGGGAACAACAAAGAATACCGCTACACACAAACTGGCTCGCAAGGATGAATTTATGAGGAGAGAGCAACAAAGGGGTACCACAGCACATCAACAAGCTAGAGCTGGAAGCAATGATACCTGGGAATCAATAATGGAATCTTTCAAAGATGCAGCAAAAGAAGGGCCTACGCATTGGTGCTGGTGCTGTGATAAGTTATGATTAAAACTTTCCTTAAGTTACATAAATCAGCTCTGAAAGCAAAGGGATTAAGGGATGCATTTCTCGGTACTGTGTTTGCATTTGAGGACTCAGAGTCTGGAGAATTCTGTGGTACATGTGCTAGGCATATTATGGTAGGGAATGTTCCTTGATTGTGTCTTAATAATGGGCTGAGATTTCCCATAATACCAGCATGTCTCACGGACCTTACGTGTCTTTAAGAGCGTTGTGTTGCTGTGCGCATTTCCTTTGTGCAGATACATAGTCTTGGAATTGACAGACAATTTGGATGAAAAGGCTCCATTATAACATTCCTGTGGACATAAACGAAATGGTTCGGGTATTGCCCCATAACCCATCCAAGACATTTACAGTATACCCAAAACTGAAATGTCATGCAGTACACACATTATTATATGTATAAAAACATCTGTCCTCGAAAAATTTATGACGCATCCAACTGTCTCACTTGCCAAACATATACTAACTTAGGCATAATGCTTTCACATGGTTGAATTGCTGGCGAATAATGATTCTGAGCCCATTTTTATTACAGATCACACAGCAGACACAGAACACATACTCACTACAAACCAAGATGATGGAGATAAAGAGCATAAATCAGACAAAATTGGTGGGCAGGAGTCATTAATAGACAATGGCAAAGCGATTTTATTCGCTCCAGGGGAAGACCATCCTCCCATATCAGTGTTGCTAGATACCTACGCAGAGGAACTATCTTTTCCAACAATATTTTGTGGTCAGCCATGAAACTCTTTACTACCATTAAGCTACACAGAAATTGCAAATTCTGAAATATGGCAACATGATCGTGGAGCAGCACATCTGTCATCTTCCTTATGCACCTAAAAATTTAGTTATTGCAGATATCAAATGAATTAGGGAGAAAGAGATGGGCCTGGCTTGTAAACAACTGCAGGGGACATGCTCTCAGATGACTTTGTTCAAAATTTAATGCGGCATGACAATGGCTTCAGATTTCTCGTAGGTCAGAATTGTGCATGCATGCTGGGAAAATGAAAAGAAAAGATTATTGGCATTAATTTGTCAAAATGGGCTTCCAGCTCTTCTTGACCTTATCTGATGTAGAATCAAACTGGCCAGAGCTAATTAAGATTTGTCTAAAACAGTGGATAAGTTACATACATCTTTTTAAAACATACGCAATATGGAATATGGTGTGAGGGTTCACCTGATTAGGGAAGATCCTGTCACCTGCCCTTTATACTTCAATCACCGCTTCCACCAGCTGATGATAACAAGGAAAGTGAAAAATGGGCCATTTGGAACCACGAAATTAACCAGTTATGTTGCAGAATCGGATTTCAACACAGAAGGATCCCAAATGTCCACGTGCTGATTTGGCTTCATAATGCTGGAACTGAATGTTCAGATATGAATTTGAGAGCTTTCCGGGAATTAGAATGAACAACTGCATAGAGTTATTGAAAATAGAGACCTAGGGAGCCCAGACACCATTGTCATCCATGTGGGTACCAATGGTTCAAGACAAACTGGAAATCTGGATTATGTTAAGGGAGATGTCTATGATCTTGTAATACGGCAAAAACTAAATTTTCAACATCCAGAGTAGTTCTGAGTGGTGTGTTGCTGAGGCGAGACGTGTCATGGCGGTGTATTGGGGCCGTAAACAGCAGATATGAGTGGGTAGTGCAGACGCTAGGGGTTACTTTTGTAGACCCAAATAGTTGGATAGATGACTGGGACTTTGGTAGAGATTGTCTTCACATTAACCGAAGAGGAGCGAGACACCTAGGTCAACTTTACTCCAGAGTCTGTGATATCAGCAGTGGAAGACAGAAGAAGAGTGGGTGACAATACCTGGTGGTAGGGACTTCCAGCGAGGGTACATCTGGGGAGACGGGGATGACAACTATCCAAGAACATTTGATGTCAGCCTGGAAGACAGCTGAGAGTGATATGGTTATGACAAATCCGTCAAGGAGGGATAATGAAGATGAAACAAAGGAGGAATGTTTAGTAGTGACAGTGGTGCCCATGATTGAGGGTAAAGCACTGGTTTTGCTGCAGGTAAACTGTAGGAGTATTTACAATAAGAGTTTAGATTTCTGGAACTTAATTGACACATATGATCCTGATGTTGTAATAGGCACGGAGTCATGGCTTAGTGAGGAAATTAGCAATGCTAACGTTTATAGGGCTGATTAGACAACTTTCAGAAGAGACCGACACACTCGCAGTGATGGAGTGTTTGTGTAAAAAGTTACATGTGCCGAACTATGGGTTGACAAGGTATATGAGATGATAGCAGTAGAAGTAAAAGGCAGGGACCCAAAAATTACATGGGAAATTGTAGGCATCTGCAGAGCTCCAAACAAGGACATGTGGTTGTTAGAAAAACTGGCAGACCGGACCGGATATATGGGAAGAATTAGGAAGCGTAGGTAGCATCATTGGTCTAATCTCACCTAATGCGGATTGGAATGGTCACGCAGATAAATCTAGGGGGACCCAGGTACTTTTAAATAGACTGGTATGGGAAAACGGTTACGCACGGGTAGTAAATAGCCTGACTCAAGGGGATGCTTTGCTTGATATTTACCTTGTCCGGCCCAATAGCGCTTTCATCTCTTGCAGTAATGTTCGGGGATCAGTGATCTTTGCAGGGTACTATTGGAAGTTGTATGGGGAGAAAATTGCCGTGAGCATCAATTGGAAAGATTAGTTCCTCTGTACCATAAAACAAACGTCACGGGTCTACAAAGTTTCCTCAGGGGTAAATTCACATCTTGGGCAAGTAATGGTAGTTGCATGGAGGAAATTTGGAAACGTTTTAAGGAAGTAGTCTTCGAGAGTATCGATCGTTTTGTCCCACATAAAATTGTGAGAAAAAATCCTGATCCTGAATACTACAATAAGGAATTGAAACGGCTTAAGGTAAAGGTTAGAAGAGTATACAACAAGAGCAAATTAGAACAGCGATATCAAGTGAAACTGAAAAGACTATCTAAAGAACTGCTGGCAGCCAGAAAAACTTAACAGGAAACATTTTTGTGGTCAGTACTACAGAATGAAGGCAACTGCTGGTCTGAGTTCTACAAGTATGTGAAAAGGCAGAAAGGAAATAGGGAAATTATTCCTGCGATCAAAGACCACAACGGAACAATCATTGTGGACACTACTGAAAAAGCTAACGTCTTAATTCGTATTATGCATCCATCTTTTGCTGCGATTGTGACATCCCGAAAATACAATTAGCCAACGTGGGTGACACCTTTATTATTAACACTAAAGTTATTAGAAAAAGATTAGCGAAAATTGGGAGCAGCGTCACGCCATGTCAGTTGGTCCTCGAGCCACAACCGCTTGAATGAGTGTGTGTTTAGTACCCTTGGCGATTTTTTGCAAGTTGAAAAATGAAGGACCTTAAGGAGCAACGCGTTTGCATCAAATTCTGTTTCAAATTGGGAAAAACTTGTATGGAGGCTTTTCAGATGTTGCAACAGGCTTATGGAGAGGATTGTTTGAGCCGTATGCAATATCACGAGTGGTACCAGCGTTTCAAATCGGGCAGAACCTCCATCGAAGACGACCCCAAATCTGGATGGCCTTCCACGTCAATGGACGATGATCACGTTGAGAAAGTGCTTGCTGTGATTCGTCAAAATCGTCGCCTAACTGTCCGTGAAGTTGCCTAAGAAGTAGGAATCTGTAAAAGTTCGTGCCACTTGATTTTGACCGACAAACTGAAGATGCGTCGCGTTGCTGCAAAATTTGTGCCGCGTCTGCTGACAGATGCACAAAAAGAGAACCGTGTCACAGTCAGTCAGGAGCTATTCGATCGTTTGAATGCTGATGAAAACTTTCTGAAAAATGTCATAACAGGTGATGAAACTTGGGTGTACGGGTACAATGTTGAAACAAAAGTGCAGTCATCTCAGTAGATGGGAAAATTGTCGCCACAACCAAAAAAAGCACATCAGAGTCGCTCAAATGTGAAGGTGATGTTGATAGTTTTTTTATTGGAAGGGTATCGTTTGTTATGAGTTTGTTCCATGTGGTGAGGCAGTCAGTAAAGAGTTCTACCTAAACGTCCTGAAGCGTTTGAGGGAGGCAGTGTGAAGGAAGAGGCCTGAGGCATGGACAAACAACTCCTGGATGCAGCACCATGACAATGCACCTGCTCATGCATCACTCCTTATCTGTGAATTTTTGACGAAGCATGAGACAACTGTTGTCCCCCAGCCACCCTACTTTCTAGATTTGGCCCCTGCGGACTTTTTCTTGTTCCTGAAGTTGAAATCCTCACTAAAAGGTCGCCGATTTCAGACGGTACAGGAGACAGAAGAAAATTCGACATGATACCTTTCGCACCATCCTGCAAAACATGTTCCAGGACGCATTCCAGAACTAGAAAAAACATTGGGAGCAGTGTATCAAGAGTGGAGGGGAGTACTTTGAAGGAGACAAGTTTGATTATGTTGTATGTGGAGCAATAAATTAAAACCAAAAAAGTTCAGTTTCTTTATGGACTGCCCCCCTATACGTGAGGCCTAGAAGATTTAAGTGCCACATCAGGATGAAAGGATCCGAATGCACCTCGATGTTATGTTACGTGCATGTTTCCTACCTTCTTTACACTTAAAAAAAAAAACACTGAATGCAGCACACTTGTCTGTAAATAGTAAAATCTTTCTGTTTTGAGAACTTACTTTGGCATCTAATACCCTTAAGTAGGTGGTAAAAATGGGCGGCATAACTTGTACTTTTCTGTTGGCTATATATTTTGCAGGCAGTGCAATTTAGTGACTTAAGTTAATGGAAGTGGGGGGCAGAAATGATTGTAACAGAGCTGCAAACTTCTGCTGGATGGTCACAGGTTGTGGTCATTATGTCATCACTAGATGCACTAGGATTCTAAATAACAGGGACATATTGTAATTTAGATCTAAGATGAAACATAACATCAGTAAGGAACTTAGGACTGATAATAATGACAGTGATGGTAACAGTAAGTAATGAAACTTTGTTATCATACCTGAACTATGACTTGCATTCACTAACGTCTTATAGATGAGATGTCAGTACACTAGAACTCGAACTGTAATGCAGAAAGGGAAAAATGGATCATGTGGTGATACTCCATTGGCAGTGAAAACCTGTCACACTTACAGTCTTTTCAACTGGATAGGCTGTGTTTCTGGGATAATGCCATATAATGTGAAATAAGTTTGCTTCTTATATGTGTTCATGGTATCAGGTACAATCGCAGAACGTGTGTTGCCTCATAAGAGTGCAGTTATGTGCATCACTAACTATGAACTTTCCAAATACTGCAGATACAAACTGCAGTGTAGCTGTTGGCTGCCAGCCAGAGTTTCTTCTTGCTGCAAATGGCCATTTGTACACCTGCTTTATTATGCCTTGTATTTCATTCATTTTTAAATCTAAACACTTTGACCAAAGTACACTCTTGAGAATGGGTCCATCTACCCTATCATTAAGTTTTGGAACTGTCTGCTTATTTTTGTGCAGCTTAGTTTAGAATTCTTTTTAAAATTATTTATTTTCATTTTAATTTATGCAATAAGTCATTTAAAATATCTGCTTATGACAGCTGAGAATATTGTGATAGAAAATTTTGAGTGAACTGTATCTGAGTATATCAGCTGTTTGTGTTTCATAGAACAGGGACTTATCTGAATGATCATGAACGAGTTTATATTCCTTCTTAAAATCGGTGGAGGAGGAAAACAGGTACCAACATGTATCAAGTGGCGTCAAGTACTTCCTTGTGCTGTACAGATTTGTATGTGACTTTTCATTGCTATGGTTTCATGTTTTATGCCTGTTTTCTGCTCAGCGGTTCAGTTTGTTGAGTTAGTGATAAAATACTGTAAGCAGGTCACTGTTCTGTCATATTATGTGAGATGCATGCACTGCTCTTCATTTATGTATGTTACTTTCCAGTGTATCAGAATGGAAAGGTGCTGAATGTGACGTAACACAGCTGATAGTTGAATCCGACAAAAGAACATCTGAAGTGCTGTGAAGTGCTGTGAAACCCTACAGCAGGGCAAATTGTTTCATGAAATCAGATTTTTCCATTTCAGTGATAGCAAAAATGAATGTATGAAAAACATGACCAACTGTGGGAAAGAAGAGCTGAGTGATTTGTAGACTAAATGTTACATCCAAGCTACATTTTTAGCATTTGAAATTACAGTGCTGTTTAAAGGTTCAAACAGTATAGACTGAAGACACAAGAAAAGTTTGGCATAAAAATTGAAAGCTATGTGATTTCAAGAGATGTAGGGCTAGGTACAACATGACAGTATATTTAGGGAAGGAGAGGAAATGTGTATCTCTCTTGATGACAGCTACTGATGATTCTCGAACCAGACCTATAAGGATTGAAAAAGTGGGACACAAATTTTATATGAATCAGTCATCTCCTTGGTTATTTGATGATTCAAGTACTAATACAGTGGGAATGTTAAACCAAAAAGAGAAGGGATGCTGAAGGGTATTAGACAAACGGTGAAGGTGAATTGCAGTAACTTAAAGAATAGGGCGAGAGGTAACTTGTCAGCCTTGGTGGGGAAAGTCAAATGAAATGTACATGGCCTGATCAAAAAGTATCTGACCATATTTTTTTTTATCTGTTAACCCTTTAAAGACGCAGTTTGTACCGTGCTGTAAACACTTTTCATTTCAGTTGTAAAAACCAATCAGTTTGTGCTGTAAGTGGCACAAGTCGCTTTTTGTTCTCAGATAAATACAAAACACATAAATACAGTGTGGGCAGAGTGTACAATTGTTGAATGTTAAACCTGTTGGTGCATCATGTAACCAGTAGGCTTTAAAAGGTTAAACAAGGAGCCGCTTGGGGCTGGGAGTGGGATGTTTGTGACCTTGGATCTCTGTGCACATGGGTAAATTATTGCTTCACGCTCAGATTGCTCGCTCACTGGCAATCAGCCAAAAACTGTTGTTGTGCGTATCATGCATGTCACATTGATGATGACTGAGAAAGTTGAGAGCACATCTGCATCAAGTTTTGCCAGAAACTTGGGCACTCATGCTCAGCAACCTATGATGTGATTCAGAAGGGTTTTGGGAATGAGGCATTGGGCTGCACACAAATTAAGGAGTGGTTTAGGTGGTGCAAAGAAGGACGGACATCAGTTGAGAGTGATGAACATTCAGGGAGGCCTGCCACAGGCAGGAACCAACTGATGATTGACAAAGTGCATTTTTCCATGCTGGATAACCAGAGAATAACAATTAGAGAGCTCTCTGATGAATTGGAACTTTCATTTTGTTTGGTAAAGTCCAATATGACTGAAGATTTGGGCATGAAACGCATCGCAGTGAAATTTATCCCCAAACTACTGACAGTCAAGCAGAAGACCTGACTTGCCATAGCCAGAGATTTGCTGCAGTGTGCTGATCAAGACATGAACTTCATGAAGACAGTAATTACCAGTGATGCAGCTTGGGTCTGTAGGTACAACCCGGGAACAAAACCCAGTAATCACAGTGGAAGACTCTGGGATCTGCGAGACCAAAAAAGGTACACCAAGTTCAGAGCAAGGTGAAAGTAATGTTGACAGTTTTCTGCGATCACAAAGGCATAATTCACCATGAGTACACACCAGATGGTCACACTGTTAACAAGGAGTACTATGTCAAAGTTCTCCATCGACTGCATGATGCAGTGCAGTGCAGACAACCTGTATCATGGAAGCTGCACCACGACAGTGCCACTGCCCACTCCTCCCATCTTGTCCAGAACTTCTTGGTTAAACATCAGATCCCACAAGTGCTGCAGTCCCCCTATTCACCATGTGACTTTTTTCTATTCCCAAAGGAGAAATATGCTGTTGAGGAGGAATAGGTTTCAAGACACCGAGGAGATAAAATGTAATGAGGCAGCTCTTGGCTTCTTACTGACACGGGTATCGTATCTGTGTCCTGTGTACAGACATGGCCACTGTCTTCTTACTGTTCCATATGAGAACTCCTGTGTCCCTGACACTTTAATATAATGTTCTCCTTTTTCCAGTATTTTTGCTTGCACTGAAGAAGGAACATTTTTTCTGTTGACATGTAAGATGCCAATACTCTGTTTCGTTTGATTTGAAGAAACATGTAGGCTGTCCACAGCAGTGTCTTTGCTTGGCATAATCAAGTTCTGGAAATTTTTGTTCAAGTGTTGAAGAACTGAATTGGTGTTCAAAAAGTTTGGCATGACCTTTATGTTTATTTGGTATGAAATTGGTTTCTGTAAAATTTACATGTCAGAAAAAGGCTGCAACAGAATATCTAATCATTCCACAGCAATATACTGTCATTTTCTGATTTCAGATCAAAATATGAATGCAATGACAGTGATGTTATAACTTACGTAGACGCCTCAGTTTCCTTATTTGGCAGGCCCTGTGCTTTCCCCCAACAGTATTATTAATACAAAGACTTCAGTTTTATTTGTTTGTTTGTTTGTTTGTTTGTTTGTTTGTTGCTACCTTGAGGCTGCATGTGACTATGGTTTTTAACTTTGTGGCTAGAAGCCATAGGAACATAATGTGCTTGCAAATATACAGTGTATGGAAAACCACGGGTGGAATTTTTAAATTCCTGATATACCATCTACGGAAGCCAAGCTGAAGGGCCAGTTTAATTTGTGTTCCTAGTATCTTATTTTAATACACTATTGAGGAGATCTCTGTTGGCCGCAGTTCTTTCTGAATAGTTTCAGAAAGAACAAAAGTCAGTAGGTACTAGAGAAATGCAGTTCTCTTGAGCTTCCTGCTGATCTTTCATCCACACAGGCAGGGATCCACCAATTTTCAAATTTTAGGTGCCAGCAGGGTGACATAAAGCAAGTTCCCTATTGACAGCCTACAGTTCTGAACTGTGAATCTGTCTTATATGGTGTTGCCTGCTCAGTTCATGTGAACTGGTACACATTTTTGCTTGTGAGTGGAAAATTGCAATAACTATTCTGCAGATGTTAGGCATTATGTTCAAAATTTAGTTGCCCAGGTTTTCGAGCACCCAGGATTTTTGCAACCCCGCCCCCAGACATATTATAGTCATGCACGTGCAACTTAGTGACTGCAAGATTTTGTCGGATGGTTTAACTGTATCATTGCACTACTGTTTTGTTGGATATAAATGGGAGTTAATAAAGGAACAAGTTAGGAATGGAATACAGAGCATAACAGCGTGGCACTGGTTTTCTGTTGGTGAATACAAATGTGTAATGCTGTCTTGTAAATACCATAAAATTGATGATTGTAGGCAGCTTCTGATAACCATTTTTATTTTATATGTATCTTCAAAATTTTGTGCAGCAAATGCACCAGAATTGAAATAATGTGAAATCAACATGAATACAGAAATTCAATCAAGACTTTTTTATATTCTTTGATACCAGTATTCTGCTGGAAGGGACAGGCAGTTTTCTTTATGTGTAAGGTAACAAGAAAAAACTACTCTAAAACTATTTGTGTTTGAATTAATCCTGTAATGTAATGCAATTTATTTGCATTCCATAAATCCAGTGTAGGATACAATCCTGTGGATATAGACGTAGTCAACATACATACTGTCTAACATTATATACACAGTGTTCAGATATTTTAGTAGTAAATAATAAAATATAAATAATAAAATGTAAATAATAAGACACCTAAAACCAACTTTCATTTTTCTTTCAGTTTTCAGTAGATTATCTCTGATAATTAAAATATTCTTCACTATTGTAAAAGGAATTTATAAGTGAAAACCACTTTAAAGCATTCTGAAATGGTATTATCTCATTAGCTAAGTCTTTGATATTATAAGGAAGGTTGTTAAAAATTTTAATTCCTGAGTAGTACACTCCCGTTTGGAACTTTGTTAAATTAGCTATAGGTGGATGTAAGTTGGTTTTGAAGCTTGTGTGTACACTATGGACCTGATTATTAGTATAAAATAAATTTTTGTTTTTTTATCACAAATATTGATACTGAAGAAATATATTGAGAATATAAGGGCAGTATTTCCAATTTTTTTAACAGTTCCCTACATGAGTCTCTAGTTTTTGAATTTGTAATAATTCTGATCACCCTTTTTTGGATTTTAAAAATTTTCTCACTATAATGTTGGTTTTCCCAAAAAATTATTCCATAACTCATAATTGAATGTATGTATGCAAAGTAGACCATTCTTAAAGTTTCTTGAGACACTATAGCTTGTATCGTCCGAATTGCAAAACATACTGTATTCAATTTGGACATCATTTGGTCTATACGAACCTTCCATGACAGGGAATCATCAATGATCAATCCCAAAAATTTGTATTTGATGAGCTTTTGACATAATTATGCTTATAGTTGTTTCAAGTCATAATCCCTGCTGTTTTTCATATTGAATTTAAGTAATGTGTTTTATTATAATTTAATATTAAGCAGTTTATTTTAAACCAATCATTAATCTCCCCAAATATTTTGTCTATTTGTTTTTCAAATTTTTCCAAATTAGGACTAGTCACTATTATACTGGTGTCATCAGCATAAAAAAAGATTTTGGTTCCAATAGATGCTAAATTTGGCAAGTCATTTATGTAAATAAGAAAGAAGGTTGGTCCTAAAATTGATTCCTGTGGTACCCCCTGTTTTATTTTTTTCCAGGTGGATTCAATACCATTATTATGACTTAAAATTAATGTTTGATATCTTTCATCTCAGTACGATTTTACTAAATTATAAAATTTTCCTGATACTCCATAGAGTTTCAATTTCTGTAATAACACAACATGGTTAATACAGTCAAATGCCGTGTGGAGGTCACAAAATATTCCTCCCACCATCTGTTTACTGTGCATTGCTGTCAGTATTTCATTTAATAATATATAAGAAGCATTTTCTGTTGAAGCTTCACTTCGAAAACCATATTGATGTTCGTTCCATATAACATTATTGTTCAAATTATCAAATAATCTTTTGTATATGACTTTTTCGAAAATTGTAGAAAATGCAGCCAATAGGGAGATGGGTCTATAATTAGATGGAGAAGATTTATCTCCACTTTTATAAATTGGCTTGATTAATGAGAATTTCATTCTTTCAGGATAGATACCTTGGGCAAGCACTTTGTTACATATATTTATTAAGGGAGAGATTATAAAAGGTTTACCTATTTTTATAATTTTTGTTGAAATCTCCTCATACCTACTGGAATCCTTACTCTTCAGTGAATCTGTTATTTTGTTTATTTCTTTTGCGGAGGTATAAGGCCAACTTATGAGTGGCTGATAAAAGTATTTAAATAAATTTTGTAATGGGCTTTCATCTTCTTTTATTTCATTAATTCTTTTGTTACGAATACTCCCTCCCATGTTTAAAAAGTAATTGTTGAGTTTATTTGCAATGTTTATTTGATTATATACCATATGATTATTAATTTTTAATGATTTAATATAATTCTCATTAGTTGGGTTGTTTTTTTATGTATAATATTCCATGTGGCTTTCATTTTATTTTTTGACTTAGTAATAACTTCTTTATAATATAAGTTTTTCGCTTCTTTTATAGCTTTAGATAGTATTTTGCAATAGTGTTTGTAATATAACTTATGTTCCTTTTCATTATTATCCCTCGCCTTTGGATATAACACTCTCTTTCAATTAGAAGAAGTTTTTATCCCTTTAGGTATCCAAAGTTTAGAAATTGTGTTGAAGTTTTTACGTTTCTTAATGAAGCAAGAGTGAAACATCCTTAAATATGTGTTTAAATATCTATGGAAAGAAATGTTGGCATCATCCTCTATAAAAATTTCTTCCCAATTTTTGTGACTTAATAGTAATTGAAATTCCAGTATACTTTGGTCATTGATGTCCTTCATTGAGGAGATATTATTTCTTTGTTTTGTAAGAACAGTATTTTTACATTGCTATTATTTGCGCTTTATGATCAGAAAGCCCATTGATGTGGGGGTTTATAATATAGGTTTTAGTCCTTGTTACGAATATGTTGTCAATAGCAGTAGTGGATGCATTTGATTTACGCGTAGGAAATGATACTGTTCCTGTTAGGTTATAAGTTTGTAATAGTGCATCGAATTGTTGCCTTTTTTTTTTTTTTACAATTTTCTAAATAGTTAATATTTATATCACAAATTCAGTTTTATTGCTATACCATGTGTTCAAAACACTTTAGGTTCATCAAAAAGTTAGTAAAGTTACCTGCAGGTGACCTGTAAATAGCTAATATGGTTAACTGTATGGGAGTTATGTTTAACTTTACAGCACAAACCTCAATATCTTTCTCCTTACAGTATTTATCAAGTGTAATAGAGAAGAATTCAAGATCTTCATGAATAAAGATGCACACTGCTCCATTTTTGAACTCGTGTCTACAAAATTTGGATCCTAATTTAAAATGGTCTGTGGGTAAATTATTTCATAATCTTTCATGTGATGTTCGATGAAACACCTTATATGAGGATAATCTGGAAAAAGGGAGTTTGATAAGTTGTCCACTTTTGATTTTAATCTTCTAATGTTTTGGTGAAATATTTTTAAAAAGTTGTTCTATTAACTTATTTTTGTTTATGTCAATTTTCAAGCTGTGTGCCTTATTCACCATAAAAAATCATTACCCCATATACTTGGTTTTTTTTGTTTTTTTGGTTTCTAGTAGAAGTTCTTCAATTCCCTGCTGACTTATCTACACTTTCGAACTGAGTATTTTCTGTAATACCCTGTGTTTGCTCAAGAATCACAGTTTTATCTTTATTAGCACCTTTTTTTTCACCTTCACATTGTAGTTTCTGTGATACAATCACCTTATTATTAATTTGACTAAACTTTTTTTCAACATTATTGTCATCACTATTATCACTTGTTGTTTCATCTTAATCCTGGTTGAGCCTTTCTTCACTATTTCTATCAACATAAATTTGAGTTATCTTTATTGTATCTTCATTGTTTCTGATGTCCTTTTTACCGTGGTTGGAGTTCCTACCATCAGTTTCACTCTCATCACCTTGGATCCCATACTCTTCATTCGTTACTGTACTTTGCTTTAGCTTATTACCTAGTATTGAGTATAGTGCTTGAGTTACTTTATTTGAGAACATCAGTTTGCCTAGCTTATTGAAGTGTAGGCCATGTCATGTATGATATTCCCTATCTATATCTATTAAGGCTACTTGCTTATGTTCTTTAGTAATTCCATGTGAATGTTTGTTCCTTGTGCCTACAGGTTAAAAGATCCATTTGTGCCCATGTACAGGTATTGTTAAAAATGCTAAATCTAATTTAAAATAAGGGTAAGTCAGAGATTTTTGAAGTCCTTTATTTTATTCCCAAGTTCTTGTCTGTCATATATATCATAGAATTGAAAGCATTCCTTATATTGTTGTATCCACTTTTGCTGTAGAAGTTCCCTGGACTGCTGGAAGCAATGTGTGAAACCAGGTGTCAGAGGTTTAATTTTGAAGTATGAATTTTCCTTCCAAAGTGCTGTATGTGCCAATCATGCCTTTCAGCCACAAAGATCACATGACAATTTATGCATGGTGCTCATATTAACATATTTTGTGTTCAAAGCACCTTTTGAATGTTCTAATTGCATAAACATAAAGAAAAACATTTTTGCTCTTGTGTGCAACTAGGTATACCATCACCTCTGCTAGGTGTGACAGCAAATGAAGGTGAAATAGCTGCCACTCCAGGCCACCAGAAGCAGCAGCTGCCGCAGCAGACGCTGACACAACTAAATGGCATGACCTCAGCCAATAATGCAAATACCACTACTACCACTTTGGCAAACACAAAAGAGAAAACTCCCATGTGTCTTGTCAATGAGCTTGCAAGATTCAATAAGGTGAGCACTCTTTATCAGTCATTTAAGGATTGTTACTGAAAGGAAGGGAACAGTGCATGCTATTTGCAGGAAACTGTGTCCAAAGTGACTAACGGAACGACAACACTCTCTAGTTAATCTGGTAGTCAGGAAATTTTGTGTGAGATTAGAGGTTTATGTGGGTATTCACTAAGCAGGATATGGTCTTCAGGGGTGTGATGCCCTGTAGGCTGGTAGAAATTTGCCAGCATTTTAGAGGAAGTTGCTTGCACCACCTTTCTGTGAAGTGCTGGTAAATTCCTAGCAGTCATATTCCATAAGACAATATAAACAAACTCTATGTTTTTGTGAAAACAAGTTACATTGTATGGGTGCTCAATTTATGGGACATGTTTGACTAGCCACTGCTGCTTTTCATTTCCTTCTCTTCAGAAAATATCCTGTGCTTGGATTGCTTGACCTGGAAGATGAAGCAACTATGATCCTTCAAAACACTGGTGACTATTTACCCATCAACATGATGAATATCCCAGAAGACTTGTAACTTGAAGTAACACCACTGAGAGAACCTCAAATCTCAGACAATGTTATTCTTGTTAGAACAGATACTTTGAGCCTGTACTCTGTGTGTGTGTGTGTGTGTGTGTGTGTGTGTGTGTGTGTGTGTGTGTGTGTGTGTGTGTGTG
>Ga0268261_10001302_pt1 | contig 16999 bp, 20 predicted proteins | sample TergutNc150P1_FD_190353 | JGI IMG/M metagenome (GOLD analysis project Ga0268261, IMG submission 190353) | Nasutitermes corniger P1 segment gut microbial community from laboratory colony in Florida, USA - Nc150 P1 (SPAdes) (version 2) | ecosystem: Host-associated > Arthropoda: Insects >...
TTCTTCTTCTTCTTCTTCTTCTTCTTCTTCTTCTTCTTCTTCTTCTTCTTCTTCTTCTTCTTCTTCTTCTTCTTCTTCTTCTTCTTCTTCTTCTTCTTCTTCTTCTTCTTCTTCTTCTTATTTCTCTTCTTCTTTCCTTCTTCTTCTTTTTCTTCATCTACTTCCAGGCACTGAACTTCTAAGTTGAAAATTTTGGCCTTCTCAACGAACTCTTTCCACTTCCCTCGATAATGGAAGCAGGCTATCCAGGTTTTTATCTTCATTTGGCAGATATCCTGTTTGATATTATCCTCCCATCTATACTTGTGTCTTCTTTGTGATCTTTTGGTTAGAGGTTTCCAATTAAACATCTTCTTAACTGTTCTGGTATCTGGCATCCTTTGTACGTGACCAAATCAACTTAGGCTTTGAGCTTTGAAATTTGCAGCTATTTTCGTCTTCTTCTTCTTCTTCTTCTTCTTCTTCTTCTTCTTCTTCTTCTTCTTCTTCTTCTTCTTCTTCTTCTTTTTCTTCTTCTTCTTCTACATCTTGTTCTTGTTCTTGTTCTTGTTCTTCTTCTTCTTCTTCTTCTTCTTCTTCTTCTTCTTCTTCTTCTTCTTCTTCTTCTTCTTCTTCGTCTTCCAGGCGCTGAACTTCCTAGTTGAAACTTTCGGCCTTCTCAACGACCTCTTTCCACTTCCCTCGATCCTGGACGCAAACTATCCAGTTTTTTATCTTCATTTGGCAGATATCCTGTGTGACGATATCCTCCCATCTGTACTTGGGTTTTCCTTGTGATCTTTTCGTTAGAGGTTTCCAATTAAATATCTTCTTAACTGTTCTGGTATCTGGCATCCTCTGTACATGATCAAACCAACTTAGTCTTTGAGCTTTGATACTTGCAGGTATCAATTATCTTTAATACTGAATGTATAAAACCAATTGTCTTATAAATTTGATACCTCTATTGTGGCATTATGTATTGTAAAATACTGTATTGTAACAAGCTGTAGTGTGACACTCTATTGTGACACTATGAATTTTGAAACTATTACGACACCTGAATTTTGACAACCCGTAATTTGACCCTCTACTGTGACATTCTGTTTTGTGACAACCTGTGCTGTGATATATTGTACTGTGACGCTCTGCATTGTGTCACTATATTGAAAAAAAAGTATTGTGACAACCTGTATTGTGACACTATGTATTTTGACACTATTGCGATATTCTGTATTGTGGCACCTGTATTGTGACACTATGTATTTTGACACTATTGCGATATTCTGCATTGTGGCACCCTGTATTGTGACAACCTCTATTGTGACAACCCATTTTGACATATCTGTTGTGACACCCCGTATTGTGACACTCAGTTATGTTACCTGTATTGTAACACCCTGTATTTTGAAAGCATATTTGGACATCTTGTATTTAGCACCCTGTACTGTGACACTATGTATTGTGACTCACTAAATTGTGACGTTATTGTGATACCTGAATTGTGACACCATGTATTATATTCTGTGACAAATTGTGTTGCGACAATCTGCATTGTGACACCCCGTACTGTATAAACAGTATAGTGACAATATGTATTTCTGACGCCGGGCAATGTGACATCATATGGTAACACCATTATTGTGGTACCTATATTGTGACACCTAAATTGTAATAACCAGTATTGTGACACACTGCATTCTGACAACCTGTGTTGTGATATTCTCTATGGCGACATACTGTATTTTGACACCCTGCATTGTGACACCCTGTATTGTAAAGCCTTTTATTCTGAAACCCTATTGTGACACATGTATTGTGATATCATGTATTGTGACAAGCTGTGTTGCGACAAAATGTGCTGTGATCACATGTGATTTGATAACCTGTGTTGCGACATTTTGTGATGTGACACCCTGTGTTGCAAAAACATGTGTTGTGACACCATTTGTTGTGACCCGATGTGTTGTGAAACTCTATAGAGACAACCTATATTGTGACATCCTGTATTGTGACACCCCGTATTGTGACGCCCTGTATTGTGGAACTCTGTATTGTAACACCTTGCATTGTAACAACCTGTATTGTGACAACCTGTATTGTGAAACCTTGTATTGTGACACCCTGTATTGTGACACTATATTGTGACAATTTGTATTGTGACATTCTGTATTGTGACTGTCTATTGTGACACTCTGTATTGTGAACACCCTGTATTGTGACACTCCGTATTGTGACACTGTGTATTGTGACATGTATTGTGACACATTGTATTGTGACACTCTGTATTGTAACGCTGTGTATTGTGACACTCTGTATGGTGACACCCCGTATTGTGACACCCTGTATTTTGAAACTGCATTGTGACACGTTGCATTGTGACACTCTGCATTGTGACACTCTGTTTTGTCACACCCTGTATTGTGACACCCTGTATTGTGACACTCTGTAAAATGACACGTTGTATTGTGACACCTATATTGTGACACTGTATTGTGACACCTTTTATTGTGACAAACTGCATTGTGACATTCTGTATTCTGACACTCTGTATTGTGACACCCAGAATTGTGACACTCTGTATTGTGACACACTGTATTGTAACAGCCTGTATTGTGACACCTTGTATTGTGACACTTTTTATTGTGAAACTCTGTATTGTGGCACCTTGTAATGGGACACTCTGTACTGTGACACCCTGTATTGTGGCAACTTGTATTGTGACACGCTGTATTATGACACTGTGTATTGTGACATCCTGTATTGTGACACTCCTTATTGTGACACCCTGTATTGTGACACATTTTATTGTGAAACCTTGTATTGTGACAACTTGTATTATGAGCTTTTATTGTGACATTCTGTATTGTGACACCCTGTATTATGACACTCTTTATTGTTTCACCCTGTATTGTGACACTGTATTTTGACAACCTGTTTTGCGACACTGTATTGTGACACTGTGTATTGAGACACCTTGTATTGTGACACCCTGCATTGTGACACCCTGTAATGTGACACTGTCTTTTGTGACATTCTGTATTGTGACACCCTGCATTGTGACACCTTGTATTGTGTCACCTTTATTGTGACAATCTGTATTGTGACATTCTGTATTGTTACACACTCTATTGTGACAATCTCTGTTGTGAGACTCTGTATTGTGACACCTTGTATCGTAACACACAGTATTGTTACACCCTGTATTGTGACACCTTGTATTGTAACACTCTGAGTTATGACACCTAGTATTGTGACACTGTATTGAGACTCCCTGAATTGTGAAACCCTGTATTGTGACACTCTCTATTTTGACACATTGTATTGTGACACTCTGTATTCTGACACTCTGTATTTTGACACATTGTTTTGTGACACCCTTTATTGTGACACTCTGTATTGTGACACCTTCTACTGTGACACTCTGTATTCTGACGCCCTCCATTGTGACACTCTGAGTTTTACACTCTGTATTGTGACACCTTCTATTGTGACACTCTGTATTTTGTTACCTTGTACAGTGACACTCTGTATTCCGACGCCATTAATTGTAACACCCTGTATTGTGACACCCTGAATCGTGAGGCCCTGCATTGTGACACTCTGTATTGTGACACCTTTTATTGTGTCGCTCTGTATTCGGACACCCTGTATTGTGAAACCCTGTATTGTGACACTCTGTATTGTGACACTCTCTATTGTGACACCCTGTATTGTGACACTGTATTGTGACACCCTGTATTGTGACACCCTGTATGGTAAAACCCTGTATTGTGACTCCTTGTATTGTGACACTCTGTATTGTGATACCCTCTATTGTGACACCCTGTAATGTGACACTCTATATTGTTACACCCTGTATTGTGACAATCTGTATTGTGACACCCTGTGTTGTGACACTCTGTATTGTGATAACTTTTATTGTAACACTTTGTATTCTGACACCCTGTATTGTGACACCTGTATTGCTACACTCTGTATTGTGAAACTCTGAATTTTGATACTGTGTATTGTGACACCCTGTATTGTGACATTCTGTATTTTGACACCCCCTATTGTGACACTGTGTATTGTGACTCCCTGTATTGTGACACTCTTTTTTTTACATCTCGTACAGTGACACCTTTTATTGTGACACTCTGTATTGTGACAGTCTGTATTGGGACTACGTGCATTTTGACATTCTGTATTTGACACGCTGTAATGTGACACCTTGTATTTTTACACTCTGTATTGTGACACCATGTATTGTGACACCCTGTACTGTGACACCCTGTATTGTGAAACCCTGTATTTTGATACTCTGTATTCTGACGCACTCTATTGTGGCACCTTGTATTATGACACCCTGTATTGTGACTCTCTGTATTGTGACAATTTTATTGTGACACGCTGTATTGTGACACCTCTCTTGTGATTCTCTCTATTGTGACACCTTTTATTGTGACACCCTTATTTTGACAACATGTGTTCTGACACCTTGTGTTTTAAACTTCCCTTGTAGTGATATCCTTTTTTGTGACAACCTGTGTTGTCACATCCAGGGTTGTGACGCATGCATTGTGACACATTATTTTGACACCCGTATTGTGATAGCTGTATTGTGATACCCTGTGTTTTGACGCAATATGTTGTAAAACACTATCATTTTACAACCTGTGTTTTGACACCATGTGTAGTATCATCCTGTGATGTGGTAAACATAGTTGTAACACCCTGCGTTGCGACAGTATTTGTTATGGTACCCTATAGTTTGATATCCCCTTTAGTGACATCATGTGTCGTGACATCCGGAGTTCTGATATCCTGTGTTGTGACACCTTGTATTTTGACAACCTGTACTGTGATAACCTATATTTTGACACTCTGTATTTTGACACTCTGTATTGTGACACTCTGTATTGTGACACCTTGTATTGTGACACCCTGTATTTTGACACTCTGTATTTTGACATGTATATTGTTACTCCCAGTATTGAGACACCCTCTAATGTGACACTCTGTATTGCGACACCTTGTATTGTGACACCCCAATTGTGGCAACATGTGCTGTGACACCCTATGCTGTAGCATCCTTTGTAGTTATGTCCTGTGTTATGACACCTGTGTTGTCACACCCAGGGTTGTGACGCATGCATTGTGACACACCATTTTGACACCCGTATTGTGACGGCTGTATGATACCCTGTGTTTCGACACAATTTAATGTAAAACACTGTGTTGTTACAACCTGTGTTTTGACACCATGTGTAGTAATATCCTGTGATGTGACAAACATTGTTGTAACACCCTGAGTTGTGACACCATCTGTTATGATACCCTATAGTATGGCATCCCGTTTAGTGACATCATATGTCGTGACATCCTGAGTTGTGACATCCTGTGTTGTGACACCATGTGTTGTGACATCCTGTGTTTAACACCTTGAGTTATGACATTCTGTGTTGTTGGCACTATGTGATGTGACGCCCTTTTTTGTGACACCCTGTGGTGTAAAACTCTGTTTTATAACATATTTTGAAACATTGTTTTCGTCACCCTCTGATGTAATACCCATTGCTGTGACACCCTGCGTTAACATCATATGTCCTGATATTTTGTGTTGCGACACTCTGTGATATGACACCCAGTGTTGTTACACCCAGTGCCGTGACAAACTCTGTTGTGATATCCTGTGTTGTGAAAACTTGTAATTAAATCCCTGTGTTGTGACCACCATTTTGGGCACGAAATGTATTGACATTTTGGGTTTAGACACCTGTGTTTTTACACTCAGTGACGAGACAACCTCTGTTGTGATATCCTGTGTTGTGTCACACTGTGATTTGAATCCCTGTGTCGTGACCCCCTGTGTTCTGACACCCTCTTACGTAACACCCTATGTAGTGACACCCTGTGTTGTTACATCCTATGTTGTGGCAACCTGTGTTTTAAAACCTGTGTTGTGACCTCCTGTGTTTTGACATCCTCTGTTTTGACACCCTGTGTTGTGCACCCTCTTTTATGACATCCTGTATTTTGACATCCTGTGTTGTGACATCCTGTGTTGTGACAACCTGTGTCCTGAAACCCAGTGTTTTGACACCTTGTGTTGTAATGTCCTGTGTTGTGACATTCTGTGTTGAGTTACTCTGCGGTGCGGTACCATGTGTTATGAAATCCTGTGTTTTGACATCATTTGGTATGATCCCCTGTGATGTGACACCCTCTGTTTTGAAATCCTGTGATGTGATATCCTGTGCTGTGGGAACCTGTGTTGTGACATCCTGCGTTTTGACACCCCTTTCATGTGACATCCTGTATTTTACATCCCTTGTTGCGATACCATGTGATGTGACACCCTCTGTTGTGACAGCCTGTGTTCTGAGATCCTCTGTTCTTACACACTTTTTTGTGACACCGTGTGATGTGACACCCTGTATGTGACATCCTGTATTGTGACATCTTGTGTTCTGACATACTGTGTTGTGTCACCCTGTGATGTTAAGCACTGCGTTGCGGCAACATATGATTTTGTTACACCCTGAGTTCAGACACACTTCGCTGTGGCATCCTGTGTTTTGACACCTTGTTGTGACATCCTTTGTTGAGAAATCTTGTGTTGTGATACCCTCCGTTGTGACACACTATGTCGTGACACCCTGTGTTGTTACACCCATTGTAATGGCAACCTGTGATGTGACATCCTGTGATGTGATATCCTATGTTGTGACATTCTGTGTTGTGACATCCTGTGTTGTGACACCCTGTGTTGTAACAACCTGTGTAGTGACATCCTGTGTTGTAATACCCTGGGTTGTGGCAACCTGTGTTGTGTCTGCATATGTTGTGACATTCTATGTTGTAACATCCTGTGTAGTGACAACCTGTTTTGTGACATCTTTAGTTGTGACCCACTGTTTTGTGAATCCCTGTTTTATGACACTCTGTTGTGACACCCTGTTTTGTGATAACCTGTGTTGTGACACCCTCCCTTTAACACTTTGTATTGTCACACCCTATGTTTTAACATCCTCGGTTGTGACACCAAGGGTTCGGTCATGCTCTGTTGTGATATACTATGTTGCGATATCCTCTGTTGTGTCATAGTGTGTTGTGACATCCTGTTTTGTGCCATCCTGAGTTGCGACATCTTGTGTTGTTACACCTTGTGTTGTGATACCCTATTTTTGTGGCACCTTCCACTGTGACATCCTATGATGTGAAAACCTGTGTATTGACTCTTGGTTGTTACATCCTGTGTTGTAAAGCCCTCTGTTCTGACACACTGTGTTGTGCCACCTTGAGATCTGACGCCCTATCTTGCGGCACCCTCTGTTGTGTCACACTCTGTTGTGACAACCTGTGTTGTGACACCCTCTGTCGTGATACCGTGTGTTTTGACAACCTGTGTTGTGACAATCTCTGTTGTGAAACATTGTGTTGTGGCACCCTGTGTTGTGACACCCAGTGTTGTTACAACCTGTGTTGTGAAACCTTGTGATGTGGCACCTTTGTTGTGATATCAGGTGTTGTGTCATCCTCTGCTGGGTCACCCTGTTTTTTTGCACCCCGTGTTGTGGCACACTGTGATGTGTCACCCTGTGTTGTGACCCCCTCTGTGGTGACAACCTGTGTTGTGATAACCTATAATGTGACATTTTGTGTTGTGACACTCTTTTGTGGCACTCTGTGTTGTGACACCGTTTGTTTTGACACCCTGTCTTGTAACTTACCGTGTTGTGACATTATGTATTGTTGCACCAGGTGTTGTTTCATCCTGTGTTGTTGCACCTGCGTTGTGATACCGTGTTGTGGCAACCTGTGTTGTGATATTCTGTGTTTTGTGACCTTGTGTTGTGACACCGTATGTTGTGACACCCTCTGTTGTAAATCCCTATGTTGGAAAACCCTGTGTTTCTTCACAGTGTGATGTAGCAACCTGTGTTGTGCCACCCTGTTTTGTGACAGCCTGTGTTCTGCCTCCCTTTGTTGTAGCACCCTGCGCTGTGACACTGTGTTTTAACACCCTGTATTGGGACACAATTTGTTGTGACACACTGTGTTGTCGAAACCTGTGTTGTGGTTACCTCTCTTGTGGCGCCCTATAATGAGACAACCTGCGTAGCTTCACACTCTGTTGTGACACCCTGTAATTTGGAACCCTCTGTTGGGGCACCTTTTGTTGTGACACCCTGTATTGTGACACCCTGTGTGGCGACACACTCTGTTGTGACAATCTCTGTTGTGACAACATTTTAGTGAAAACCTGTGTTGTGTCATCATGTGTTGAAACATCCTGGGTTCAGACATTCTGTGTTGTGACATTCTGTGTTGTGACACCCTGTGTTTGGCAACCTCTGTTCGGTCACCCTTTGTGTGACACCCTGTGATGTGAAACCCTGTGTTGTGAGACCCACTGTTGTGGAACCCTATGTTGTGACACCCTGCGTTGTGATATCCATTCTTGTGACATCCTGCGTTGTGACATCTTGTGTTGTTGCACCCTCTGGTGTGAGACCCTGTTTTGTGTCACCCTGTGTTGTGACACCCTATGTTCTGACCACCTGTTTTTTCACACATTGTTGTGACATCGGGTGTTGTGACACCATCTGTTGTGACACCGTCTGTTGTAACACGCTCTGTTGTGGCACCCTTATATGTGGCACCCATGGTTGTGTTACACTCTTTTGTGACCCCTATTGTTGTGAAACCCTGTGTTGTGACATCCTGTGCTGTGACATCCTTTGTATTGACACTGTGTGTTGTGGCACCCTGTGTTGACACCCTGTGTTGTGACACCCTATGTTGTGACACCCTGTGTTGTGAAATCCTATGGTGTGGCACCCTCTGTAGTGACACTGTGTTGTGACACCGTGTGATGTTACATCCTCTGTTGTGACTCCCTGTGTTGTGGCAACATTTGTAGTGACTTCCCGTGTTGTGAAACTCTGTGTTGTGACACCCTATGTATTGATACCCCGTGTTGTGTCAACCTCTGTTTTGAGACACTGTTTTGTGACACCCTGTGTTGTGACAACCTGTGATTTTAAATCCTGTGTTGTGACACCCTGCGTTATGGCACCCTATTTTGTGACACCTTGTGTTGTGACAATCTGTGTTGCCTCATCCTGTGTTGTGACTTTCTCTGTTGTGACAACCTGTGTTTCTCACCATGTGTTGTGGCAATATGTTGTAACGCACTGTTTTGTTACACCCTGTGATGTGACATCCTGTGTTCGGGCATCCTCTGTTGTGTCACCCTGTGATGTGACGCCCTCTGATGTTACATCTTATGTTGTGAGACTTCCTGTTGTTACAACTTCTGTTGTGACAACGTGTTTTGGGGTATCCTCTCTTGTGACATCCTGTGTTGTGTCATCTTGTGTTGTGTCATCCTTTCTTGTGTCATCCTTTATTGTGTCATCCTGTGTTGTGTCATCCTGTGTTGTGTCATCCTGTGTTGACCCATTTTGTGTTGTTGCACCCTTTCATATGAAACCCTGTGTAGTGTCATCCTGTGTTGTGATTTCCTGTGTTGTGACATCCTGTGTTGTGACATCCTTTGTTGTGACATCTTGCGTTGTTACACCATGTGTTGTGTCAAACTCTGTTGTGTTATTTTCTGTTGAGACACCCAGTGTTGTGACAGCCTGTGTTGTGACACCCTGTGTTGTGACACCCTCTTTTCTTAAACCGTGTGGTGTGATATCCTGTGTTGTGGCACCCTCTGTTGTGTCAACCTGTGATGTGTCACACTGTTTTGTGACACCCACTCTTGTGACACTTTCTTTTGTAAAACCGTGTGTTGTGATACCATGTCTTGTGACATCCTGTATTTTGACATCATGTGTTGTGACATCTTGTTTTGTTATCCACTGTGTTGTGTCTCCCTGTGTTGTGACACCCTGTGCTGTAACACCCACTGTTGTGGCAACTTCTGTTGTGTCATCATGTGTTGTGATAACTTGTGTTGTAAAACCTGCGTTGTGCAACCTGTTTTGTGGCACCCTCTTTTGTGACACCCTGTGTTGAGGAAAAGTTTTTTGACAATTTGTTTTGACACCCTGTGTTGTGACACCCTGTGATGTTGCATCCTGTATTGTGATATCCTGTCTTGTGCATCCTGCGTTGTAACATTTTTTTACACCCTGTGACGTGACTGCATGTTATGTGGCACCATGTGTTGTGACACCTTGTTGTAACAACCTGTTTTCTGACACCCCGTGTTGTGGCACCCTGTTTGTGGCACCATCTCTTGGGACATTTTGTTTTTTGGCACCCTGTTTTGTGGCATCCTCTGTTGCGTCACACTTTGTTCTGTCAACCTGAGGTGTGGAACTTCTTTGTGACACCCTGTGTTGCGGCACCTTTTTTTGAGGCATCCTGTGTTGAACATCCTGTGTTGTGACACTTTGTTGTGACAGCCTGTGTTGTGACACAGTGTGTTGTGTCAGCCTCTTTTGTGTCACCCTCACTTGTGGCACCCTGTGTTGTTACAATCTGTATTTTGACTCTTTGTTCTACACCCTGTGTTGTGACACCCTCTGATGTGACACCCCGTGTGGTGACACTCTCTGTTTTGACACTATTTGTTGTGGCTCCCTGTTTTGTGGCAACCTGTGTTTTGGCACCCTCTTTGTGACGCCCTTTCTTGTTGCACCATGTGTTTTGTTACCCCCTTTTGTGACACCCTGTGTTCTTTCACCGTGTTTTGTGACGCCCTCTGTTGTGACACTATGTGTTGTTTTACCCTTTGTTTTGTCAAATTCTATTGGGACAATCTGTGTTGTGGCATACGTTGTTGTGGCACCCTGTGTTGTGGCATCATGCGTTGTGCCACCCTGTGTTGTGGTACCCTCTTTTGGGACACCCTTTTTTGCGGCACCCTTTGTTGTGTCACCTTGTGATGTGACATCATACGTTGTGGCACCCTGTGTTGTGGTATCCTCTTTTGTGACACAATGTGTTGTGTCACCCTGTGATGTGACAACCTGTGTTGTTATATCTAGTGTTGTGACACCCTTTGTTGTGAAACCCTGTGTTATTATACCTTCTTTAATGACACATTTTGTGTGACATTATGTGTTTGTGACATCCTTTGTAGTGACACCCGGTTTTGTGACATCCTGTGGTGTGACATCCTTTGATTTGTCGCCCTGCGTTGTTGTACCATCTTTTGTGAAAGCCTGTGTTGTGAAAGCCTGTGTTGTAGCACCCTGTGTTGTGACACCATCTGTTGTGAAATCCTGTGTTCTGACACCCTGTGTTGTGACAATCTCTGTTGTGACAGCTTTATTGTGACACCCTTTGTTGTGTCTTCCTGTATTGTGACGTCCTGCGTTATGACATTCTGTGTTTTCATATTCCTTGTTGTGACACCATGTTGTGTCACTCTGTGTTGTGACACACTCCAATGTGAAAGCAACGTTTTTGGCAACCTCTGTTGAGACACCTTGTGATGTTATATGCTGTAATGTGACATATTTTGTTTTGATATCTTGTGTTGTTTCACCCTGTGATGTGACACCCCGTTTAATGGCAACTTCTGTAGTGACACCATGTGTTGTGACAACCTGTGTTTTAACACTTTATTGTGACACCCTCCGCTGTGACACCTTTTTTGTGACACTCCTTGTTGTGACACCCCGAGTTTTTTCACCCTTTGTTGTGGCACCCCTATCTTGGCACCTTCTATTATGACACTCTAAAATGTTGCACCCAGTGTTGTGGCACCACGTGCTGTGACAAACTGTGTTGTAACACCCTGTGTTTTGTCACCCTCTGTTGTGGCACTGTATTGTGAAAAACTGCGTTTGTGACACCCTCTGTTGTGACACACTGTATTGTGGCACTCTACGTTGTGGTACCCTCTGTTGTGACAACCTGTGTTGTGACACCTTTTTTGTGACATCCTTTGATGTGACATCCTATCTTGTGACACCTTGTATTGTGATACCCTTTATTTTTAAACTACGTGTTGTTGCATCTTCTGTTATGACACGCTGTGTTGTGACACCCTGTGTTTTGTCACCCTGTGTTGTGACACCCTGTGTTGTAAAACCCTTTGTTGTAAAATCCATTGTTGTGACACCCTGTGTTGTGGAACCCTCTGTTTGTGACACCTTGTGTTGTGACTTCCGGTGTTGTGTCTTCCTGTGTTTTGACATCGTGTGTTGTGACATCGTGTGTTGTGACACCCTGCGTCGTGAAACCCTGTGTTGTGACACTCTGTGTTGTGTCACCCTCTGATTTGACGCTTTGTGTTGTGACGCCCTTTGTTGTTATATTCTTTTGTGTGATACCCTGTGTTTTGGCTCCCTCTGTTGTGTCACCCTGTGTTATAGCACCCTGTATTTTACCCCCACTATTGTGACACCATCTGTTGTGGCGACCTGTGTTTTGATATCCTGCCTTTTGTCATCCTGTATTGTGACATCCTTTGTTTTGTCATCTTGTCTTGTTTCAACCTGTGTTGTGACACGCTGTGATATGTCATCCTGGGTTGTGAAACCCTATATCGTGACACTTTGTGTTTTGACAATCTTTGTTTTGAAAATTTGTTTTGTGTCACCCTGTGGTGTGTCTTGTTGTGTTGTAGCACCCTCTGTTTTGTCAACCTGTTTTGTGACACCCTGGGGTTTGAAATCCTGTGTTGTGACACCCATGTTTCTGACACCCTAATTTAAGGCACCCTGTGTTGTGATATGCTGCGTTGTGACATCCTGTCTTGTAACATCCTGTGTTGTGATATCTTGTGTCGTTATACACTGTTCGGTATAACCTGTTTTGTGATAACGAATTTTGTGGCACCTTCTGTTGTGACATCTTGTGTTGTTACAACCTGTGCTATGTCACCCTGTTATGTTGAATCCTCTGTTGTGACAACCTGTGTTGTGACAGTTTGTTGTGACAACCTGTGTTATGATATCCCGTTTTGTAGCACCCGGATTTGTGGCACCCACTGTTGTGACAGCCTCTGTTCTTACAACCTGAGTTTCGACTGTTTCGACACCCTGTATTGTTACACTTTCTGTTTGGGAACCACGAGTTGTGGTACACTGTGTTTAACATCCTTCGATGTGGCCCTCTATGTTGTGGGACCCTGTGTAGTGGCAACCTTTGTTGTGACACCCTGTGTTGATGAACCCTCCAATGTGAGATTCTTTGTAGCAACGCCCTTTATTTTGACACCCCCTGTTGTGACACTCTGTGTAGTGGCAACCTGTATTGTGACACCATCCGTTGTGACATCCCGTGTTGCGGCACCCTGTGTTTTGTCACCCTGTGTTGCTTTACCCTCTTTTGTGACAACCTGTTTTGCGACACCCTGTGTTGCGACATCCTGTGTTCTGTCACCCTGTGTTGTTGTACCCTTTTCTGTGACACCCTGTCATGTGACATACTTTGTTTTGATACAATGTGTTGTGTTTCTTTATGTTGTGACACAACTTTTGTGGCATCCTGTGTTGTGAAATTCTTTGTTGTGGCACCCTCTGTTGTGTTACCCTTTTTCGTAACACCCTGTCTTTTGACACCCCATGTTGTGACATCCTCTGTTATGATATCTTTTGTTTTGCATCCTGTTTTGTAACATACTTAGCTATGAAACCCTGTGTTGTAGTTGCTTGTGTGTGACACCCTGTTTCTTAACACCCTGTCATGTGACATCTTGTATTTTGAAATACTTTTTGTGACACTCCGAATTGTGTCACCCTCTTTTGTGACACCGTGTGTTTTGACAACCTGTATTGTGACACCCTGTTTTGTGACACTCTGTGTTGTGATATCTTGTGTTCTGGAACACTCTGTTGTGACACCTTTCGTTGTGACACGATGTGTTGCTTCATTCTGTGTTGTGATAACCTGTGTTGTGTCATTCTGTGTTGTGACACCCTGTGTAGTGACACCATTTTTGTGTCACCCTGTGTTGTGACACCATTTTTGTGTCACCCTGTGTTGTGACACCCTGTGATGTGAAACCCTGTGTTGTGTAATCCACTGCTCTGGCACCCTCTGTTGTGACACACTGTGTTGTTGCATTATGTCTTTTGACACTCTCTTTGTGACACCATGTATTGTATCATCCTTTGATGTGACACGCTGTTTTGTGACACCCTGTATAGTGACACTCTGTTGTGGTACACTGTGTTGAGACAACATGTGTTGTGACACCCTTTATTGTGATACCCTGTCTTTTGTCACACAATGTTCTGAAACCCTGTCTTGTGTTACCAATTGTTCTGACATCCTGTGTAGTGACACCCGAGGTTGTGACACCTTATGTTGCGACATCCTCTGTTGTGACATACTGTGTTGTGGCATTCTGTATTGCGACAATTTATGTTGTTACACCCTGTGCTGTGACACCCTGTTTTGTGACACCATCCATTGAGACACCCTATGTAGCGACAACGTGTGTTTCGACACTTTGTTGAGACACCCTTTGTTGTGAAAACCTCTGTTCCGACACCCTGTGTGGTGGCACCCTCTGTTGTGGCATCCGCTGTTGTGACACCTTGTATTGTGACACCCTGAGTTGTGAAAACGTGTGTCGTGATACACTGTGTTCTAACACCCTGTGTTGTGGCAACCTTTGTTTGACACTCTGTGCTGTGGCACCCTGTTTTGTGACGCATTGTTTCGACACCGTGTGTTTTGACACCCCGTGTTGTGGTACCCTGTTTGTGGCACCGAATTTTGTGACACCTTTGGTGTGACAACCTGTGTTTTGACACTTTGTTTTGACATTCTGTTTCGTGACACCTTCTGTTGTGACACCCCGTGTTGTGGCGACATTCGTTTTGACACCCTTTATTGTGGCAACCTGTGGTGTGTCACCCTATGTTGTGATATTTTTGTTGTTTCACCCTGTGTTGTGACACCCTCTATTTGTTACTCTGTGTTGTGGCACCCTGTGTTGTGACACTCTGTGTCATAACATCCTCTGTTGTGACACCCTTTGTTGTGGTACCCTCTTTTGTTACAACCTGTGTTTGACACCCTGTGTTGTGACATCCTGTGTTGTGACACCCTGTGGTTTAGTACCTCCTTTGTGTCACCCTGTGTTATGACACCCTTTGTTGTGACACCCTTTCCTTTCAAATACTTTGTTGTGTCACCCTGTGTGGCGTTACCCTCTTTTCTAACAACGTTGTTTTGTGACGTTTGTTTGTTGTAATATCTTGTGTTGTGACATCCTTTCCTTTGACATCCTGAGTTGTAGTACCCACTTTTTTGACACCCTGTGTTGTGAGACCGTGTGTTGGCATACCCTGTGTTTTGACATCTTTTGTTGTGACACCCTGTGATGTGTTACACTCCTTTGTGAAAACCTGTGTGGGGCACGATGTGTTTTAACACCCTGTGTTGTGACATCCAGTGTTGTGACATCCTGTTTGTGACATTCTGTGTTATGACATTCTGTGTTGTGACACCCTGTGTTGTGGCACCTTTTTTTTGTCACCCTGTGTTGTGACACCCTGTAATGTGAAACCCCGTTTTGTGGCACCCACGGTTTGGCAACCTCTGTTGTGACAATCTGTGTTAAGATATTTTTTTTGACATTCTGTGTTGTGATATCCTGTGTTGTGACACCTTGTGTTGTGACAGCCTGTTTTTGACATTCTGTGTTGTGACATTCCGTGTTGCGACACACTGTGTTTTGTCTCCAAGTATTGTGTCACCCTCTAATGTGAAACTCTGTGTTGTGACACTTACTGTTTTGGCACCCTCTGTTTTGACACCCTGTGTTATGACACTCTGTGTTGTGACAGCCTGTTTTTGACATTCTGTGTTGTGACATTCCGTGTTGCAACACCCTGTGGTGTGTCTCACAGTATTTTGTCACCCTGTAATGTGAAACTCTGCGTTGTGACACCCACTGTTGTGGCATCCTCTGTTGTGATACCCTGTGTTGTGATATCCTGTTTTGTGACACCCGGTGTTGTACCCCCTGGTTACTGTTCAGTTCTTCCTATGTTCTGTTTATACCTCCTCATCTATCCTCTCAGACTAACAGTTTGTTGATTTAGTCGGCATGGCGGTGCTGTTGTTGCGTTGCTGCCATTGCGTGCTAGGAGACTTTACATCGGAATCGAATGCGAGAGCTTGAAACTTTGAACGCTTGTGCTAATTATCGTTGTCTGTTTGGTTGGGATCGGTCGGTAATGATGAAGGTTTCTTTAACTGTCGAGCAAAGCACGCTGTTGCATGCATCTCTCTAAGGTAAAAAGTGAATGTAGTGTAGATTGTCTTTTGTCTTCAGTGGTTTAGTGGCATGTATACCTCCTCAAACATCATAACTGCCGGATAGAACAGGGGAACAAAATATCAACATCTGCGAGATTTTTGGGCGTTTACGAGAAGTTATCGCATTCATGAACAGCTGTATTCCGTGGCATAGAGTGTGGAATTGTTGTATGGGTTATGTTTGAATTCAAACTAAAGAAAATGTCACATTACGCCGTTACTTGTGGTCAGGGGAGGGCATCTGGTGGCACTCGATCCGTTCGCAAGGTGCCGTTGAACTATTTAGCGACATAAAATTTCAAAACAATTCACACGAGAGTTGTAAGAAGGAACAATGTTCACTGATATTTTACGCTAGTATATTCCACGCCTATATGTTTTGTGCTACTAAACACTCCACGGTTCACACAGTAAAGGGTGGATGGTCACGGTATGCTCACAAATGACCTACACATAATGTCGTTGAGCAGCTTTAAGCTTTGTGCAAACTCTCTGACTTTATTTAAGGGCGTAACTGCAGTCATATTTGTAGTGGATATTGATTGCAGTTCTGTATGATAAGTTTTCTAAGAAACTGAACAATCGAAAAACCTAACAATGCCTTTTGTTGGTATTGTTGTTTCCGGTCTGGTATCAGGGAGTTATTACAATGGGAGAGGTGCGAGTGACATTGACGCTTTGAAGACTAGTAAGTCTATATGACATTCAGTTCGCACCTCACAGAAAACACCCCGTGCTTGTAGTAAAACCCGCAGTCTGCCACCGCAGTATATACATATATATATATATA
>Ga0268261_10001303_pt1 | contig 16992 bp, 10 predicted proteins | sample TergutNc150P1_FD_190353 | JGI IMG/M metagenome (GOLD analysis project Ga0268261, IMG submission 190353) | Nasutitermes corniger P1 segment gut microbial community from laboratory colony in Florida, USA - Nc150 P1 (SPAdes) (version 2) | ecosystem: Host-associated > Arthropoda: Insects >...
CCCCCTCCAGATTTCCACGTAATACAGTTCGACCACCCCGCTGGCAGTGCACTATTTAGCGATTAAGGTTTAAATCAACGGCAGTTCACGGGACGTTGAGCAGAATTGGTCATATAGTTGTAGGAAGAGATTTCAGCAATGATCCCTGAAGTTTAAATGTTTATTTTGAGTGCATTTAACTATATTACACTGTTATTTTAACTCTGATGAGCAGTCATTCAGTAGTCCTGGGCGGTGAAGGACCTCAAGAAGGCAGCTGCATTAGCAGGTTCGACTTGGAAGGCACCTGTTAAAGACTGGAGCTCTCTGTTGGGGAGACGAAGCACGGTCATTGCTGTATCAAGGTCTCTGACCTACAAAACCTGTTTCACGTGAATCAGTTTTGTTCGAACTCACCCTTACACTGCCTAATCACACATTTTGCTTACACTTTTCGCCATATTCTCCATGTGGTGTATTTTTCTTGAATATGGAGTACCCCGTTTTGTATTCATATCTGCTTGGCCGTTTCTTGGTATACGTTCTGCCCTCTTTTTCCGGATCGCCGTTTTTCCGCTGAAGTTCTGTTATCCAGGAGCTTTTAATAATGAGATGATTATATCTTGTTTTTAATAGTGGTAAGCATCATTTTATGTTGGGAGAAAATTAAATGGCAGGGAGCATTATTAAAATGTCACAAGAAGTCATGTGTGTTAAATTAGCTGTAGTGCAGTGAAACAGATGCTTACCAGAATTACATTAGCTTATTCAGGTCGCTCTTCTGGTTGCATCACTTTTTATCTTGCAATCATTTTCTTGTGATTTGCTTCGTGGAACTGGATAGTTAGGTAAAAATGATATCCTCTTATCTTATTTCTGATCTCATCAGAGTGAAAGTCAGTCAATGTTGACACTTATCATGAAGTACTCAGAAAAATATAATGACATTTACATCCTTTCATAATGTTCTATCAATACAATGAATGTCATAAATGAACATACTGCGAGTGATCATTGTCATTAATTTCCATATAGATTTTCACGCTTTGAATGTTATCTGGAGGTGGGCACCCAAAATTTTTTGGGGAGTGGGCTGACCTTGAGGCTATATATAATTTATGTTTAATTTTGAAAATTGCATCATAAAATCATGTCTTAAATATAACTCTAACTTAACTGTGTTTGAAACTGCATTTATATGCTTACAAATATCTGTACACGTTCTGTGAATTTTTAAATCACAAGGTCTGGTCTGGTTGGTTCTTGTAATTTTATCTGACACATCCAAAGATTTTAATTATATTTTTAAAAATTGTGGTGTACCAGTCATCAGCTGAAGGATAAATCACGCGCGTGCGCGTGGAAAAATCCACACTGGACCTGGCTGGTCAGGGACTGGATTTCTGCATGGGCATATCCAGTTTAAAATTTGATAATTCTGTTAATCCACGCTTTTGACATAGTGGCTTAGATTTTGGTGTTTTGTTGTACAAAATTCAGTTTAAGTTTTTCGTGTGTACCAGTCACAATCCCAATGCTGTAACACAGTTTAAATGATAGGAAGGCTATTATTCAAGATAAAATCTGTTACAGAATAAGTCAGTGTTATGCAGTACATACATTAGCATACAAAAATTCCACCAGAACTTGCAGGCACATTTCATCACAACAGGTCATAATTGTACTTGAAACTGTTGTGGGTCAGCTGTTCAAAGTTACATGCAAAATGCATGGACACTTTCATTTTCATAGTTATGGTTGTTCATAGATCCTGAATGTGAGATAGCAGTGAATTAGCCAGGAATCGATTTGGCATACACTTTGTTTAAATGGTTCTGGTGAAGTCACATACGTTAACTGAGATTACACACAGTTATGATTACACATTGAGACTGCCTATCTTGAACTTAATGTGTATGTATTTTATGAAATTAAAGTGTTGTTGAAGCTAATATTTAAGCTTATTGCCATCTGATGTATTGTAAATAATGTGAGAATAATTTAAAGACATGTTAGGCAACTTAGCATGGTGTGGGAAAATGAGAACTGCCAGCCTGTGTGTGTGGATTTTAGTGTTTTGGAACACAGTTATTGTCCAGTGGATATTGTGTCATTTTGTTGTGTGTTCATAACATGCTACAGCTTGTTAGGAAAACTATGATCTCCAGAAAGAAGTTTGATTTTAAACATCTTTTAAAATCAGTAATACACTATTCTAAATTAGTGGATTAATTTGAATTATCAGTGTCATTATTCATTTGGACACTATGACTTCTAGTAGAAGTGTTATCACCAGCATAACACCAGACATCACAGTTGAGCGTGTTGCATCCTGCCTTCATATTTGGGAGGTCCTGGGTTCAAATTTTGGCCTGGAGGCTGGATATCCTGAATGAGGTTCCTTGCACTTCTGCTGATTCCATTCCTGCGATTGTCAGTTGGTTCCTGAAATCAGGCCATGGCCACTTCATTCCACAACCTTTTAGTTTAATTATTTATGCACCATGTTATCATTTGACCTTATAGTTGGCATGACTGAATGCAACATAATTGAAAGAGTGGAGTAACACTTGCGATTTTCATAAAATTCATTGCAAAACCCGCCTTTCTGAACACTGCCTGTTTTAGAGAAAGATACTAAAGTGTCACAATTGGTCATATTTGTTAGTAACACAGACATGAGGTATATACAGATCGTTGTAATAAACTCATTACTTAATGTTGTGTGTGTATGCACTCAGGGAAATTCCTGTCACAGACACAATTTTTTGGTCCATTTCAAGTGGTGTTTGGTGTGTTGCAGGATGAGGAGGAGGAAATCAAACTGGAGATAAATGTTCTGAAGAAGTATTCAAATCACAGAAACATAGCAACATATTATGGGGCATTTATCAAGAAGAGTCCACCAGGGAAGGATGACCAGCTATGGGTAAGTGATCTTTTGCATGAAATTAGTATAAAGCTCATACATCAAACTGAGTGTGCATTGTTATGTGTCTGTCTTTATTAATGTGAAACAATAAAGTTCATTTTTGGTACTTTACCCCGGGAACTCAAATCTTCAGTTAGTGTAACTGTTATAAGCCCACTCCATCTTTGAGGCATGCGTCATTAATGAAGTCAAGGGTCCTTTTGGATGAGTTAACACACTCTTAATACAGTTCATGTAGGCACATTTTATTACTGCCAAAATACATACACCACCTAAAGATAGGCTTTCTATTTCCTGTGCAGATAAGAATAAACTACGAAGTAAACAAACAAACAAACAAACAAACACACACACACACACACGCGCGCGCGCGCGCGCGCACGCACGCACACACACACGAGGGTTCTTGCAGCGGTTCGGGGTTTTGGAATATACTCTACAACTCACTGCTTAATATGGACTTCACTCACTGTACCAGGGTGATTGCCTTCGCGGATGACCTACTGGCACTAACTCGAGGGAAATGCACCTTGGACGCAGAGAACTATGCCAACCAGGACTTACAGAAAATTGAAAACTGGGCCAGGGAAAACAAAATGCATTTTAATGAAAACAAGTCTAAAGTTTTATTGTTGACAAAGAAAACATCAGGAGATAATAGAACACTAAACATCTATTTAAACAACAAACGTCTGGAGCAAGTATCCAAACTAAAATATTTAGGCATCTGTTTGGATAGCAGATTTAGCTTTGACAGACATGTTAACTATATTACAGGGAAATACACTCCTGTTATAAATATGTTGGCAAAATCAGCTAAACTGAAATGGGGTGTAGGGCACCAAGCACTGAAGGTCATTTATATTGGTGCAATTGAACCGATATTGACATATGGGGCACCGATATGGGAGAAAGCCTTAACAAAACAAAACAATTTGAGAAAATATCAGCATGTTCAAAGAATGATGAATATCAAAATAGCCAAGGCATTCAGAACACTGTCCTATGAAGCATCATGTGTACTTGCTGGAGTTCGCCCCATCCGGCTTGCTATAGAAGAAAAGGTACGAACTTATAAGGCAACTCATAACAACATCGAGTATGATGCACCTCTTGAAGTGAGTTATTGGCCCCACCGTGCGGAAATACCACTTATTAGGGAGCCTACAGAGATACCGCACAATGTAATAGATATATTTATGGACGGCAGTAAAATTGGAGGAAAGGTTGGAGCTGCTGCAGTCATAATCAAGGACGACAAAATCATTCATCAGTCATAAGTTTAGACTACACGAGAGATTTTCCACTAATCAGGCAGAACAGGTAGCAGTCCTAAAGGCACTAGAGCAAATATAAAATCTACAGTTAAAAGAAGATGAAGAAAAGATAGCAGTGGTAAACACAGACAGCAAAGTGACACTGGACACATTGAAGAATAGAAACAAACACTCCATACTTATAGAGAACATAAGGACAGAAATAAAGAGGCTGGAGGACCTAGAGTGGACAATGTTTTTTTTAACTGGGCAAAGGCACATATCGGAATTCAAGGAAATGAAACAGCAGACCGTCTTGCCAAGGAGGCAGCAACGGAAGACACGGGAAATAGTGTACGATAAACTACCGAAAGAAACTATCATTACAGAAGGGAAGGACATCGGATTAACAAAATGGCAGGAGCAGTGGACAAGCTCGACAAAAGGAGCAGTAAGCAAATTATTTTTCCCATCTATAAGAGAGAGAATGAAGACCATGCTACCTTTATCACTTGAATTTACGACTATTGTAACAGGTCATGGTTTAAATAGATCGTACCTACATAGATTCAAGATTATTCCAAATTCCACTTGCCCCTGCAGACTACAAGAAGAACAGACAATTAACCACATCATTTTTAAGTGCACACAACTAAAAAATGAGAGAAGAATTCTTCAAAATGCCATAACCCGAACAGGTGACACCTGGCCCACACCATATGAACAACTCACAAGAAAACATGTCAAGCTGCTCATACAGTTTGTAAGATCAATAGATTTTAGCACACTATAACATATACATATTATAACTTAATTAGTAAATTTAGCTAACAAGTTAATTAGTTAATAATGCACTAGAGAGACGATCCAAAAGTAGTAGATACTACAGAAGAGAACTGGACGTAAAATTACTGTAACTATAGACAATAGAAGAAGTTGTACACAAATTGTAAATATTATATGTAACCATACTGTAATTGTTTAACCCTAAAGCATGGAATATTACTTTGTAATGGGGCATGCTGAATGTTATTAAATTAAAAAAACACACACACACACACACACACACACACACACACACACACACACACACACACACACACACACAGTATGTGTTTTGAGCCCATAGTAAAGGTATTTATTTTCTTGAGAATTTGCTGTAAGCATTTTTTTTCTGTATGGTAGTTAGTCTATGTCAAAAACTGCAGATGGGGATGTTAGCGACTGAGCATGATGATTGGCAGTGATGATAGATTCATAACTAGGTATGGTGTGAAACAGAGTCACAGCTTTCACTGTGTCCAAAACTGTTTTAACTTCATTGTAACTGGAATTGGCATAAGAAAGTTTTTTTTTTTTCCTTTGGGACTACAGCCCTACTAGCACCTTGGCTGCCTCATTGTAGGTATTTTGAGATCACACACGAACATTCCACATTTTGTAGCACTCCTCTGGATGAGGGGCGGTCCATTCCAGAGACCATAACGGGGATATACCATTTGAAATTCATGCATAGGTTGATGGAAACAGTATTATACACAGAAGGTTGCTTTTCATTACTTGAACTGGTTAATGTGTTGTGTGTTGTTTCTTTATTACTATTTTAATTTATTTTAGTATTTAATGTTATAAATTTTTTCATGTTTTCAGCTTGTTATGGAGTACTGTGGAGCTGGTTCTGTAACCGATTTAGTAAAATGTAAGTTCATAATGTGAGTTGGTATAAATATTTTTAGAAATGGAAATCATTGAGCTTCTCTCCAGGGGTGTCATTGTCAGATGATTGAAGTGTTGTTCACTAGCTGCTGTATTTTGACAAGTTTCAGTAATTGTTGCCAATCCTGTTAGGTCTTCTGACCATTCATATATGATCACTTAAAATTACTGGGTGTCTGGAACTTGTCTGTTATCTGGTACTAAGAACAGATCACAGTTGAGAAATAAACTGTTTCTCAGCTTGGTTGAAATGGTGGGGGAGGCAATACTCTGTCAAGTCCTTTAAGAAAAGGTAATCTTAGTCACTGGATGATGGAAAGAATCCAGAAACCTAATAATTATAACTGAAATATATTATAATGAGGTCCCTTAGTATTGATATTTGATCTGTTCATGGTCTGTCTCTACTGATGTGAACTTTTTCTCTATAGTTTGCATGAATATGTATTTTAAATTTAAGTACATAATGAACGTTTGATCTGCATGCAGATTGCTTTTTTTTTTTTTGTTTTAAAATATACTTCATATCTGATATTGTCATTATAGCTACCAAGGGACAAAGCCTAAAAGAGGAATGGATAGCTTACATCTGTAGAGAAATACTTCGTGGTCTGAGTTACTTACACTCCAACAAGGTGATCCACCGTGATATCAAAGGGCAGAATGTGTTGCTGACTGATAATGCTGAGGTCAAACTTGGTGGGTACATAATATATGTATCTAGTGTACTTATCTCCTTTAGTATCATATAAAATATTTTTGTCCATTTCTGATTGTGCCTGTATAATCTTCCTGTTGGAAGATAACTTGTTCAGCAACAGTGTGTTCTTTTAGAATTATTCACCTGCATATTGTATATCAATATTGAAGACATTGCAATGGAGATGCAACAGCAATATGTTCCTACATATATTGCCGTCAGCAGTGTAATCAGTATTGATAGGGTGCCATAGAAATGCAGCAGTGCATTTTTGTGCATTCATGTCTTACATGTTGCTGTCAGCAGTACTTCTGTGGTGATTTTGTTACGCTGGCAACTAGAAAACCTACTTAGGTCATCACTTAAAAGTCCCCAGTGTTTTTTTCCAGTTTTAACAAAATTTGGATTTTTTGCCATAGATTTTAATAAACGTTTCCAGTATCAAAATGAACAAAAATCAATCCCGTGGGAGGTGAGTTCATACATTCAGACAAAGAAATAGGTGGACAGACATTACAAACATAGTTGGCATTCTTCGCAGTTTATGTAGATGTGCCTAAAAATGGCGAGTGAATAGATAAAAAGTGTTGGGGCAGAATATTAAAATGTTGCAGCCAGGAAGACTACTACAGTGCTGATGAAACTGGATGTATATTGAATGTGAATTTATGGATGGGGCCTGGTTCAGTCTGTAACACATGACACGCAAATGTTAGTTTTGTTTTGCAATCTGCATTGTATAGATTGTGAACCACTGTTGTCTTACATGATTGCAAATGCAGTAGTCTTGTTCTTTTAATGATGTAGACATGTCTGTTTGCTGTACATATCTTGATAAAAATTTTCCTGGAGATATCTTGAACCTAGCCCAGATTTTATCAGGTGTTCCTTGTTTAGTATGTATGTTTCTTCCACAAGTTCTCTTACTGTGTAAAGCAAAAAGCTGTTGCTTGAAACCTTTTCACTTATTCATAAATTGTTTGCCTGTGTGGAGCTGGCATTTCAGAGAATTTTCATATAAATTTTTTGTGATAATTTTTGTAGCAGCTGTGTTTGGTGTATGTATAAAAAAAAGTCAACATACTGTTTGTAGATGAATCTGGAGATTATATAGCCTCTCCAGTAAGCAGTGTGTAAATAAGCTGGTGAGTTGGTGAGTGCCCTTCGTGTATAGTATAAACTTTTATGACCCAGCAGGAAGTGACTGGCATTTGAGGTCATTTAAATTGATGGCACCGTATGTCAAAGAAAGGACAAAGTTCAACATGTCTCATTATAGCAATGCAGAATGTCAGTCTGTTGTTAATTGAAATTGCTTTATTTTCTGGTGTGGAGGGCTAAAATTCAAGATTACTTTAGATTTTCTAGGACAGTTCATGTGACATGCTGTTGTTGAAATTTTTTTTCTATTGTGCTGTGCAGAGCTGAAATTGAAGCTCAGTAACAGCTTCATATGTGATTCCAGTTATATTGAGAGCATGATTTTTGTCTCCAATTCTTTACCTTATTAATTAACTGCTGATTTCCTTTATCAGTCGATTTTGGTGTGAGTGCACAGTTGGATCGTACAATTGGACGGCGCAACACATTCATTGGTACACCATACTGGATGGCACCTGAAGTGATCGCATGTGATGAGAACCCAGATGCCACGTATGACAACCGAAGTGACCTGTGGTCTTTGGGCATCACAGCTCTTGAAATGGCTGAGTCCCAACCTCCTCTGTGTGATCTCCACCCAATGCGTGCTCTGTTTCTCATTCCCAGAAATCCTCCACCTAGACTGAAGTCAAAGAAGTGGGCCAAAAAATTTCATGGTGAGTGTTCTGTTTTTAACATGTGAAGTTGTGGCATTTTTGTGAATTGTGTTGAAAGTGGTATGGTAGTCTTCTAATGGATTACTCCATAGTCCACGTGTGAATCATGGAAGTATGGTACGACACTGATTACTGTTGTGAAGAATACTAGACAGAGCATGAGAATTCTGTAGTGTATTTTGTTCAAGTTTTGTGTTAAATGCAGCTTTTTAACAAAAAAAAATCAAGAATGGAATGTGAATGTTGAAGTTTATCTGAACAAGTTAGGAGATATATTATGTGTAGTGTAACAATTCTGGCATGTGCTCCAGCTTATTCAATTATATTGCAAATTATGTGACTTATAGAAAACTTGTTCTGGGTGTGGAACACGTGTTTCAGTTTTATCTGTGTTCGGTTCGTGTTTTGCGTAACTCATTGTGCTGATAGTGGGCTGTGCAGATGTGTGAAGTGTTTGTTTATCCATTGCCTAAGACAGGGTTCTGAAACTCGTGTTGTCCATTTCCCATTTATAGATCTCATATGTCTTGCAGCCTAATTATTACCAGCTCCCAGAAAATTGCTTCAGACTTACAATATGATGTTAAAATAAATGAGGTTAAATGTTAGACATAATTGTTGAATAGATTTCAGTTTTATTTTTTCATGCATGAATTTGAATTGTTGAATACAGAAAACTCCAAGCTTGATTATTTTGGGACTTAACCCATAAGCAGTGGAAATTAGTTTATAAAGAACTGGAGGATTTTCTCTTATTCCCCCATCCCCATTAAAACTGTAAGAACAGCGATGAACTGTATGTTGTGGTGTCAAAGAGTTAGATGTCTTTGTTAAGTGTATGCACTTCTGTGTGTAACAGGTTTCATCGAGACAGTGCTTGTGAAAGACTATCACCAACGCCCTTACACAGAACAGCTTCTAAAACATCCATTTATCCGGGACCAGCCCACCGAACGGCAGGTTCGAATACATCTTAAAGACCATATTGACCGCTGCAAGAAGAGGAAACAAGAGAAAGGTAACAGCAGAACAACTGTTGTTTGTTATTACAGTAAGAAAAGTGCTGCAGAGTGTATCTTTAGTTGGTTCCCCAATCATATGGAAATATGAGCCCCCTTAGGCAAATTGAGTGATCGGATGGTTGCATCATCTTTCCTGTGCATGAACATGGGTCACTTACTGAGTTGTATGTTGTCTCTTGTATAGAGTAGGTCGGTGTATATGAGACATGTTTTCTGTTTGAACACAGAGTATTTATCTGCAATACTGTTGTAAAGTACATCATGGAAAAAATGTTGCTGAAAGTTTGAAAACAAAGAAAAAAAAATTTTTGAATCAGTAGTGCCCTTTAAACAATGGCATAGTGGATAATGGAAACATTTTCAATGACAGGGTCAGTGCTAAACCAAAAGAAAATATGAAAATGTTGTGTTTTAACTGACGATAAATCATAGGACTTGTGTTTTTCCAAGAAACAAATTCCTACCATTACATTCATTTAATTCTGATATCATTCTTCAAAGAATGAATAGAAGGAGGTTAAACAGCAACAGGGAACTGTCACAGAAATGGTAACAGTAATATCGTACAATATAAAATTGTAAACTTGATAGTTGAAATTTGGAGGCTGCATCAAGTTGAGGACAGATTTATAGATATTAACCCAAGTCTTGGGGTTAAAATTTTTGTATCATAATAAGTGAAGAAGGGAATGTGCTTTCTGACAGGAAAGCATTACATGAGATTTGAGGTTCCTGTAGCAGTGTTGCTGAAGATTTAAGTCTTGTGGAATGTTGTCTCATGGCACAAGTAGTATATGATGTTTCAAAGGATTTTAGTGCTTTCAAAACTCCAGGAACAACCTATTCACTGACACAGTATAATATCCCAGAAAACTTGAAATTTTAAAATCTGTGTGGCTAATGTATGTAGAATTTTAGGTTAAACTCATTGCACTGCTTGTTAAAAGAAGAAAGGTCTATGTGTGTAATGCTGTGCATTTTGACTGACTAGTTGACAAAACCAAGTAATGGGAAATCAAAGAACACATTACCTTGATCTTAAAATATCTGATTTTGTGAAAGATGTGTTTAATTTCACTTTGTGTAAAACAGAACGAGAAGACTATCGGTATAGTGGATCAGAGAACGAAGAAGAGGAACCAGCAGTTGCAGGAGAACCTTCGTCCATAGTTCAGGCGCCTGGTGGTGACACACTCAGGAGAAATTTCCAACAGATCCAGGTACTAATTCCTTCAGGCCATAGCTTGTACAATAATATTTGCTTACTGTTTTGGGGAATTTGTATGTCCATCATACTGGAGGCTAGGAGATCTATATTTTGCAGTTCTTTGTATGAATAAGTAGGTACATGTGTATGAATGGATAAGAAGCAAATAAATAATGGGTGAATGAATGAATGTTTAAATAAATGACCAAACAAAACACTTATACCTCCAGTCACCTGACGTAATCTTTCGTATCTCAGTTCCTCCGTCTTTGGCACAGAATTTGTGGGTATTCCCTTTGTCTTATGATGAATAATCTTGCTGCTTTGTGTGTGTTTAGGGGGAGGGGGCGAGTGTGCACATGTGGTTCTGTGAGGAGTTAAAGTGGTGATGGAAATTATTCTTGAACAACTCATGTCTGTTACCTTTCATTGTTTCTGTAGCTAAATAATCCTGTCGTGTGTACTTTAGCCACATCTGTCACAAAGCTTGCACAGTTTTATTCTAAATATTTTTTATTTTGTGGTGTGCGAGACAGAAAACACACTTTCCATGAATTTCACATTGAAGTTGACCAGAAATCATCTGATTGATACATTTGAGTGGTTACCTTTCCTGCTTTAGGTTCAAGAGGCCCAGTTTCTTCCATATACTGTCATTTACCACACTACCTGTGACACATAATTAGTGCAATTTAGAGTGTTGTTAATCTTTTCTCTGTTTGTATTCTGACAGCAGTACTTTCTTCCACTGTTTTAGTTGCCTAACTTTTTAAGTTCTCTGCAACAGAAAAGTAGAGCATTGTAATTGTAAACATGGGGTTGTCAAGCAGGCAGAATATTTTCAGATAGTTCCATTTCTTCTCCAGTAGTGCAGTGACTATCATATTTCTGCCTCCAAATGAAATAGTATGGCAACAACAGACCGAAGTTGAAGCAGAATATTGGAGTGAAACTCTGTGTTGAAAATGGCATGGTGTGTCACAGGTCTCACGGAATTATATGTCAGAAACAGCCCAAGGGCAAAGTAAACCAAGAAGAACTCATTGAAATCAGCAGTATTGCATTATGGATCCTGGTCATCATGTCACATTAGAATTATTGGAGCTAGGAAACTACACTTCATCACTGTTATATCTGGGCTGCAGGGTTTTGTCCTGTTCGCCTCCATGTTGCTGGTAGCACTGATTTGACTTTCCCAAACTAATGCTATTGATTTATTACCCACATATTTAAACATGTTTTACTGACTGCTCTGGTGTCTCTGATGGGCGCTGTGCAAGTGATGTCACATGATGTGATAGAAAAGACCTGACCCATTTTAAGGACCTATTTCATTGTTAATGTAGACACACTGAAGAAAATGAGAGCCTGGACAGCTGGTTCTTAGTCTGATTTCTTGACTGAAGCCCTCCAAATACCAAGTGAGTCCCTTGACATTGGGCAGAAGGAATGATATTGTTTGGAATGTGCACTATTATGAGTGCAACAACACACAATTCAAGCCAGGATCAGAAAGGAGTGGGCTAGTGTACTGGAGCCCATTCTTTTTCTTCTGTCATGCTGTGCATGATTGGTGGAACACCATTATTTCTGTGTTCCGATAAATCATGTGGATGCAGTAACAGTCACCTAAGGTTAAATAAAACTACTACACAGTTTCTAGTACAACATCAGTTCATTCTCACTGGCATATATAGTGGAGTTCACAGAGAGCTGAAATATGAAATAAATTTAAAGATTCACATCTTTTGGGATGTTACATTATGTCACGTGGTAAATAGTTTTCTTGACGTTGTGACAGTTATGCATGTACCTTGTCATATTGTGTTAACATTTATAACATTTGGCATTAATATTTGTTACTTAATATTAGTTATGTATTAATATAGATTAACAATGTACTAATATTATTAATCAGGCTGCTTGTGTTTCAGGAGGGTCGAACTTTGACACAAAATGAATCAAAGGAATCAAAGCACAACTGGAAAGGGGAACGAGAGGAAATACCAGAACCTGGACCACCATCTAGGCCCCCTATACCACAAAGACTCATTGGTGAGTTAAAATATAATTGTATGGTGAAATTCGTATTGCAAATTTTTGTGTGGGACATTGGATTTGGCCACTAACCATGGGATGTTTTAAACAGAGGACGTTTTACATTGCGTTTATTGAATTGGGGCTTACTGAAATGAAGAAAGACCTTATATTGAAGAACAATAATGTGGAGACTGTGCTGTAGCATGTATATTATAGAAAGTTGTAATTGGGTTTCATACTTATTTTTATGTGTATGTGTGTATGAGTTATGATCGAGTGTTCATGTTGTACTACACTTGGAAATTTCAAAGGGGTTTTTTTTTTAAAGATGAAGGCTCTTGACTGCTACTTGAAGTATGTGTATGGTAGTACCTTCAGATATTGTTGGAATTGATGTATCAGTAAAGTAGTCAGGATTTTGATACTGCGTGGCCGTGGCATGGACAGTAGCGGGTAGTTCAATTTGGGTAGTTCTGCAGTGTGTTTCAAGCAAGCAGCTTGAGTGATGAGGCTTGCAGTGTCTCCAGCTTGTCATAAATATTTCATTGATGATGAACATTCTTCCTATTCTGGGCAACCTACACAGGCCTGCTGATACCATTTGTGATATTACTCTTGCGGTTGAAATTGTCATTGTTTTATTGCAAAAGTCGAGATGGTGGTACTTTTATAAGTGCAGGATATTTAACATTTCAACTTGGTACAAGTTGCAGGTTTGGCTGTGACGAAGTTGGGACAATGTATTGCAGTAAAATTATTTTAGATGTTTGTGGGGACCACCTACAATGGTATAAAATTTGGGAAAGTGTAAAATCTGGGAAATGTGTTCTTGTGGGGATTTGGTTCTGTACAGAAGTGCTTGAAGTCATGGAAAACGCAAAATATATGAACATAATATCTGGATTTTACTGTATTATGAAGCATTTTATCCGCTACCTTACATTTAGTTGTGCCAGATCCTCATCCCCCATCACGACCACTGCCTCCTCCACCAAGGGAGGATCGTCAGCAGAAACCTGCAACCCCACCTACAGGAGCTGCAAGTCACCAGCAACCCTCATCAGCAGCACCACAACCTCAGCAACGGAACTCACACATTTTCAAACCCATGGTGAGAAGTCTGTGCATTCAGTATTGCTTTTTAATTGTGTGTCTAACCCTCCTTGGAACATGGAAACAACCAGATAAGTGGACAGCTCTTTGTCACTTTCCCTGTAACAATAAGAAGGGGAACCATTCACACGCTGAGGTCATGTTCTGCATGGTCTGCATTCGTAAAATACATTTATATTGCACAGCATTCAGTTGTCATCCTGCACATGAGATAATCTCTAAAAGAGTTTTGTTGTCTTCCCACATATGGCCATGTTTGTTCATAGTGATTGATAGTGTTTCCCTTGATTTCTTTGAACTCTCTGCAACATGTAGACCTCTTTGGATGCTTGTGCTAAATTGTAATTTGTCATTGTAATGTGAGAGCATTTACCACCTTTGAAACTAGTTGATGTTGGTGTGGTAAATAATTTGGGATCTTAAGAATACTGCCTTACAGTGAATAACATCATCATTTTTGTTGCCAAGCATACATCAATTCCAGTCAAGCAGTGGATTTACCTAGGAAGAGAAAGCGGAATTTTAGTGTAGTCAGGTCCACCAGTTCCTGTAGGCTGCCTGAGAAGAAATGTGAATATCAGTTCGTGGCATAAAGTTAAATATCAGGGAAAAGTAATAACAAAACAAAGAAATTACAAAATTATTAGAATTTAGTATGGAAACAGCCATTTTGCCCTCTGTTTCATATAATTGTGAGGTATGATTTCTTACCTTTGAGGAGGCACACTCACTGCATAAATTTTGAAGAACCTCATATTTCATAGTTTTGAAGGAGATGGGTTTGGCTTATAGAATATGTAAGAAATTCATAAGTATTTTGGATGGAATAGTTCTTGGTAATTGGGATGTTGAAGTGCCAATAGCATTGGATTATAGTCTTTTGGGTTATAACACCATGTAAGGTAGGTGGTTACTAATGTTCCATGCAAACCCGCTGTCTCAAATCTCATACTGAAAAAGAGTTTCTAGATAATGCACAGTGATCCATTTGGATATGGAGGAGACTGGAATGCTATAAAAACAAGCAAATAACTTGAGACCATCCAGTTATTTTGTGTGCGAGTTAAGAAGAATGTAGTTACAGTGAGCAATCCCAGAGACACTGATTATCTTAAGGCAGCAGTGATTGTAGCTTTCACACAAATCACCCCACAGATGCTGAATGACACTCAGAAAGGAATGGTCTCTTCTGCCTCTCAGGGAGCTCCCATTGAGGGATAATTCTTTTATCTTTATAGGCTGTGTGTGTGCAAAGTATTAAGCAGTAAATGTTAACAGTTCATAGTGCATGCTATACTTTATTTTCTGTACCAACAGGATCACAGGAACAACATTGACCAGATTTAACTATCTTAGAATAAGACCATATGGTGGGCTGTTGAGGTAGAAAAATTAAATTTTACATTTCTGATACGAGCTTGAGAAAGAGGATGTGAATGAATGCATTGCTTACTTGGTTGTGCGCATTGTTTTGTTTTTCTTGAATCACACCAAGTTTTGGACATGCCACATTTTCTTGAAACTGCAGTTGTGCTCTATTGAACAGTATGAACCATAGTTCACTACAATGCAGTTGTAGTTACATCCTTCAATCTGGCAGGTTTCCTCGTGACATACATTGATAACTTACAGTTGACGTATGTGAATTGAATGAAACAGTAGGTAGTTATATGAGTGGATCCTAAAGACACACGACTTACAGTGGGGTAGTCACACATCCTCTTCTTATAATGTTGTTATCTAGCAGCAGTTCCATGTTCTGTTCCTTTTGTTTTTTATTTTACCATTGGCTTTCCTTTGTTATCACATTGTTGTTTAAATTCTGAGCCAGTAACTAACAATCTTCCTTCATGGTTTAAGATGTACTGTTAAATCTCAGATATTGTGTCATTTATTTCTTATGTACAACATTGCAGCAAATATAGGGATTGCTGTTATCTAGCTGATTGAAGCATAATAATTTGGCTTTTACATTCGGATTGAGACTGAGCAGAATGAATATGTTCATGGGTCTGAACAGTTGGGGGCCATATTAGTGAGCCTGTCTCCCTTCTTATTCAACTGTAGAATTTTATACTGTGAACAATTTCCTGCATAACCAGCTGTGAACATAATCCCATAGAAGACCTTCAACTTGGTGCTTTTTTAACTGTCAGTTTTCAACAAAAGCAACATGACGGTCATGTGAACTTGTGTGGTTGATGTAACATTTTCGCACTGTGGCATAAGCTCTTCAAGTCTTATTTGATGATAGATTTTTGATGTCACTTCTACCAACTTGAATAATTATCTACCTTAAACTTGGCAAATGTTTAGTAGAACATACTGCACGCTTCTCTAATCAGTGCTGACTTCGGTAAGATAGGCATTTGTATTGAAATTTACATTTTTGGATTTCTGTTCAGGATGCAAGAGCCAGTCTCCATTCTCACTCCCAGAACATTGATTTTATTAATACATGTATCTTTGCTAAACCTGTTGGGTGGTCATGCAGTCTGTTATATTTGTAACAGTGTTGGACCTATTTTAATGTGCCATATATAATATACATGTTAATCCTGCATGCTGTGCTTCGTAATCTGATTTATGAGCAAGTCACGTAATTAATTAGTATTGTTAACACCAACATGTTTGTATAGCATCTGTATATAATTTTAAATTTTCTTTGCTTATTATGACACATTTATTTCATTTGCTATGCACACCTAATTCCAAGTTTCTCTCTCTTTGATTTAAGCTTCCTCCAAGAAGACCAGAGGTAGGCACAAAATGTGTTTGTTTTATATTTTTTTACTTTTTAAAGAATGTAGTTACTGACATGGTTGTTTGTTAAAAATCAGGAGCTTTTAATAGAAACCCACTGCCATAATGTTGGGCTTTGTGTTTTGCTTGTTATATTCAGAAAAGTGGTTCAGGGTGAAGATTTAACATGTATTATGAAGGAAATCTGGAAAGATAAAACTGTTGAGGTTGGTCTTGTTATTTGGTTGTCCGTGCATCATAGTATAACTTATTTATTATTTCCAACTTGATACACAAATCTCTTGTTTGTTTACACAAATTACATTAAATTAGATTCCTCTACATGTTTCGAGCGCATTCCGCCCATCATCAGGAAGTCAACGACGTAAACTGTACGTATGCAGCCTCTGGTATCATCACTCTCTGCAAGTGACTGTCTTGTGCAACCGCTAAGCGGTTGCACAAGAC
>Ga0268261_10001304_pt1 | contig 16991 bp, 9 predicted proteins | sample TergutNc150P1_FD_190353 | JGI IMG/M metagenome (GOLD analysis project Ga0268261, IMG submission 190353) | Nasutitermes corniger P1 segment gut microbial community from laboratory colony in Florida, USA - Nc150 P1 (SPAdes) (version 2) | ecosystem: Host-associated > Arthropoda: Insects > Digestive...
AAAATTTCCCCCCCCCCCCCCCCAAATCGCTTAAGTTTTTGGAATTTATGTGTCAACTTGAAATATGAGTAAGTGAACAGCTAAGCTGGAAAAGGATGAAAACAACAAAAGAGAGTAAGGTAAAATTGTATTTACGGAACAATCTCGGCAAAAACGGGCCATTAACCCGCCAGTTGTTCTTGTAAAATATTTTTTGTCTTGTGCTCAAGAATGTCAAAATCACTAAGGAAGGCAAGACTTAAAAAATTTGAGTTGATGGTAAAAACGTCCATGAAGTGCAGAACTTACAGTATTCTAATAAAATGAATGGTAATTTCACATAGAATTACAAAATAATGACGTTTTCAGGTTTGTTCTTTGAAGAAGTTCTCCCGCTTAAAAAGCTAATTCCAAAAACGTCTAAGTAGCCTTTCAGTAGTCTCCTTGGCAACATCATTTTTAATAATGTATTCAGAAAGGTGGCTCTGTGTTTCAGCATCAGAAGGCTGATTTACCTACGCATGTTTTGCCCAACTTTGTTCATACATAGAGCCAAATAAGCCATGATATGGGAGGCTGACAATGTTATTTCAGATGATGCAAATGAAAGAAGATTCTGGCCATCATGTTTACAACAAAGTTCTGGAAGAACCTCAACTTAGGATCAAGAACATAGTTCATACACTGTTTTTATGTTTACTGTATTTTCAAGTACAGGAACTAATCATGTTTGTAAATCTAAATTATGTAAAGTACTTGAAGTAAATTGCTGTCTACATTTTGAACTTCATGTTACTGCAATTTTATCCTGTTTTCTTTAAACACCAAATTTGGAACATTCCTTTGGTCTGTTCAGGACTCCTCCCCAATAGATATCAGGGCGAAAGGCTAAAAGAGGAAGAAATATGAAGTTCTCCCACTCTAATAATTCATCTCAAACCAAAATCAGAGTATGTGTGGCTCTTTTAACTTTATTATTATTTTGCTATCTTTAGCCTACTGTTAAACCACACTAGGCTACACTATAACCTGTCCATAAGCCAGTTTAAACTCATATGACTTAAATTTCTGAAGCTGTCAAAACTAGGATTACATTTTCCTCAATATGCCAATTCTGAAGTGCCACTATGTGTTCCATAATTACAAATAAAATGCTTTTCCATTGACAACTTGGTGCGCGCACATACATGAACTCTACGTGTTTCCTCTATGGGCAAAATTATTTTCAATTATGTAAAAAAAAATATAATCCTTTTGTGTGCTGAATTTAATAGTCATATCAGCATGGGATGGTCCCTACTCACAGGAGCAACTGTCTTGTTAAATAAACTGAATATTATTCACTAATTTATGGCCTCTATGTATTTTAAATTGAAAAAGCAATGTAGCTCTAGTCAGCTAAAACATAAAAATATTGCATAACCCTTCATGTTGTATACATAACCACAGGCTCCTCAAAAAAAGTCACATAAAAGAACTACACTCAGTAAACTGAACTGTTTTCCTGCTTAGCAGCAATTCAGAAACTGTTGTGGTCTTTCAGATTAAATAACTGTGGCATAGTCAAATTAGAATAATTTCCACCTTCACATCTGGGCATACCATACTAACATAATACACATAATATAAAATATTAGAATTATAATATTCTAAATCAATATTATCTACATAAGTAATAAAAGTGCTATTGGTCCCAGATGTTCACTGTCCTGTTTTTCTCTAACTCAAATTCAGTGATGTGTCCAAGATATGTCATGTAATATTTTATGTCACATTTCATGCATTCTGCAACTGTATCTTTCGAAGTCTTGATCATTTAAAAATTTCCCACATTAAGTCACAAACCTTACTTTTATACCATATTCCTGTCAAAACAATTTGACCAATTTGCAGTTATCAATACTTAATTTTATTTGGCAGAAATTTATGGCATGTTGCCTTCTTATTTCAAGAATATGCTGTTAAAAATGCTCTGCACCATTGGTACAGCATATACCTGAATCATGCACCCATTTTCCTACAAGGAATGACTTGAATTCCTTTACAATTGACTATATAACTGTGTCAAAAAAATATCATTTTATAAAAGCAATGCAAGATACTGTATGTGTACATTTTCTAATGTTATATGCAAAAATGTTTGCTCAGTGCAAGATGAAGACAAGCACAGATGGGTTCTAAGTATTGAAACGATCCAAGTTTTATCTTTTACATATAACATGTCCACCATCAAACTGAATTTGTAATCAGAATAATATTTTGTAAATGGTATGAACTCGAGAATTTTGTTATACTTTAGTTGTATTGTCATTAAAACATAAAGGAAATCTCTAACAGGCATTCTTTTTTCCTAGTAAAATACTTCCATGATCTCTGTATATAGCAACAGCTTCTTCTGTAATGAACAGCGTGTTTTCTCAGGCACATGAAGGTCACAGTTTCATTTGTGACATCATATGAATATTTATACTCGAGAAAGCAAGAAGAACGAAGTTTTCCCATCAGTGACAAATCTTGAGTTCTGAAGGGGTGTTTTCGAAAAATAAGGAAACTGAACTTCGTGCTGAAATTTGCAGTGATGGAAGCTACCATCTGCTTTCAGTACACAGCCAGACAGTAATTCTCATTAGTTGGCATTTCAAAACGACATGACCTAATTCAAGCTGAAATTCTGAAAAGCTGCCCAGAATAAAGAGCAACTTCCGTTTCTGATAGCAATAAATGTTCTCACAGGCAAGGTAACTCCTAAATTATTTTTAAATGTGGCATAGCCATCTTGAAGTATGATGCAAATCATTCGAGGTTAAGAACCGGATGAGTGCGAACCGTAATGCAAGCAGTCCAATTTCGTATACTGTATCCACAACTAGTACTTTAATAGTTTTTATCTCCAAACCAAAATAATTTACTCATGACAAACTGTTATTACATTTTAGTACAAGATGACAATTGCACCTTATCAACGTAGGCCTATATGCAAGACTAACCTTGACACCCGGCAGTAAGACTCATTCTAGGCCTATGGAATAAATGACGTCTCACCTTCTTTATACGAATATGTCGTTTGGCAGTGTGATCTGTAGATGAACATGCCATACTGATGAAGGGAGGGAGCAGGAACTTCGAAACGCTGGAAAACTGACACCTACAAAGCGTCACATCCAGAATGAGGCCTTTTTTTTTAATTTGATTGTTTTACGACGATTAGTACGTTTACCTGTTTTCAATCAATTATTTTTTTTAAAGAGCAGACCATTTCCACTAAGTAATTACGTGAAAAGCGTAATTAATCAAACTACGATTACGATACCAACTGTTTTCAGCAACACATGTGCAGCTGCATCACTTTCACCCATTTTCACCAGTTCAAGACGAGCTGACATTTCATTACACAACCACTCAAGACATAATAATTTTGATACTGTTCATAAATGTTAATCCACCATACACAAAGAAAGCAGCTCAGTGATGACACCGTACAAGACAGGGTCATGTGCAAGACGTGTGATGACTGCAACGTCTCTCTGACAGTTGGACCACGGAATACAGAAATAAAGTACGCCTTTGGGAACGAATTGTATGTTCACATTGTATCACCGGAACACAGAACAGAATCAAAAGAAATGCTAACAGTTATCTCAAATTGTAACATAATTTTCTGGGGGGGGGGGGGACCGAAGTAACAAATACTGCTCTATAACGCAGCTACACAGTTTCTTATATAAACAGCAAATGCACTTTAATATTATGATGCATTTTTATTTTTAATATCTTCACCTACATGTTTCAGCCAGCAATTTGGCCACCTTCAGGATGATGTTTGTGATACAAGAATACAATTGTAGTCAAGTGTGTCACAATCACTCCACAATATTAAAAAAAACTATATAATTTCGGTTAAAATTTTGACTTTTGAATAATAATATGAAATAATATAGAATAAGAATGGATAATTATAAAATATTGGAAGTTAACATTGTTTAATGTGTGTGGACAGTGATGTACAGGGCAGTTATATGGTGACTTCTAATCCAAAGTATTACGTAACGTGTTGTCTGTGTGGTAGTAGTTCAACATACAGAGCGATGTGCTTTGCGAGCAGAGCCACAAGATTCTTTTTAGGGATAATTCTAGCCGTTGCTTTGCGTTTACTGTATTACCACATACAGATTACTATATGCTTTACACGTACTACGTACAGTCTACATCGTCAAATAAAGTTCCAGGACATCAGCTGCAGCCGGTTTCCATTACTCCCTTTAACGACCGCGGAATGAAAGTTCTGCCTGATTCAGTTTATCGGTAACAGTCCTACGGGTAAGTCATGTTTCTACTTCTCAAGTGAACATCAGGCGTTGTTTTGCGCTCGGGAAAACTGCAAAAACCTCACACACAATGCTTAGAAGTGTTTATTGAAATAGAGCTCTGCCTCGACCACATGTCTGTATGGTTTAAAAATTTGAGGTGGGACATAAGGACCTTGTAAATAATAAAAGGGTTGGGTGACTTTCAACTGCTCAATATCTGAAAATTCCATAAGTTCGTGAACTGGTCGCTTGAGTCCGTCAGATGAATCCACAAGTGAAGATAATCTGCAAATTAGCTGGGAGATGTGAACGAAGTTTATGATAATATGCTGGCATGACGGTGAAAAGCTTCTGGGCGAATCGAGGCACGGTGAACACACTGACCTCGCACTAGCTAACATTTTCTGTCTCCTGAAGTGAAAAAGACATTGCAGGAAGATTATATCTCGATGTCGAGAGCATTAAAAAAAAAAAAGTACCGCCGAATTTAACACAGTTCCTCTGGACACCTTTGATGACGGTTTCGTGCAACTTTGTAGAAAGCGTGTTGCAGTCAATGGTGATTACTTGGAAGAAACACAAAAACAATTTCATCGTGTTTCTATTCTTTCAGACGGAGTCCCAGAACTTTGACAGTGTACATACACTACTGACATTTGCACACATAATTACACACTGTCCCTTTTGAAATGGGAATGTAGGAGTGTAATTAATTACAATATTTCAGTTGAATTCCAAAAGATGCTCAGTACAGGCCTACTGCACAAGCATCAAGCAATGCAGTCTAATCAGTTTTTCAACATGCACGCCACAAAACAGAGAATAACACACATCAGAAACTCACCTTCAGTGTCATTTGTTATCCATTAATACAGGCTTGGAATTTGTGCTGTAAAATGCATCTCATCATCTTTCTGATATTCATACAACAAGAGCTATAGGAAATGTTTTGATACTGATCAATGCCAACAAGTCCTGTACCAAGCAACTTTCTTTTCCCAACCAAAATAGTAAATTATACACAGTGATATGCTTCTACAATCCTCTGCCTAATCACTATGAGAAGAAGTAGGCAGATGTGGGGCAAAACTATAAGAATTTTTGACTGTGACATTAGGAAGAGGAAGTGGTCAGCTTCATATTCAAGCACATTCACCCCTGAGCAGATAAGAAATGAAGTACTGCCATGATCATGCAGAGAGAAATGTTAACCCTCTTTTAAACTAAAACAGTTGGAAGTGACATGTTGAATTGTACAGAGGTGCCAAACAACTGGTCTGCTGGTGGAAGGACAAATGGGAATTATATGAAGCATGCAAACCAGCAAAGTTAGGGTGTCGCTACATAAGGCTCTAAAATAGTTTAAAAAGTTGGAGCAATGGTCCCAGACAGCCCAAGACCTGCTGCTGAGATCTACAGGAAGTACAAGTATATGAACTTGAAATGCTACCATACTACAGTCACATGGCCGGTGTCAGCATTTCATGATGGCCGAGACATACAAGCAGCATGCTAGAATAAAATTTCAAACCATGACATGGAATTTACTGTTTCAGCATCAACACTGCCAGGTAATCCTACATGAATCAAAGTACAGCTGGGGCAGGTCATGTAACAGTACTGCATATCATATGGTGTTTGGTTCCCCACTTCTCCAGCAGCCAAACAAAGAAAATGCAAACCACAATATTCACAGATGACACATGTTAAAGGTTATACGTATCCAAACTGATTGGTGGTTGAATAAACATTGTCCAAAGACATCTAAAGACTTACTTCACACACCATTTTCTTTCTAACCTGCAACCCATATTTACCAGAATATGAGTTTTTTTTTATAATTCACCTGCAAAATGTGGTCATATTGTAATTGTACCCAAAGTTAAATGTGTTCTGTATAGATATTTTTCTGAAAATTGATGATTTTGAAATGGGGTCATCTTATACTCAAGTAAATGGTATTTCACTTCATCTGCTTAAGTTCCCCAGGCCAGTTCCTGTGGGATTAGTGAAGGAGACAGTAACACTGGGACAGCTTTCTCTCAGCACATTTCTATCCTTCCATTAGCACCACTGCACCAATTTCATATTCCATTCATCTAGCCAATGATGGTGACACCTCCCTGTCTGTTTATCTAGATGATGAAGGTAATTGGGCAAGATGGTCCAGTAGTAAGAAACATGTCAAAAGAACACATGAATAGCAAGCAGTAAAAGTTACCTCACTATGAAGAACTTCAGATCTACCAAAGTCAGTGTTTTCAAATAACCACAACTGCAATTTGTAATGAAGCCCCAACCTATCTTTGGAAGGTGATGAAAGCTACAAGGAATACTAAGTAATAGGACATCATTCCAATGCCATTCTTTGATCAACAAACACATAATATATTGTTATACTGAAGTATAAGGCTGGTGATATAGGAATACAATTTCATGTAAGAGAAACAGAATAATTAATTTGCCTCTAGAAGTGGGAAGCATATGATAAGATTACACATCAACAGCAAACATTCAAATTAAGTACAATATGAGAGCATCAAAATCACATGTAATAAACTGTACTGTCAACATATTCATATTATGCACCATGTCATTAAACAAGAACATAATCAGCATAAAAAATATCTTTATACCTCAGTCCATGAAAGGCAGAAATGAAGTGTTTAGAATACATGCATTTAAGAATTTCAGAGACTGAGTACCTGGCACTTGTGTCACTTGAGATTTATGCACCACCAAACCTTCTGGCATACAAATTCTGTTGCACCTTAAACACAGTATTAACTGTAACAACTGGTATCACCAAATCACCATGATCATCACACATATAATTTAATGTTATACTGACAAAAGTAATTAAAAATAAACCTATCAATTAAAATTTTGTCTCACATGAGCTGCCAAGGAATATTCAATCATAAATTACACTTACTATGACAAGGAGGAGAGTATTTTTTACCAAAGAAAACCAAATTTTTCCAGACTATGCAGAGCCATTTTTTGAGAAGTAAAACCTAGAATAGTATTAACACTTCAGGTACAACACCAGATTTTGGAAATCACAGAAGAGGAAAAATAAAGTGTAGTATTTTAGCCTGATACATTTTTATGCATTGTACAGACTGTGACTCAATTACACAGCACTACACCTTGAAATACGTTTAAATGAGAAAATGTAACCTATGTGCGAGCTGAGGTTCTGAATTCAAATGAAGCTATCCAAACTACTTAGATTTTTTTAAAATCATAAAACATCAAAAGGAAATCACCTATCTTCATGGGACAAATGATAAGAATAACTGCAAGTTTTCATACTTTGAAGTGACATTATTTGCACTAAACTGAGACACACACACAGCCAGTCATACAACTACGCAATACTCAGTGTAATAAAACTACATGCTTGATTCAAATTCTCAACAGGTGATGACTAAGACACCTTAAACTTTGAGGGTAGTAATACAGTAATGACTGCTAGCTTCACTTCTCCTACAAACATTCAATTATACTTGTATGGCTCACTGACTTCAAGGATAATGAGTGATTGTTGTTGTTGTTGTAAGAGAGGAAATTATATACATATTACAGAATTACATCTTTGGAAACAACAGGAAAGCACTGATACTATGGTGCATTCAGTGTTAACAGATTAAGCAGCATTATGAAGCTGTCACTGTCGACAATATGCTGACATAATGAAATGGAGTCTGTTGATATGGAACACTTAATTCTGTTTCCGTGGTGTTCAAATTTTTACTGTAGGATAAAAGCTAGAACCTATAGGAGATTATATGTTTCCAGAGGCCAATTTCAAAATATGGCTGTGCACTAGCTCTGCCTTGACTGGTACTGCAACAGTGCTGCTACAAGGTATGGTAAGCCTTTTTTTAAAGCTATCCCATTACAGGCCTGTAATGGGCTCCAGGTTAGATCTCCCAAAAGCTGTATGATATACAGTAGGCCTATAACTGTCACACAGATGTAATAACCTAGCTACAATGACAAATCATTAAATAAAGAGAATGTGTTTCTTTGGGAATAAGATGCATATAAACTATACAAGCATAAAAATTAAAGGCATACAATACAAATTACTATCAATCATAGCTAAGTTACATTTAACATTGATACAAAATGAAACAAAAATCCCAAACATAACATAATTTTCATACACAGTCAATTAAAAATAAAATGTCTTCAATTTTCATTAAAAAGATGATACACTGAGGCAATCAACAATGTATCAATGTACCTAGAATAATATACTTTTCAGTTAGGCAGAAGTTAAATAAAAAATTGTTTGTGCACATGTGTGCACACACACACATACACACATGCATTATTGGCAGTTCCTAGTATCTTCAGTTTAAAATTTTAATCCCATTTATAAACATACAGACAATATAAAAATGAACTCTTTACATACTGCTCCAGTTCTAAAGTACAGTATAAGGAAACTGGTAATACTTCAAGTTTTAGTGTCTTAAGACAACCAACTATACTGCAGCGACATTGTACATAAACCCCCTTCTAGTTAGGCAAACAGCAGAACTAACTAGGAAAGCAAATTATTTAAATAGCTTCATCTTAACCAGCCTTCTGTTTGCAGTACAGTTATTTTCTACTCAAATCAATACATGGCATTCACTTAACAAGTTATGTAAATGCCCTCTGCTGTCCAACAATGAGCCAGCACAGCGTACCTACCGGCCAGCTCAATGTAAGCACACTATTTCAACTTTCTTTTCTAAAAGAATTCTACAGGTGACACTAACTTCTGATTTGGCAATTGAAATGACCAATATCTTCACAGTGTACACACACACAAAAAACCACTTCGTCACCAACTGGATTTGTTACATCTACATATTATGTAATTAGTCCACTGTTGGGACACATCTTTCTGAATTGTCAAGAGACTTCTCGCAAGAAAATACTGTTCAACAATACTGCATAACATCAAAGATATTCTGAACAGAGATGGTTACTATATACATATGCTCAGAATTCACAAGGGTTAATCGCTGCACAAGATAATAACATGAACCACACATACACTCAACCAGAGTCAATTGTATGGAAAAGTAATACAAACTAAAATCAGTGGTGGAATTAGATTGAAACAAACACTATCAGGATTCCTCTATCAAAAATGAATTTTGGTGGAACAAAAGCTCTCATGATTCCTGCATCAACATTAACTGTTATACTGATTATTCATCACCTGGGGTAATGTAGCATCAAGTAAATGCAATAACACTTGAAGGAATAAGTGACACAGAAGAACCTTGCATGAATCTGTATTTTGTCTACACATATGCTTTTCAATGGAACCTTATGTTACAAAAAACATACTGAAAATTAGTCATATTCCTGGCAATAAGGCAGAACTTTCTGCTAGAACAGAACAGAGGCTAGGTACAGACACTGCTCCAGCAACCTATGCAATGCAAAAACACCTCAATGTTTCTTTATATATATCCATAAAATTTGGGCAGTGACAGATTTTTTAAAAATACACAACTCTGTTATGGTATTTTTTGAAAGTATTAACTGCACAAAAACTGTTTATACGTTTACATTTGGCAGAAAAATTGGAGACCATACATACAACAACAAAAAATTTTGTACAGGATTCTGTCTTTTTGGGTTAAAATGTATGATTCTGCTTGATGCCACTCCATCATAAAATTTATCCTGCTTGAATTTCACAGCTGTTGGATTCATGAACAATACTGAAATAGTGAAAAGAATAACTCTGAGACATCCGTAAGTTATTTGTCAGTATTTTTGTATCACTTTTATAAGCAACAACTGTCACTGCTCCAGAACAAAATACTGAACACTGCACTAACTGTTTCTTATACATATTCATGCACTTTAAAACATAAGGCTAATCTAAAAATTCCAATTCAACAGGGGACAACTTTCTAGATTATCAGCTAGTCTGTGTTTGGAATATTATGAATCATTAATGGGTGCCTGCGCATAAGGGTTGATGTACTCCTGTAATTATGGAGGAACTAAGCTCTGTCCTTGACCAATGGAGGTGTGTGAGGTGATGATAAAGTAACAGGAATTCTAGCAAGTCCACAGTATTGCAGTAAAAAATACAGTGTACTAAATGAGAATGCTACTAAAATCAACAATTTTTTAGGTAGCTATAAATGCACATTTAATGGGTACAATTAACATAATGACAATGTGGCAAATTTTATTGTATACTTCATTCAAAAAATTGTATTACATAAGGCACTGACACTATGCAGACAACATTTCATGTTTTTCACTACACCCTTACGTTCTTTCCCCTACCACCAGTCACACTGCAATCAGCAAGCCGTAGCTTAACTCCTCAGCAAGCATTTATTAGCCTAGCATACAATCAGTTCTTTCTATATGTAAATTTATACACAGACTGCCACAGCAAATACCAAAACTTTTACCACTTGGACTTGCAGCACATACAGAACACCCCTGACTCACTCACTGCCCAACTCTCCGCCAGAAAGTCATTTTCCTGACATCACTATTGCAACACACTGGTTATCAGTTTACAATGATATGGGCAGACAATATTCAAAGGAAAAGACAAAATTATCAAGGCTATTCACTTACATGCATATAATATAATGTAGCCTATGCTTCAATTTATGATTATATAGTGTGTGCTTTGCTATAGGGGCACACACTGTGTTCGGCCTACCAGCATATGTAGTATCAAAATCACAGTCATTTATGTCTAGCATCCAAATATTAATATCACCTCTTGTCTCTTTCTATGTTTGCTTCCATTATGGTTAATTTTAACTCCTTAGGAAGCATCATGATGACAATGAGAACATATATGATGTGCATGATAGTGAGCAAGTCAAATTAAAATACCAAAGCTGCATACATTAATAGGATGCAATACTGTTTTGACAATGGCTCAACAAACCATTACGAATGAGTTCACTGTACAGCATTAAAAAGAGAGGGCAAAATCAGACACAATGTTCTAAACAACATCTCTGGGTCAGTTAAGCATTAAATTCTGACTACAGATGAAAAACAAGATGACTGGACACTGGCTCCAGGACTTCCTGAATAACAGTCAAATGTCATTCTCCGTCAGAATGTATCAAACTCTCGTTCTCAGAATGTCACTTACTCTTCAGTGTCTGTTCGCTGTTTCACATGATTCGATGAATTAGGATTTTCAAATTTGTGGGAAACTACCTACAGCAGTGAAAAGGTAAAGTTGTTCCTGTACAAGATTAAACAGCATGCCATGAAGGTGTACAAGACAGCAGACATACAGGTAGCAAAAACATCCTTAACCGCAGCACTAGATGCAGTGCGTGGTTAGCTTAATGCTTTGGCCACTTTACCCCAGGAAAAAGACCCCAATATCCATTAAATAGGGAGGCAGGATGTGCATCAGAACTGGTGTGGGCATGGTGGATAAGAGAAAAACCTCTCTCTCCTGGCAATCATTCAGACCACAGCCCACTCACTACATTGACCATGCTAGCTCAGCTCCATGCTAAGTCAATGTTGCAAGGTTTTAAATTTATTCGCACTAAACTCTGCTTATGATGCAAAGTATTTTACCACCAATGTACGACATATTCACCCTCTACAAAATATAGCGCAATGAATGCAAACATGAATAATGCACATCACCAAAAGAATGTTTTTTTTTTTTCGTTTCATGTAATATATTCTTGAGAAAAATGCTTTGTTTGACGTTATGTCTCACATTTCTTCACAATATGAATCTGAGGTACGGTAACAGTGATGTCCCTTGCAAAACGATGCCCACAAACTGGGTTTTTATAGGGACAAATACTGAGGACTTTTTGTTATCAAGTTCCCAAGAGCCACTGCAGTCTGTGAAAACCTTAGCTCAGACCAATGTACATGCTCCATCCTCTTACAAATTTCAGACAAATACAGAAATCATATGTTACCACTCTTAAACAAGGAAACAATTTCCATCCTCTTCACAAATAACCAAGACCAACATATTCCTGATGTGTAAGCAAAATCTCCTCCAGTAATGACAGTGGACAGCTATTCACTATACTTCTTCTCCTGGTTTTGCTGTAGTTTCTGCAATTTCTTTATCTGACCCTTACTCAACTCCTTTCCGTCAGCATCATGTGTTGGAATACCCTATAAATAGCAGTGAAATTAAAAAAAAAACACACAAAAACATCATAATGTGATTTGAGATAAAAATAATGCAGTGAACTACTAAATAAACACTGAATAACATTACAGGTCCTCATTATTAAGACAGTACAGTCTTTTGGGATGTAATACTGTGTAGTTTGGTAGACACTACAGAGATGTAATACTATGCAGTTTGGTAGACACTACAGAGATGTAATACTATGTAGTTTGGTAGACACTACAGAGATGTAATACTGTGTAGTTTGGTAGACACTACAGAGATGTAATACTATGTAGTTTGGTAGACACTACAGAGATGTAATACTATGTAGTTTGGTAGACACTACAGAGATGTAATACTATGTAGTTTGGTAGACACTACAGAGATGTAATACTATGTAGTTTGGTAGACACTACAGAGATGTAATACTGTGTAGTTTGGTAGACACTACAGAGATGTAATACTGTGTAGTTTGGTAGACACTACAGAGATGTAATACTGTGTAGTTTGGTAGACACTACAGAGATGTAATACTATGTAGTTTGGTAGACACTACAGAGAAATCTGCTGCCTCTATATTCAGGGTAGAAGAAGTACACATTCTTTCTTCTGGAGGTGGCAGATTCCCCCACAACACAAGTAACCATCTAACTGCACAGCATCAAATCCCATAACATAATCCCAGATCACAGTGATTGCTTCTTTATTGTGAAGACAAAGTAGTAGAAAGCAACTGTCCCATGAAGAAAGTAAAAGTGATGAAAAATGAAACAGAGCATAGAAATACACCTGAGAACAAAGGGTAAATAAGACAGGCAATATACATATAATATAACATTGAGGCACATTTGTGCAACCATTATTGCAGTGGAAAAGCAATTAAGTATTACACATTCTGAGGGTGTATTTGTTGCCTTAGGTACCCAGCATGGAATGTGCATGTGCCATATTGTCATCTGTGGCCTGCCCAGTCTACCATATTTTTCCACATTATCTCAGAAAGAGCACAGTGTTTTTTTAAAAAAAAAAAAGTCATTGAACACAATATGCGTGTTTTGATTTTCTCTACAACTTTTGTCTGAAACATTTCTCATTCTAAGAACTGTACAAGATACGATCAAAAATGTATATTGGTCTTCTTGTAAAGAACCTGTTATTCTCTTTGATTTTAATAAGACTTGAATTTTCTTGACGGATTTTCAAGATACTCAAATACCGAATTTCATGAAAATCCATCTAGTGAGAGCCAAGTTATTTATTCCATGCAGATGGATGGCTGGACAGACATGATGAAACTAATAGTAACTATTTGCAATTTTGCAAACACACCTACAAACTTTTCATCGAACATGGCCTCCTTCAAAGACAACCTTACCAAAGTCTTTCCTGTTCCCTATTCCCACTCATCTAAACTGGATATTACGCCTCTTCCTCACCCCAGCTATGATGAGTTAATCCTACTGCTCTCTGTGGCCTAATCCCTCCACTCATCATACAACTCACCCACATCCCAGCTTCACCAAATTCCACTCTACATGCAAGAGGTTCCTATAAAACTACATGGTGTCATAATCAAGGAGACTACAAATTGATAAAGGTTTGGTATTCAAAGCCTTCAAACTACCTTTTAAAATAATTAATTTTATAAGTTTTCAGTATTAATTGCAGATGAAATGACAGTCTTCCAGATTTTTACACCATTTAGTACAATGGGTTTGTTCTGGTGTTTCAAAACGAAGCATGCCTCTATCTTGAGCCTGTTATCTGAAGATTAAAATAGATGCAATACACTCCTCCAAAACCATGGAAAAAATCTGTTACACTACACACTGTAAAAGTCAATTTAAATAAATACTGATACACCCATATGACTCAGCGGTTGCGTATGTCGAACTAAGATACTGTACTCACAGAAATGTGAGGTTAATTTAATGTCAAGCATGCTTTCTCACATGCACACAGCTGACAGCTATTACTGCCAGTGGTGGAAGCACCTCTCAAACTCAGTTTTGGAATAACCAACAGCTACCTGCTCTATTGTATTGTCTTAAATTGTTTCCACATGACCAGATTTTTGGAATTCCATGGCCTTAAGTTTTGGGAACACAGATAAGTCACAGTAAATCATAGCTGGTTAATAGGCAGGCTGTCTCACTTCTGATTTACAATATTTAGCTGAAGAAATTACAGCATAACTGGGCTATGCAGGCAGTGACACTGTAATGGCAATTAACCACATGCTAGTTTCCCAAATTTGCATCCATCTGTGACACACTGCATCATATTGATACCTCAATAACAATATACAAAAATGCTGTTTAATATATACTCTAGCCAGACATGGACAATACAGGTTATTCCACTCATTTCTAACCTTGGCACCACATAGACATGACTCGTCAACTTCATATCCTGACTACTTTAATCCCAGAACCCACTAAATACAAGGGGGCTAAGTGGCTCCACAGCTGATATGGATGCAGTGGAGATGACAAAAATCTCTTACTTGTGATGGGATTCAAACACTTTATTTTCCAGCCTGCAGGCAAGTCACAGTACTGACTACAATGCCCTGTCTTCTGAGCAGTAAGCTGTGTGATGGGAAGACACAGTGAGATTGAGAAGCTATCACTGTCATATTGGATCTGCCATCCCACCGCGTAACCTTATAAATTAATCCCCATTGGCCAATGTTTAACCCATCCATCCTGAAGCTTGTACCCTGTGATGTCACTTAACCTCACAAAGCTGCACAAATCTGATTACGGAGTTCTGAAATCTTATTCTCCTACACCTACACCCCAATAACTTCAACAGGAAAGGAGGGACAATGGTCAACAGAGTCTGAAAGATGGGGAATCAGCCACCAGGTTCAGCAACAGCCAGCATATATCTAAGGTGGGAGTGATGAATGCTCAATTTGACTCCACCTTCCTGTCACCTAGTGTGCCAATAACCCAAACAGCCGAACAAGTGACTAATATGTATTACGGACTAATGTTCACTCACCCCACTGACCCTGATCATGGGCATACACCAGGTCTAAAATGCTGGTTCTTACCTCAACTTTGATGTAGCAAATTGCCAGACTATTTAGCAAATTTATTCAATGTGAAAGCTTAAAGTAATAAGAATTTAATCTTTATCGAAATCTGACTCAGTATAATTCAGATATGAGATATGCTATACAGCAGGGCCACATAATTTAAGGACTTGCCTGAGGGCTGCACTAAGGTATAAATATATTGAAAAAGGGTGGGGATTGAATTCACTAGAATGCTGTTATTTGCAAAGAGTAAGTTACACTAAAAATATGGTTAAATGACAAATAATAGGTTGTACTAAACTTGATGAAATACAGAGAAATATTGGTTTACTGGTGCTTTCTTTAAACTGATGAGTTATAGTTTCTAAAAATTCTATCTGCTAATAAAGTTGCCATACTATGTTTTGTAGACCTACTACATTATGTTTGTTAAACTGTATTACTGAAACTATTCAGGTAACCAAGGACCATAAATAGTTTCCTCGAGGGCTGCATGTTGGCCAGCCCTGCTATACACATTGCTAGCGTAGTCTGATGTTAAAAAGGCAGTAAACATTTCATTCAGGTAAATACAGTAGCAGGTACAAGTATGCTGCAAAGGTTATAAATTACACCCATTAAAACAAAGTTCCATACCTTATCATCAAATTTTGAATACTTGTCTGTTTCTGACAGAAACATTTCCCATGGTTTGATTTTTCTCTGAGCATCACGCTCAGCTAGTATAGCTGCTTGCTCTGCCTTCTTACGTTCCTTCTCTGCAGCTTTAGCTGCTTCTGCAACTTTTTTTGTTTCTTTCTCGCGTAACAAAGATTCCCGGTTCACCAGCTTCACTGCTGATGTATAGTCTGAAATAAGAAATTATATCATAATCACAGTTTTTGTCTGTACAACAAAACTCCTTCACACAGCAGACCCAGATTTCTTGACCAAATAACTCTTGTGCCACAGTACAACTTCCAAGGCATTTAATCCTATCCACATCACAAATGTAGCAGTGACTGTATATAGAGATGCTCATTTGTGACCCATGTTCAAAAAACTTCATGCCGCCATGCTATACAACAATCCCCATTTACAAAAGCAAAGTGATAACCTTTAAAAGCAAGTAACACCTAGTCATTTTTTTTACTCTCTAACTGCAACATGATATAATGTTTTCCCATAGGGACATATCTCACATATGGGTGTTGACATCAACGCTGCAAATGGGTATTGCATAGAAAATGGATTATAATATCACCTGGACATTCACTGCATAACAAAAGGCTCACACACTTAACACCTGCAGATGAAATCTGAACTTTTACTAATTAACCCTTAGGCGACTAATGTCATATATATCTATATATGAAGCACCCATTCTTGATGTTTCTAGATCACACACGACGCAGCACAGTCGGTAGGACTCCTCTGGACGAGTGATCAGCTCGTCGCAGAGACCTCTACCTGACAACACACGACAATCACAACAGACAAATATCCATGCCCCCGG
>Ga0268261_10001305_pt1 | contig 16991 bp, 9 predicted proteins | sample TergutNc150P1_FD_190353 | JGI IMG/M metagenome (GOLD analysis project Ga0268261, IMG submission 190353) | Nasutitermes corniger P1 segment gut microbial community from laboratory colony in Florida, USA - Nc150 P1 (SPAdes) (version 2) | ecosystem: Host-associated > Arthropoda: Insects > Digestive...
AGTCCGAGAGAGCTAGGCCCCCTGGTGTAACCAGGGGAGGTGATGGAGTGGGGATTCTCATCACCCGTCTAGTCATCTTCCACAGCGACTGGTCTTCTGGATCAAGGCTTTCTAGCGTGTTGCTCCATCGGTCGTTCCTCCACTCGTTAAGCTGGATGGTCACCGACCTCTGTAGGCGGTTGACCTCAAGTGCACCCCAGTACGCCCAGGCTGTAACTTTATACTCCTCGCTCCGCAAGCGCTTCAACATTCTGACTACCGATAAGTGTGTCTAGTTAACATGGCGTCTAAGAAAGCGATGTTGTTACACTAATGTGCATATAATGTACGCTGTATATTAATATTTTTCCTTAAAATTATTTGGTTTTTAAGATCGGTTTTTATATATTTTTCCGTAAATTTTCTGGTTTTTAATAACTATTTTAAAATATATTTCAGTTTCCCCGTTACGTGTAATGGATTTCCTGCATTATTCTGACGTCTTATTCGGTTCAGACGCGGACATGGGCCGCTTATGCAAAGAATTAAATCACATTCTTGGAGCAGGCATCTGGCATGATACGTTTTCGATTCAAAATACAAATTGACTATGGCTGGTGAATGATGTTGCGGCCAGAAAGTAACAAATTGCTGTGTGGTGTTTCGGGATGTATCCCAGCCTTGTAGCTGGTATATTAAAATCGGGAGGGGAGAAATTTCTGTTCTTTGTAATGAAAAGTTAAAATATTCAGACTATATTGAAAAATGCATTTCAGGTAAGCAGTGCACTTTCTTTTGTGTCGTTTGAGGGAAACTATTTCGAGTTGTCGCCTAATGGAGAAACTGTTTTTATGCGATTTGAAACAAGAATCATGGATGGAAACCCTCTGTCAGTCCCAACATTCGCACACGATTTGTTACGTAATATTCGTTTATCATCTCTAGCTTATGGTATATTGTCCATAATCGCGTGACCTATGTTACAGCGTGTTAACGTCAATACATGATTGTGTGCTCAGTGAGCGTGTCGGTTTTTTAAATAAGCCTAAACGGCTAGCTAATTGTAAAATTGGTAGCAAACATTGTTCGGCGCATCCTTACAGAAAATATCCTTGGTAGCCACTGTACTGTACTCAAATATCTCACCACGGGTTTTGGGAACCTCGATGTGGTTGTTGTGTGTGTGTGAAAACGGACCTACATTTTTAAAATCACATTGTGTTTATAAATTGGGATATCTGCTTGCTGTCAAAACTAATTGAGCTAATGTGTAAAACGTCTCATTAATAAAATCTAATAAAATCAGAATGAGTACTGAGTATAAAACAATTGTTTTTCATTTGTTTTTAATATTACCTTTTTCTTGACCTTAAAAAATAAAAAGGGGTGGCTCAAGTGGTAGGATTCGACTCTAGAATCTTTGAGTTTGCGTCCTGTATCTTACCGCTCATCAATCTCTTTTACCCTAAGTCTCCATAAACAAACAATTAATAGTAAGCTTTTTAAGTGCGTGCGGCGAAAAAATTTAAAAGTTGGTAATTTAAAACTACCCCGCATGTCTCCATGTTAAATAAAATTTATAAAACCGCACCATGTTGCATGAGGGGAAAATTTAAAATTAGCGCGCGTCCGCCATGTTGTAAGGGGTTCAAAGTGGCGGCTTGTCTACCTTAGGTTAGTAACCCTTCTAAATATTTAAAAACAGCGAATGTGTACGTTCCGTTATCAACCTGTCTAGGCATTTTAAAATCGCGGATAAGTTTACATATAACTAGCTAAGGTATATATTTTGTTTCGGAGGCGCCAAGCTGTCTGGCGTGCTTGCAAAGGTGTAATTAACTACAGCAATCAATGCAAATAGTAGTCCGACATATGTTTAATATAACGTCAGTCACGTTGACATTTAAGGTGAAGTTTAGGTTTCCACACGGAGGCGCCAAACTGTGGGGCGTGCTTGTAGCGGAAGGGGTAATTATTTAAACTTCAATTACATCAGTTGCATTAATTTAAATATGTAATAGATCAGTAAGCCTGTCCCAGTGGCCACGCGGTCTAAGGAGTAGGTCTGCGGCCACTCACCTACAGAGATCGTGGGTTCGAATCCCACCGGAGGCATGGATGTGTTGTCTGTTGAGTGTTGTGTGGTCAGATAGAGGTCTCTGCGACGAGCTGATCACTCGTCCAGAAGAGTCCTACCGAGTGGTACGTCGTTGTGATCTAGAAACCTCAAGAATGAGGCCATGACCCGCGTTGGGTCGCAGCACCACAGAGAAAAAAAATTGATCAGTAAGCCTAATTTGCATATTAATTAAGGGTGGGGAAGGGATAAGGTCATTGACCCTATCTCCGCACCCTTACTACTGTCGTGACAGACGGAGAATACTGAGCACAAGGTGGACCCTACTGGATTTTTCCTTGCGCTCGTACAGCGGCCGGTATCCAGGCCCCGATTCAGCCTACGGAATCACTGAAAGTAGCGCTTCACATTTTCCATAGGGCCCGGAAACCAAGCCACCACTCTCTTACGGGTAGGGAGAGCATCTAGGCCCACCATTTTGAGCCTACAGCCCTCCCAAAACTTCAGGGTTGGTATCTTACTACCTGGTTCCTCTTGACCGAAGCCCCCTTAGAATCCAGCTAAGGAGCGATCCATAGATTCTGATTTTTCCTCAGTTTCTTTCAATATTGGTCCCCTCGAGTGGTGGGGGATCAGAACCACCAAGCACAGCCTCCGTGCCTGATAAGGTTAGTTACATCTGGGAGATCGCCTCGTATCCTAGAGCACACCGTTATCGACTAACTCACTGTCATTCATCCTATAGGCACTGCGCTCACATCAAAGGGTCGGGGATTGTTTTTCAAGGTTTACTTCCTTAGATCCGCTGTGGTCTGCATAAACAGATGTTCCTTCCTTAGGATTTGGTTCATCACCACGCACAGACGGTATTCCGTGGAGAGAGGCTATATATTCGCATCTACCACCCCTGATGAATAGCCAACAACCTGCCCTGGCAGTCTTTATCACCCTCCGGCGATACCCCGACCCAGGCGCGGTCCATCCAACTCCCCTTACACTTTTTTTAAAATAGACTAATGGTGAGTGGCTGCAGTTTCGATATTGTCGGGTTTTGATGATTGAATGATTGTTCTTCCTGCAGACTATCCAGTTCTAGTGGTAATCGCTTCTATTTACACAGTGGACTAAACAGGCATGGAAATATCATTCATCACTTGTCCGCATAGAAGTTTCAATTAAACTTATCGATATCAAAAAATATGCCATTCGCATTAAACCTTATGCAAAATAATTTTCATTCACATAAATGCGACTTTGTAATCATTCCAACAGAAGGATACAATTTCGTTTTGAAGAAATAACACTGAGTGTATGAGAAAGCGGACAGATATATGCTCAACTACTGAAAAATAAGAGTAAATATGCATGTGACATCAGAAGGTCGAATGTAATGAGGGAAGACTTATGATAAGTGGTCAAGTATAAATACTGTGAAGTGCGTTCATAAAGTTCCAAGAAACCGGCCATTTTTTCTAATAGGCATTCATCGCATACAGGTGCCAGTCACAAACTCAAGTTTCATGTAAACACAATATGATGTACTGACATTAAGCAATATACATTTTTATTTCAGTTCTCTTTATGGATAATGCTCCTTGGGAAGAGGAGCAAGCCTCCTAGTTCAGGGTAGAAAACAGTGAAAACACCAACATATCCAGTAACCGCTTATCCTCAAAGCAGATCTATCTCTCCGGTCTCTTCTCCGTCCACCCGAACCAAGCAGCAATCTACTCTAGCAAAACGGCCCTTTCTAGCCAAACCAAAGTCTTAACCGGGGGCGGAGACTTGCGCGAAGCCTGCTGGCTCCTGCCGCCCTCGGCTCACGCGTAAGGCGACGGGGTCAACCCTCGGTCAGCGTGAGGCGATCAGATGAGTCGTGTATCTAGAGTTACCACCAGATAACGAGTTGTGTTGACCAATTGGATTGGTTCCCCAAGAGTGTTACTAGTTGGGGTTGGACGATGCACCGTCCGGCACGCGCAAACTTTATCGCGGTGCTATGAGACATAATTGGCGGTTCTCCATTCGCTCAACCACCGTTGAAGGTCGTTGAGGTATGACTCCAGGTAGCTGAGAAACGTCGGCTTGCGAGACGTGGCTATGATGGCCGTGTCGTCCGCGTAACTCGATGTGGTGCGAGGGTGAGGGCATTTCATTGTCATACAAACTGAAGAGAATAAGGGAGATCAATCTACCGCGAGCCACGCCAGCCCGCATGCAACAAGATGATGTGGCCGTCTGAAAGGATGCTTCGAACCTCCGACCCCGGAAGTATGAGAGTGTGGACTATGTAGGACGGGAAGTTTAGGAGCGATAGTTTGTAGAGGAGGCCATCGATCCAGACGGTATCGAAGGCTTTGGCCACGTCGAGGAACACTGTCCCTGCTAACCTCTTTTCGCCGACGTTCCTGGTTATTCTTTGAACAAGGCGCGCCAGCTGCAAGGACGTGTTATGCCTAGGTCTAAACCCAAACTGCTCGCCTCGCATTAGTCCGCGCTCGCTTACTTCATGTAAGTTCATAGCTAATAGGATTTTTTCAAATAGTGTACTAATCGTGTCCAAGAGACTAGTGAGTCGATAGGATTAGGACAGTGCCGGATCCTTCCCCGGTTTAAGGATAGAGATCACCCAAGCCTGCTTCCACAAGGGAAGTGATGGGTGAGAATCGCATTGAAGATCTGGGCCAGGAGTGATACCGCTCACTGAAGATGCTTCAAGGCCCTGTTCGGTATACCGTTTGTGCCCGGAGCACTGAGGACCTTGAGACCCCTGATGGCTTTGTGAACCTCGTCAGGTATGGTTAACTTGGATTCGCTGGCAAGTGTCAGGAAGTAAGACCTCAACGCCACGTCAAACATCTCAATAACTGCCACGTCCCGCAAGCCGATGCTTCTCCCCAGCTACATGGAGTATTATCTCAACAGCCTTCAACGGTGGTTGGGTGAATGGAGAATCACCATTAATGTCTCTAGGAGCACCGCGATAATCTTCGCGCATGCCGGATGGCGCTTCGTCCAACCCCGACTAGTAGCACTCTTCGAGGAACCAATCCAATGGGTCGACACAACTCGTTATCTGGTGTAATTCTATATACACGATTCGCCTGGTCGCCTCACATCGATCAGGCCAGGAAGAGGACTGCTCAAAGGGTGGGTATGCTGGGTCCCCTCCTGAATAGGAAGAGTAATCTCTCCATCATAAACGGAGTCCTACTATATAAGCAGCTCATCCGCCCCATGATGGATTATGCGTGCCCCGCGTGGAGGTCCGCTGCCCGCACCCATGTCCGGGGGCTACAGGTGTTTTAATCCATGTGTCTTCGCCTTGCTACTGGTGCCCCCTGGTACGTAACAGCCAGGTACACGAGAATCTGCGTGTTCCGCTGTTTTCCGACCACATCACAGCCCTGATTGCGAGCTTTGACTTAAAGTTAGCTGACGTGGTGAACCCCCTACTACGGCAACTCGGCAGATACGCTGACCGAGTGTTGACCCCGTCGCCTGACGCGAAAGCCACGGTTGACAGGGGTCAAAAGGCCAGTCGAGGCCATCGCCCGCGATGGCCAAATCAACCAAACGAATCGCGTTCGGTGCTGATTAGCCGAGCGCCTCTCGGTTACCCTAAGGGTTTTCCTTGATTTTTCCTCAGTTGTAAGGCAAATGCCAGTGTATGATGCAAAGTCGGGTCACGGCCTGCACTCCCCTCCCCCAAGCGCGGCGGCTTCACCTAAACGCCTGACAAAAGTCGCATACCTCCAAAGTGCGACCGAGCCAGTCTGGGCTCAGAACTCAACAGCCTACCAACCAAATTTTATCCGTCCCATAATTACTTTAGTGCCACCTCGGCGCGTCTTTGGTAAAACAGTCAAGGCTCTCAGCCTGACTTTACAGACAGGGGAACGTCGACTTGCGTTTGGCCGAAGTCTCCGAACCCATTTGGCACTTTGGCTTGGCTTGGCTTGGCCTGCATTTAGCATTCACTGCTCACACTTCAGAAAGGAGTTATCGTCAAAAAAGGAGTAAGCAGTCCGCAACATATCAAAAAGGACTAACATCGTTCAACCGCATATTCACGCTTATCAACGGACAAGCGACGCAGCGCGGTACCGCACATTCCAGCTCCGCATGAGTCACGCCGATACGCACCCACTTCCCAACTGGGACCAATCACGCATGATCTGTGCAAGCACGCGAGCAGCCCAGAGCTGCCATCTGCACGAGTTCTACACCACGCATCTCACTGCGCACTCGACTGCTAAAAGGCGTGACGAACGCATCACTGACGTTAGACCAGTAGCAGACGCTAATTACGGCATGCATGTCACATCATATCGCACTGCTGTACGACTTTAGAGACTTACAAGGTAAATATATATGTGTATATATGTTGGTACTGTAGCTGTTACTCCACAATAACCCTACAGTACCCCACATTTGGTGAGCCCGACGGAACAGCCACATAATTCGTGACCCCGACAAAGCACCCCATAATGCTGACACCCGAAGTTCCACACGACTAACAATGACTTATACTCGCGCATGACAGACCCAACAAACAGGGATCCTCCGCAACGTGCGGAACAACACGCTCCACATCTGCACAACCGTCTCATCGCCAGCAGGAGTAAAGACATTATTGCGCAGCTCTGGACAACCAGCTGCCCCGGCCGCATTCACAGCCTTGCAACCCCACCGGACCACTCTGCGCATTACCAGACAAATGGCCGCCCAGGCCGCTTTCGCTCGCCTACTGTCCACCGAAACTCTGCGCACCTCCGGCCAACTGGCTGCACTCACTCGCCTGCAGCCCCATCGACTACCCTGGCATTCACTCGGCAGTAGTCGTACACCCATGTCGCCTTCCTCCTGATCTTTTGGCCAGCCACCGCATGGACTCAGCACAACACCGGAAGCCCTTCAGCCGAAACCCGCAGCGCTCCGTGCACAGCAGTTGGGCCACCGACACGGGCTCCTTGAACTACTACGTTCCTTTCGCATCGTCCGCTTCTCGGTTCACTTCCTCACGTAAGCCCTCTTCTCCGCAAGGGGGTGATGTGGGAACACCCACAAACGTATGGCACACACTGCAAGTGGCTCTACCACCTGACCGAACAGTGTCCTGGTATCAAGCCATGGTTCTAGTCTTTGTCAGATTGTGATGTACTGTGTGGGATATGCCAACATTTTGGTACCTCATGTCTCATGACATATCAGTGGGTTGCCACTGTCATTTTGTCCCTTTAATCTGTTTCATCTGTAAGTCCTCCATGTTCTCCACCACGTTTTGATCTTCTTGGAGTCCACTACAGACAAGGCCACTGTACACTTTGAGGCCAATGGTTGAAGTTTTACTGCAGAAACATTTCCGGAACTATCTCGGTTGCAAGGGCAATTGCCCCTGCCTGACTTTGTCATCGTACCTATGCCTATAATGACTTTGGCCACTGAGTACATCAATTGGAGAGCAATGCACTGTCAGTTCTACATATGTGAACTGGGATTGTTGACTTTGCCATGTCTGTAAACAAAGAACAGGAACACGCTTTAGCAATGCACCTGTGTGTGTAGCTCTTTCAATGTGTATTGCAGACTGCAATGAGATCATGAAAAACAGGAAGTCACAGGTGTGGCATTATATAAACTAAAAAAATGAATAAAGTTTAATTCTGGTTCTTGGTTAGTTGCTGTTTTCATGTAAGCAGGTATTATCATTATTTAAAATACAAGTGTAACTGCAGTTAAATTGCTAATTTCATACAATTTTTCATATTAAGTAATCATGTTCTTCATATATTACTATTATTTATTGCTATCCATATGAGCAATGATGAACTATAAACTTCCACATTTAAATGCCGCCACTTATCTTTTGATTCTTCTCATGCTTTTTTAAATTTAAGTATGGATAATAAATTATTTCTTTTGGTTAGGGTTGCACTGCTAAACAAAATGTTTAAAAAAACTTAACTCTGGAATAAAATGGAAGCTACCGGCAGGGGATACCAGTTTCACTCTGCAGGAGTTTTATGAGATAACAGTATTCACATAATAGACATGAGTATGAATTTGTCAACCATCATGATGTATAAATACAGGGTGATCAAAAAGTCTCTGTGCACCTGATGATTACAATACAATCATCAGGTGCACAGAGACTTTTTGATCGCCGTATATATACAAATAAAAAGATATCTACGTATTTTGACAAACAGAGGTCTTATTATCATGTCCATGAGCACTGCACCTCTCATGGGAGCTTTACTGCATATGAAGCCTCCATCTGCCAGGAATTTTTGTCTGCTTTCTCACACAGCTAAACTTATACTTCATAGAAGAGTTTCTAACTGCTGACCTGCAGCTCTTAAGCGTCTTGCATGATACACAAGGTCATCTTCAAATATTAACAATTTCTCTTCAAAAACATCCCTTCAGTTCTTTCAATTCAAGTTAACTGCTTGCCACTCTCTTCTTTTGTGTGTAATTTATTGCATGATATTGGAATTAATTTTATCTAATGGTTGGAAATTGTATCTTGGAGACACACGAGCCTATGATATCACACTTTAAGGTCTTGTAAAAGAAACTCCACGAACCGCTGCATTGGGATTTTCATATTATTATTATCTGTTATTTTGGCTGTTTACTTTCCTACTTGATGCAGAAATGCCTCATCTGGTTTTTTTTAATCCCCCCCCCCACACTGAATCTGTAAGCCAAAAAATTTCCACTCTTCTGTTTAGTGTTCTTCACATGGCACTATGGACTGGGAATATTTCAGAGACATTTTTGACACTTTTTTCATGATGTGTACTTTGCTCTTGTTCAAGTCAATCAATTCATAAGTGCACCGACACCATCTGAGGTCCACCTATAATATGAGAGAACTAACAAGTAAGTGTCCTTTCCAGTTGTTCCGTTATCAGCAGCAGTAACACATCCAGAGTGATGGCAAACTAGTGCAATGAGTATTATTGTCCAGTGCTCACATACACAATAACTTAACCTGTCTGTACTAAATTTCATGCAAAAGTTCTCACACAAAGGCATACAACATAGCAAAATAACTGGAGTATCTGTATTATTTTTGTCAATGATACAAAAATATGAAAAATTATCAGTACCTTGTGTCACATGTTCCCCAGTGATTATTAGCAGTGAGGTGAATGTGACCACAAGACTATTTTATATACTTCTGAATACAATTACCATACAGTCAGTGCATTTTGACACTAGTTTTTGTGTAATACACATAACAGACATAAGATTGCCCAAGATGGTTACAAATACCAATCACAACTCCAGGCCAACTTTTCTTGTGGTATTACTTTAAAACCTTAATATTCCAATGTTTTGATTATAATTATTTCAAACTGTAACATACATCTTAGATATGCATATAAACCACCTCAATTTCCAACATTATTTAAGTTGCAAGTGTAAATTTTATCTTATACTAGTTTCTTAACTTTGAAAATATTTTTACAGCAAAAATGTGAAACACACACATGTCAGCATAATCTGAAGTCTGGTTATTCAACTGTGGTAGGTAAGAAAACTGCAATACAATTTCTGGTCACATAGTACTAAACATTTTCCATGAAATCATGTTTTTATTAACTGAATCAGGATATCTCTCCTACCAGGATTCCTATAATTATGGTGGAAACTTGCAAATTACAAGATAACTCAGTTTCCATCCTTTTCTTACCTTGTACAATCTCTGGGATTCCTTGAGTTTTAATTTTCATTCAGTAGTCTTTACTAACACTTATTATTTATAAGGGAACATCCACGGTTTGAATGAGATTTCAGTCATTTTCATATTAATGGAAGTGGAGTTGATATTACCTACTTGATGGGATAAACATTGGATAAATTTTATTATACTACCAAAATGTAGCAGTTTAGTGGTTGGTGTTTACATTGCTGAGCTTCAGTTCCTAGAATTTTATCACATTATTTCTTCCATGACTGGCACCTCCTCCATTTATGGATTCATTTCATGGTTTTGGTTTGAATCAAAGATGAAGTTATATAATTAATACTACAGTTCTTAGAGAGTTGGTTTCTCTTAGTTAGCTTAATGTAACAGATCCACTGGAGTACCCTTCAAACCAATATAAAAGAAGGTAGGTAGTCACTGTAATCAGTTTAGTAACACAGCTGTATTCCATTCAAATACATGAACTTCAGAAGATGAAACAGAACAAATGCTACACATTTCATTACCCCAAACTGATATTCAAAACATAAATTCTTATTTACATTGTTGTTTGCCAGTTATTTAAAAACACTGTCAGCAACCGAGATTATATATGTTCATCAAATTATTGCCTGATAATGAACAAGGATAAGGATGTGGAAATGTTCAGGCCTAATGGAAGGCAGTGTCCTGGAATTTGCATGGAGAGGTTGAGGAAAACTTTGCAAACCTCGGTCAATGTAGTCAGTTTTATGAATAAGGTTCATACAGGAAACACTCCAAATACAAGTCAGAAGCATAACCATTTAGATTACATTGCTCAGTCATATTATTTATAAGTCACTTTGGTGAAATTGTCATTTAAAGTGGTTAATACCAAGTATGTAACACCATTTTAACATGGTCTGCATAATGCAAGATTCTCAAAGTAATGTGCTCTTGGACAGTAACATCCCTTTCTACTTAATCACAGGTATAAAGGTATAAAACATACATCTTTCATATATATATATATATATACACACACACACACACACACACACACACAAATACAGACTTCTGGGATGTGCCATTGTGACTTGGACTGCTTACCCTAAGATATGAAGGTATTATGATCCTTTGAAATGCTGGGATCCAGTTATCAAACAGCACAGTGTCACATCCCAGAAAACTTGAATCCTCATGGACAGTGTAATACATAGGACTGGAAGACAGGTAAATTGGTATAATTCACTTCAATCCATTAGCATTTAAAAAATATTAATCATATATTTTATGACACTGAATTCAATCCATTAGCATTTCAAAAATATTAATAGTATGTTTTATGACAATAAATTTGTTCTTTACTTTGTAATGTCATATCTAGTTATTATTATTATTATTATTTACTTCTGCTACCTTAAAATCACAAATGCAGGTTACCAGCTGTAGGCAGAACTTGGAACCTGGAAGAACTGCCACCCAGAGTTTTGATAGAATGGGGGGGGGGGGCACTTTCAGGATCCAAACAAAATGGCCACTACTACAAATATGGTAGACTGCCTCCCCTACACCCATTTCAATCAAATGCTTCCATTAGGAAGGTCTACCTAAACCAAGGAGCTGTAACAATACACTTTTTATATCATAAATGTTGAAGCTGATATTCTGAATTGCAAAAGTTATCTTCCCAAAGTTACCATTATAGTGGAATCTTAATACCACATACTGTATCTCATTGTGTAACAAACACTTTTCTTCTTCAACCATTTTAACAGAAAATCTTAATGTGACACATGTAATTTTTAACATGTGAGAAAATGTCTGCAGAATACTTCCCATGTTGATGTTATTCATGTCCATGCATTACTATGTAATTCACTAAGTAATACCAACAAATACACTAAATATTAAAATGTATATATAATTTTAATATTTAGTGCATTACTTAGTGAAATTCCCATGTATTGGCACAAACACAGCAATCACAGGAATACTGATAACCTTGATAATCATGGTACCCATGTTTGCAGATGTGGACTGACAGACATGACAAGACTAATAGTCACTATCTGTTTTGTGAACACACCTAAAAATGGTCCATCATGGCATCAGTGTCTATGTGACTGATCTCTAAAGGTGAGAAACTGGGTGGGCCATATCCAGAGTTAATGGGAAACAAAATCAAATATACGTGTGTCATGTGGAAATACCAAGCCCCCAAAAAAGTATAGATTCTGTAGGCTTCCCTCTGCCAGCATCACCTAAGTCCTGTCTGCTCAGTTTTCTCACTTACTTGTCTGCTCAGTTTTCTCACTTACAGAAAAGTAGATTCCTCCAGCCAAAATAGCCAGTTTATAGAGGCAATATGTCCACAACACATAAACTGATGTGGCCACTGAGCAACAGTTACAAAACTGAGCCATTACGTCCTTCATAAGACAGGAACTGACATCGCTGTGATGCACTTAATATGAATGTGGCTTGTTTCATTATCTTGTAAATAAACCAACTTGGTGCACATGTTTTTTTTTTCCTTAGTATATTTATATTTGTCAATCTCCACATGTTTCAGGCTGCTATGGGCCCATCATCAGGAGATACAACTGTGTTTATGTGACACTTGGTACTTGTTTTGCTGTCTGGTATGCATACCTATTTCCAACTATAAGAATCAACTTAAACAAAATGTAACAACTTAGTAGTTGCGAATTATGATATTATTGTGGTTTCAGTAAGCCAGGCCATAAAAGTTTAAGCCTCCAATCATCAGTTGGACATACGATGGTTTCTAGAACTGGCCAGTGAAGATGAAGGATGAAGAGGTGAGGATGCGAGATCTGCGGTCTTCTGGGATTTTATGCGACGTAGACTGTTATTTCTGTACTGACGGTTCGGCACAAATTATTGGTCCCATCTTCAAAGCTTCAATATGGAGAAATCTACCCTCAAAACCAGTTACATGGACCATACTATCAAGGAAGGGGCCAAGACTGAACACCACCCCTTGTCTTGGGCAGTCATGAAAACCTCTAATTCACTGCAGTGCCATCGACATCCTAATCTCCTGTAAAATTTACCCTTGTTACGTCTTATAAACTTCCCTGCATGTTATCCTTACAAGCCTGGGCACAGTGCAGTACCCCTACTCCCACTGGCTTGGTACTCCATATGCCTACCATTCCCTTCCTTTATATAACATAGTGTTTTATTCACGTGTCTCATTGTTTCTACATAATTCTGAAGATAAATGCAGCAAGCTCCTCTGAAATGTCAATAATTACATACAAAACTATATGACACCAAGAACTGAATCATTATTTTTCAATTTCATTTAAATCCCAGGAAAGCACAAAATATTCCCTACAGTCAAACCAGTTAAGTACAGACTTTTTCTTGTACTGACATTCTTGAGGATAGCAGCTTTCATACAGAAAGCCTGCATCTGCTGGAACATGTGACAGATGTGCTCTGGTCAGTGATAAAAGATTCTACATATACATGTCTAAAATCTTTGTAATTTACTCTATTCCTCACTTTTTCATGTATCAAGGCCTCATTTTTCCAGTTTTCCCAGTTACAACAACTTAATTACAGTTTTCTGTTTGCTAAGACACCACCTCCATAACATGTTGTCAGTAGTAGTTTGAATCAGGTTTACATTATTGTACTTTTATACCATATTACTCGTAATACTTCCTGGTTCTAAACTAAACATTGAATAATTAGTAAATCTTTATATTAATTATATGTTTGACATTTACTAAGCAAATTCCTTTACATTCTTGAAACACATTACACTTTACTATCAATATCAATGCAATTTATCTTACAGTGTTGCATGTTACTGTGTATGTCGAAGCTTTAATATAATATAAACTACCAGGAACTTTCAACAGACACACTGTATTTGGTGGATTAACTTACCAGGTTAATAAAACTGGTGCAATTCATTTTTTAAGCCAAAACTGTTAAATATACTATATTAAAACTCTAATGTAAAGGTAAAAGGTAAAGCAATCCCATTACAGGCCTGGACAGGCCCTAAGGGTTGCAGGAGGTTGAGGCTCCCAGATTTCAAAACAATCGGCACATGAAGGTGGTAAGGTTGTCAGCCCTACGCACCGGCCGCCTTTACCCCAGGAAACATTCCTGGTACTCATTTCTGTTGGAGGCTGAGTCGACCCCAGGGCCATAGTGCGGCCGTTAGGATTATGTCAATGAAAAAAATCCAATGACACCATCGGGAATCGAACCCGCGACCTTCCAGCTTGTAGCGCAGTGCCTCAACCAACTGCACCACCACGTGCCCCAAAACTGTAATGTACACACCTTTAATATCTATGCTAGTTGGAGGTGAGCTGACAGTTTCAGCCTGTGATAAAGCCCTTGATACCCATTTGACAGGAGTCTGGACAGATACCAGACCTTGAGGGGACATGATGGAAGAGAAAAACCTCCCTGCCCTTGCCTTGGATTGGATCCAAATCATTATAGTCTCCAGCCATTCACTTTACTGATCTTGCTGTCTTATAATTATTTCATGTTCCTTCTACACATTAAAATACTATTTTAATAATCACTAAACAATATACTCCAAAAAATTCACCAGCTCCGCACATTGCTGCAAGTTCCAAACTATCAAACTTCTATTTTAATTGCTTACTATTACTATTATTGTCTGACAGTTCCACTCTCAAGTTGAAGTGTGAAAGAAATGGAAGAAATCCCTTGGAGATGATACATATGTCTACAAACAACATATTAATGCAAAAAATTTATTAAGTGTTTTCTAGATTAGTAATGGATATGAGGATACAATTCAAAACAAATAATGTAGGTAATTTACATATTGGAAAACCAGTGATGTTTGATAAAGATCTATGCATCATAATCTCATAAATATTGACCATCTATTATGTTTATACTTATGGTGAAGAACAAGACTGAAAATTGTTACTCTGTGATGCAGTACACCAACTTTACCAATGTATTCTTTACTTTCAAAATATTATACAGTTTCATGGTACATGTCATTTCATTTATGTTCATAAGAAAGTATTGTCTTCGTTACACAAATTTATATAAGGCTCACAACCATCAACAGGAATATGTGCAGATTGCTTACAGCAAATTTTATGCAATCAGACAATAAATGCAGATGCTAGAGACATATTCTTTTACATGTCTAAGTAAAGTATCAATTCCAGTGCATTGTAAAGTATCAATTCCAGTGCATCACGGTTCAGAAAACTTAACATCAATCAGCACGTTTCTGGGACATCTTCTGCACTAAATTTAATTTAAATTGGAACCCCCCTCCCCAAAAAAGGGGGGAGGGGCAAACCTTCATTTACACCTTTTATGAAATTCAAAAGTGCTTCATGGTGATCTTTTATACCAGATCTCACCAATATCAGTCAAGAAATATGGAAGTATGTGTACAATTTAATTTATTCCATTAAGTAGGTTATGAATGTTGGTGAGATGATTTTCACTACACTGACACCTGCTCAACAACTTTCTGTACTGCTACTAAGCCATAAACAGATGGATGGATATGGTCTCCACATATGAAATTCTTTTCTTTACTTTGTAAAGAATGGCTAACAATCGGCAAACATAATGGAAACATGTATTTAAAAACAAAACAGTGAAATCATTGAAAATATATTGTCTGCATTGAAGTAAGTTCCCCAGCAATTAATTCTATTTAGGCAATCAGCCAATACAAAGTAAATATTGTATGTTTTGCAGACAGTCCATCTCCAATGGGATGTGTTGGATGACACAAATTTTGTCAACATATACACATGTATATGTTTCAGAGATGCCACTGTTGTTCACGGACTGTTAAACAAGACAGCAATGGGAGGAATTAGGCAGCAACACATACCACAATAAGATGATGCTAAAAAGTTTATTATATATTTTGCTGTAAAGTCATAATAATGCAGCACATTTTAAATGAGGTTACATTATTGCAATTTGAAACTTTGTTTCACTGCAGCTCTCAGATTATAGTCTTCAGATTTTTCCAGGAAAGATGGGACTGTTTTTGATTACAGGTACAAGGCGCTGCCTATATTCAATGTAGTTTGTTCAATAAGATGCCACAAACTAGTGCGCCTTTTACAAAGACACATATAGTGTTAAGATGGAAAGTTGTAATGCATGAACAAAGACAGCTTCTTATAAAAGTAAAAAGAATGCAGAAATTGAAATATATACTTTTTTGTTGATGTGGAATCTGTCATCCGAGTAATGATGTAACCAGTAACAACTCACATAAGTGACAGTAAACAAAATAGGGTCAAATCACAGTCTGCATAAGGCACATCAATACAATGATTTGAATTCCGTGGCAACTATCAAGCAAATATAGATGTAACTTGAGTGAGAGGTATTCCATTGTGTGAAATGCTACACAGCGAAGTTTACTGACTGTTCACACGACACTTTTATTCTTATATTTAATTCCATGGCATGACGTTTTGGCGCAAAGCCCATCTCAAGGTTGTACACTCATACAGACAATACAACTTTTAGGAACTGAATAAAAACTGATCCCTATTATGCATATATGATGTGAAAATGACTTGTCAATTCTTGGCCAAAATATGTTACTGCATGTGTAATTTTAACCCATTTATGCCTGACGTTCCACTATTGGAATTGTTGTGATGTGGGAGTTATTTATATCCTACTGCTCAAGGTCATCGCCGAGCCTGATTTTTTCACGCACATCTGCCTCCTGAGGGTACATGTTATCACGTGGTGCACAGAGTTAGTCACTGCTGCAGATCCTGTCGTGCTGGGAGCTTGTTAAAAAAAGTGATGTGAATTTTTTATAAATTTTTTAACAACCATCCACTGACAGGTAAATACAACTTTACTGCACTACATCCTATACTAGTACATTTTTTTTCTATTACCTCTCTACTAGTTGTGCTATTGTTCTGTAAAAAGAAAATGGCGAAGTTATCATTGTTGTATTAGTTATGGGCTTGACATTTTGCATGTTCCATTTTTGGAACAGTAGGCAAAACCACTACCACTAGGACTAATAATATCTTTTTCCCTTTTTTTAGCTGAAATCATTTTACAAGTCTCAAGATGCCTCAAACTCTAAGTTTACATGAAATAATTGACCTGTTAGAGATAGATGACAGCATACAAGCCAGTGCTATAGTGATACAACCACCTGAAAATGCTACAGCACCTGTTTCTGATGAGGACTCAGGAGATGAA